>Ga0315537_1004033_pt1 | contig 10793 bp, 7 predicted proteins | sample SalMarSW160270MG_FD_203091 | JGI IMG/M metagenome (GOLD analysis project Ga0315537, IMG submission 203091) | Salt marsh sediment microbial communities from the Plum Island Ecosystem LTER, Massachusetts, United States - Salt Marsh Sediment SW1602-70 ... | reverse complement strand
AGAACTCCTCCTGGCTTGCCTCCTTATCCTCAAGAAACTGTATGTCGTCTACAAGCAAAACATCGTTATTTCTGTAACTCTCCTTAAATACAAATATGTTTTTGTATCTTAAAGCGTTGATAAAATCATTTAAGAACCTTTCGGCTGATACATATTTTATGGTTTTATCGGGATAAAGCTGTTGAGTATATTGACCGATTGCATGTAAAAGGTGCGTTTTACCAAGACCCACACCGCCGTAGATAAAGAGAGGGTTATATGTTTTACCCGGTTTTTCACTAACGGCAAGAGAAGCGGTACAGGCGAATCTATTGCTGTTACCAACGACGAATGTGTCAAAAGTATATTTAGTGTTGAATGACGACACCCTGGTTTTTAAATTTATAGTACTATTATTTCTAAGATTTTTATCGGGGTATTCTTCATAAATATAATCGGTATTTTTGTTATCCAGGGGTACTGTAATTATTTTTATTTTATACGAATTATTTGTAACCTTTTTTATTGATTCTGATAGAAGGCTTGAATATCTGGATTCAAGCCATTCTTTTGCAAAAGAGCTGCCAACCGAGATAGTTAAGCAGTTTTTTTTTAAAGATAGTGGAGTTATATTTTCAAACCAAGCCTTGTATGTAGGAAGGTTAATCTTATTTTTTATATCTTCAAGAGTATTTTTCCAGATGTTCTGTAGATCCGCCATAATACTCTTATATTAAATATTATTTGAATAATATTCAAGATATTTTATGCCTTTTTTGGACAATTTTCTTTTACCGCTCTTGCCTGATATTAATAGTTTGTTTTTTTCAAGATAAATTAATTCTCGATATGAAGTTGAAAGACTCAGGCCAAGCTCTCTTGCAATGGTTGAGGGGCCGGCTTCATCAAGTTCCAAAATTACAAAGAGAATTTTATTATTTCTATCTGAAAGCATTATGTTATCAAACTTATAGATATCCCCTGTTTGGATTTTTTCTTTAGGAACACCGGTTTCAGACAAGCTTTTTTCCGGCCCTGTATTTAAGCTGTGGGAATCGCCGTTCTTAACAGGCTGATCTAATTTTAAAGATATAACTGTCCCCCTTTTTATATTGTCTTTGACATCAATTGATCCGCCGGAAAAAGTAATGGTTTCTTTTACTATCGGGAAACCTGAACCTACCCCCCTGATATATTCTTTCATTTTACTGGTTGCAGAAGTATATCCGGGAAGAAAAGCCTTTTCCTTATCTTCGATTCCCGGTCCCTGGTCTGAAATAATTATGTGATTTCCCTTATCAAGCACAGTAACAACAACTTCCTTAAAATCGGCATGTATGAGATTTTCTATTATTTCTCTTATTATAGTATAAGGAATATTCCCCCCGGCTTCGTGAGACAGATTGTAAGTCCTTTGAGATGTTTCGTTTATAAAGTTTTTAACGTTATCAAAATCAATGTGAACAACTCTGGGTATACTGCGCATGTTATCATAAACAGCAATTCTCACTGATAATGCTATTTGGTGTTTACCGTAGTTTTTTGTGCCGGTATTATTATCTAATTTGATATTATTATCAGTCATAATTAAATAAATTCTAAAGGCATAATGTTTTTATTGTTATCAAATATTTTAAAAAGGCCCGGTGCTTTTCATTTTCTTTCCAGCAGGTTAAGTTTTCAACATATAAATAATAATATTTTAATAGGGAAAAAGCTACAAGATTTTATAATAGAGCGACATACATGTAACCTTTTGACATATAATATGGTGTAATTTTTTAAGTTTTCAACAGTTTTTTCAACAGCTGTTGAAAAGTTTATAAAATCTTGAAAGGGCTTTACAAAAGTACACTAAAAAACAAGGAAGAAATCCAGATTTTCCAAAAGAGGTTTTTTGGTAGAACACTTGTTTGAAAAAAAATAATAAATGTCTAAAATTTATATAATAAGTTAAAAAACACATACTGCCACTAACAGTATAATCTTGATATTAAAAAGATTAAAATGTATAATCAACTACCTGATTGAAAATGATAAAATATATACTAGTCAGGTAAAAAATGAAAAGGACATTTCAACCAAACGTTAGAAAGCGAAAAAAGAATCATGGCTTTATGGCCAGAATGAAAACTAGGGCTGGCAGGGCTATTATCGCCCTCAGAAGAAAAAAAGGAAGAAAGAAGCTATCAGCTTAAAAGTATAAAGGAAGATAAGTATTAAATTTCAAACGCTTAAAAGAAAAGATGATTTTTCAAGGCTAATAAAAGAAGGGATTTATAAGAAAGATAAAGATCTAACAATATATTTAATTAAAAACCCTGGAAATGATTATTGCTTGAGAATTGGGTTTATAATAAGTAAAAGAACAGGCGGAGCGGTTTTAAGAAATAAAATTAAGAGAGTCATAAAAGAGACTCTAATAGAAAGCAAAATAGAAATTTGTGGCGGTCTGGATATTTTATTTAAGATAAATAAAGATATTTGCAGTATTAATTTACGAGAATTAAAAAAAAGACTACAAGACTATATGGTTCCATGCCCCGGCAACCGTTTTAAGCAATAATAATTTATTATCTTTTTTAACTGTGAAACGACTATTATTATTTTTGATAAGAGCTTATAAGAAATATATCTCACCAATACTGCCAAAGAGCTGCAGGTTTTACCCAACCTGTTCGGAATATGCAGTAGATGCGATAAGCAAATATGGCGTATTAAAAGGTAGTATAAAATCTATGTATAGAATACTACGATGCAATCCATTTAATAAGGGCGGGTATGACCCTGTAAAATGATGAAAAGGAAGGTATGATAAATTGGCACAATTTTTACAACTACTTAGACCAATACAAAACATATTAGAATATATAGTAATTTTTCTGTATAAAAATGTGATTGGAAATTATGGTGTAGTTATAATACTTCTAACAATTATAGTAAGATTAGTGCTAGTCCCATTAACCATAAGCCAGACTAAATCAATGGCTAAAATGCAGAAGCTGCAGCCAGAGCTAAAAGAATTGCAGAAAAAATATAAGGACGACAAGCAGAAACTACAGGAAGAGACCATGGAATTCTATAAGAAAAATAATGTCAATCCCCTTGCGGGCTGCCTGCCGCTGCTTTTACAGATGCCAGTATTTTTTGCGTTGTTCCAGGCTTTAAGAAATCCCTCGGAGATTGTAACAAGCGTGCTGGGAAATTTTTCTTTAAATGGGATATCCAGTGGAATAAGAACAGGCCTGACCGGAATGATGCAGGGTGTGGATTTTAGCCAGACCAGTCTTGCGAAGCTAACAGGTGCGGCTAATCCGAATTATAATTTCCTGTGGATGAATCTAAACAAAACAGATCCTTATTATATTCTTGTTATTTTAATGGTTGCAACAATGTTTTTCTCTATGAAGATGACAACAACAGATTCAAAGCAATCAAAGATTACGTACTTAATGCCTCTGGTATTTGGGTTTATATCGTTCCGGTTCCCTTCAGGAATACTTGTATACTGGGTGACTACAAATATCTGGTCAATGGGACAGCAATGGATTGTAAATAAATTTGTTACAAGGAAAAAAATTAAAGAAGAGCTTGAGCAAAAAGGCAATATTTTAGAAGAAGGCAAGCAGTTAAGTGAAGAGGATAAAAAAATAATCAGAGGGAAAATAAAGAAAAAGAGAAAAAAGAAGAGGTAAAAATTATACTCCAGGAGGTGATATGGGTGACCGGAGATAAAAATATGGAAGATGCACTGGATTCATACGTAGAATCGCTGGAAGCGGAACAGAAAAACAATCAATTAATAGAAAAAAATAATAAAATAAAAAAGGTGAAAGAGGAGAACGAAGAAGAGATTGATGGATTGGAGAAAATAAAAAATATTTTAAAAAAATCCATAGAGCTTATATGCGTAGGTGAAAAGGTAAAAATAAGCACAGATTCAAAAGAATTAAAGCTTCTGGTGTATGGAGAAGACCTGAGTATTGCAATCGGAAAAGATGGAAAGAACATGCAGGCACTGGAATACATTATTAACTTAATAGGTAAAAGAAAAAAACTTATTAACGGAAATGTATTTATAGACATTAAAAATTATCGTCAGAAGAGAATAGAAAAAATCAAGGAAAATGCGTTAAAAATGGCCAGGAAAGCCATTAGCGAAGGAAGAAAAATTGCTTTAGAACCAATGTGTGCATATGAACGGAAAATAATACATAATGTGCTTGCAAATTTTAAAGAAGTAACCACAAAAAGTATACATGAAGAGCCTGACAGGCGCATAATAATATATCCAGTAAAAAGCGGTAAATGATATAAAAAAATAAAAAATAAAAAGATGGCGCTCCGGTGCCATTTTTTTTATGGGGTTTTGCATATTAAAAATCATTAAATATAATTAGGTTGTGAAAAAGATCGATTTGTAATTATTGAATAAGGAAAAAGGAATGAATAATAACGATACAATAGTGGCAATAGGAACGAAGCCCGGTGAAGCGGCAATTGGCATAGTAAAGTTAAGCGGTGATAATTCCACAGTTATAGCCGAAAAAATATTTAGATCAAAAAACAATAAAAAACTTTCTATTGTTGAGTCATATAATATGGTTTATGGATATATTGCTGATAAAGATGGAACAATAATAGATGAAGTTGTGCTGTCGGTAATGAAATCCCCACGATCATATACGAGAGAAGATGTTGTTGAAATAAACTGCCATGGGGGGCTTGTCGCCACAGAAAAAGTACTGGAGCTGTGCATTGAAAATGGCGCAAGAATAGCAGAACCCGGTGAATTCACAAAAAGAGCATTTTTAAACGGGAGAATAGATCTTTCACAGGCTGAAGCGGTAATTGACCTTGTAAGGTCCAGAACAGAACAAAGTTTAAAAATAGCAGCTAAAAATTTACAGGGTACTATAAAAAATAAGATTAGCAAAATCAGAGAGGAAATACTGGACATACTTGCACAGATGGAAGCATCAGTAGACTTCGTTGAGGAAGATCTTGAAATAACCCCATACCCAGAGTTGGAAAATAAGATAAGAATAATAGAAAAAGACCTTGGGGAAATGATAAAAAATGAAAAAAGGGGAGAGATCCTGAAAAACGGATTAAAAGTAGCGATTGTGGGAAAGCCCAATGTAGGTAAATCCAGTTTACTTAATCTGTTGTCAAAAAAAGAAAAAGCGATAGTGACATCTATACCGGGAACAACAAGAGATGCCGTAGAAGAAATATTATATGTGGAAGGGATACCTCTTATACTGGTAGATACTGCAGGCATAAGAAAAACAAAAAACACAATTGAAAAAATTGGTGTGGAAAGGAGCCTAAGGCATATTGGAGAAGCGGAGCTGGTAATACTGGTATTGGACGGCAATAGAAAATTTGAAAAGGAAGATCTGGAAATAATTAAAAAGATAAAAGGAAAAACAACGATTTGTTGTGTAAATAAAATGGATTTAGAACAAAATATTCAAATAAGCAGGGTGGAAGAGTATTTTGGTGATGATAAAATCATAAAAATTTCCGCGTTAAAAGGGTGGGGAATAGAGGAACTTGATAATACCATAAAGAAACAGGCGCTGGAAGACGGAGATATAAATTTGGAAGAGAAAATAATTATTAACAGCAGACATAAAAACATACTGAAAAGAGTAAAAATTTTATTGGAAAGTGCTAAAAAGGCAATAAGAGGAAAAATGTCCGAGGAATTCCCCTGCTGTGATTTAAGAGAAGCATACAGTCTTCTGGGGGAAATAGTAGGTGAGACAGTTAAAGACGATATACTGGATAAAATATTCGGTCAATTTTGTATTGGAAAATAAAAAATGAAAGAATGCCAAAAAACAATATAACAAGAACATTTGGCGAAATGTTTCACGTGAAACAACAACAAAAGTTAATTTAGAATAAAAATGGGCGAAAAAAAAGACAGACTAAAATATAATGTAATAGTTATAGGAGCCGGACATGCCGGCTGCGAAGCAGCACTGGCATCAGCAAGAAATAATGCAAAAACTCTTCTAATCTCAATTAATATGGACACTATAGAACTTATGCCTTTTGGAAATGAGATGGGCGGTTTTGGGAAGGATCTGCTGATAAGGGAAACAGATGTTTTGGGTGGGGAAATATATAAAAATATTAATAAAAATTATATTAACCTAAAAATAGAAAGAAACCAGGCAGATCCTTTAATTAAAACTATGAAGATACTGGTTGATAGGAGAAGATATTCCCTATCAATGAAAAAAGTGCTTGAAAACCAGGATAATCTGGATTTAAGACAGGGTCTCGTGATAGATATTTGCAGAAAAGGTAAAATGTATGATTTAAAGACAAGCGATGGGATTGTGTACTCATGCGATTGTGCAGTTATATGCGCGGGGACTTTTCTGAACGCAAAAATATTCTGGGGCAAATATGAAATAGAAGCGGGCAGGCAGGGAGAAATATGTTCCAAAAATCTTTCGGAGAATCTTAAAAAGTCAGGTTTTAAATTTGAAAGAATAAGAAATTACATTGCTCCAATGGTAGATAAAAAGACCATTAAAACAGAAGGTCTGGAGGAACAGATATTTGAAAAGACGCCTAATTTATGTGGCAAAGATCTAAAAAGCAAAAAGCAGCTCTACAGCTATAAAACATATATATCTGGAGATTTTATTAAATATATTTTTAAAAATGAAGAGAAAATAATATCTGACTGCAATTATAATAGTAAAGGCAAAGCGGACTTTCTCCCGATAGAAGCAAGAATGTTGAGAAATAAAATTACTGGAAGGGAAGAAATATTTATTCAACCTTTAGGGAGAGATACAAATGAAAGTTATCTGCAGGGGCTTGAAACTGCACTGCAGGAGGAATTACAGGTTGAAATGATAAAAAAAATTGATGATCTTAAAGAAGCTGAGATTACGAGACCGGGTTACGGCATAGAATTTAACTATTTATACCCACCGCAATTAGACAGTGATTTACAAAGTAAAAACATGAAAGGAATTTATTTTGCAGGCCGGGTAAATGGGACAGGAGGTTATGAAGAATCTGCAGCACAGGGAATAGTTGCCGGAATAAATGCTTCCAGAAAAGCAAGAGGATTTGAAAGTATTTTTTTTAAGAAAGAAGACAGCTGTACGGGCATGCTTATAAATAATATTGCGTTTGGGAAGAAAAACAGGCAATTATCCAGGGCAAACCCTGATTTTAAAGAATATATCTACTATAGAAGGCAAAATATCGACAGCGGAAGAATAATAGAGTTTTTAAAAGGGTAAAGAATAAAAAAAGCAGAAAATATATGCTAAATATGCTTTTTAAATTTACATGGATGTTTCACGTGAAACATCATTTTAATCTTTTAATTATAAATAAAAAGGCAAATGCAATATGGGTTATGATGTGATAGTCGTAGGAGCAGGACATGCAGGCTGTGAGGCAGCCCTGGCATCAGCGAGATTGGGATTAAAAACGCTAATCCTTACTATTAATCCGGACAAGATCGCATTAATGCCGTGCAATCCTTCAATAGGAGGGGTTGGAAAAAGCCAGCTTGTCAGTGAGCTGGATGCACTGGGAGGCCAGATGGCAAAGACTGCAGATGAAACATATATACAGATAAAAGTATTAAATAAAAGAAAAGGACCGGCAGTTCAGGCACTGAGAGCACAGATAGATAAAAAGGAATATGAGATAGAAATGAAGAAAATCCTTGAAAATACAAGAAATCTGACACTGAGACAGGGGACTGTAAATAAAATACTGGTAAAAAACGGCACCGTAACGGGTGTGTGTATAGAAAGTGGTCTGATATTTAAGGGCAGGGCAGTGATTGTAGCTACGGGAACTTTTTTGAGGGGAAGGATAATTATTGGGAAAAAAGACTACCATGCGGGCAGGATGGGAGAATATCCTGCAATGAACCTGACAAATAATTTGATATCCCTCGGGTTTGAAATTAAAAGATTTCAGACCGCAACCCCTCCGCGCGTTGATAAAAGGACTCTGGATTTATTAAAAACAGAAATTCAAAGCGGGGAAGAAGAACCGCTAAGTTTTTCTTTATGGAATAAGGGGAAAATACGTAAAAAAATAGATTGTTATTTGACTTATACAAATAGGAAAACCCATGAAATAATCAGTAAATACATAGATCAATCTCCTATAAAATCGGGGATGGTAAACACTCATGGACCAAGGCATTGCCCGTCTATCGACAGAAAAGTAATTAATTTTCCGGAAAAGGTCAGGCACCCTGTTTTTATAGAGCCAGAAGGAGCTAATACAAATGAAATGTATTTACAGGGGCTAACCACCAGCATGCCTGCAGAAATACAGCAAAAAATAGTAAATACCGTTAATGGCCTGGAAAACGCAAGAATAATAAGACCTGGCTATGCTGTGGAATATGATTATATAGTCCCGAGCCAGTTGAATATAACTCTTGAATCAAAAAAAGTTAAAAATCTATATTTTGCAGGGCAGATAAACGGTACATCCGGATATGAAGAAGCTGCTGCTCAGGGTTTTATAAGCGGTGTAAATGCTGCACAGGGGATAAAAAACAAACCACCGCTGATATTAACAAGAGACAATAGTTATATAGGGGTTCTTATAGACGATCTTATTACCAAGGAACTTATAGAACCCTATAGAATGTATACTTCAAGAGCGGAGTACAGGCTTATATTGAGATGTGATAATGCTGATATAAGACTGAGCAAGTATGGGAATAATATCGGGCTCATAACTGATAAACAGTATAAAAAAGTTCTTAGCAGAGAGAATAAGATAAACAAAGTCATAGAGAAACTAAAAACATGCTGGATAACCCCGGAGGAAGCCAGTGATTTGAATATTAAAAAGACAGGAACAAGATTAAAAGATGCCCCGTTAAGTATTTATAAACTTTTAAAAAGACCTGAAGTCGAAATAGATAGCATAATAGGTTTTCTTGACAGTGATGCCGGCAATTACGATAAAAATATTTTAAAACAGGCAGAAATAAAGGTAAAATATGAAGGATACATAAGCAGGCAATTAAGCGAGATTAAAAAAATGGAAGACCTTGAAAAATACTATCTGCCTCAGGACCTTAATTATTTTAATATAACCGGCCTGACCTATGGAGCACAGGAAAAACTTTCAGAAATTAAGCCGAATACCCTGGGGCAGGCTTCAAGAATAGCAGGTATATCGCCGGCCGATATTTCAATACTAATGTTAAACTTAAAGGGAAAAATAAAAAAGGTAAGACAGTTTGAATATTGATGACACTTTAAAATTATCACTTGAGGAACTCGGAATAAGTTATTCCAATAACCAGATAGATACAATAAGAGAGTTCCTGAATATAGTCTTTAATTATAATAAGAAAATCAATTTAATCGGAACAAAAGACAAAGACAGCATCTTTAAAAGGCATATTCTTGATTCTATATCAATATTAAAGTATAAGAAAGAATTTTTCGATAGCGTTGGTGAAAAACAAAAAGTCCTGGATCTGGGAACCGGAGGCGGATTACCGGGGATACCTCTTTCTATTTTCTTAAATGAAAGTATATTTTATTTGTTGGACGACTCATTAAAGAAAATTAGCTTTTTAAATATGGTTGTCAGGGAACTGAATCTTAAAAATATAAGAATAATTAGAGGAAGAGCAGAAGAGCTGGGAGGAGAAAGCGGCTACAGGGAGAATTTTAATATTGTTCTGGCGAGAGCAGTGACAAAAATAAATATTTTAAATGAATTAGCAATTCCATTTTGCAGAATAAATGGTAAAATTATATTTTATAAAAGTAGAAAAATAAATGTTGAAATAAAGAAAAGCAAGGAATCTATCTTAAAATTAGGGGGAAAGATAGATAATTTATTTGAAGTTAAAGTTCCTTATATGAATGAATACAGGGTTTTTTTAGTAATAAGTAAAATAAAAGAATCACTGGAAATATACCCCCGGAGCTTTAATAAAATAAAAAAGAATCCACTTTGAGAGGAGCAGGTTAATATTAGCATATAAGCAAATGTACAAAAGCCCAAAAGTTATCAAAAAATAAAATAGGATATCTGGCTTATTAATGAAGTTTTTTAATAAAATAATTAGAAGCAAAGAAGAGGACGAACTGATAAAAAAAGGTCATCTTGAAAGAATAATTGCAATTACCAACCAAAAAGGAGGTGTGGGTAAAAGTACCACAGCAGTTAATGTTTCGGCCTATCTAAGCGCTTATGGCTATAAAACATTATTAATAGACCTTGACCCCCAAAACAATTCAACAAGCGGTCTGGGGGTAGATCCATCAAACTTTAAAGAAACAATTTATGATATTTTAATTCATGAAAGTGAACCGCGTGATGTAATTTTAAATACAGAATACGAAAATCTTAAAATTATCCCATCTTCCATACAGCTTGCAGGAGCAGAGGTAGAACTTGTTTCAAGCCTGAAAAGAGAATTTAAATTAAAGGAAGCTGTAAGTAAAATTGAAAAGGAATATGATTTTATCATAATCGATTGCCCGCCGGCATTGGGGCTTTTAACCATAAATGCACTAACGGCAGCTAAAGAAGTTATTATACCGATCCAATGTGAATATTATGCACTTGAAGGGCTTGGACAGCTTTTAAATACTATAGACCTGGTAAAGAAGAACCTTAATGATGCTTTAAAGATAAAGGGAGCAATAATGACAATGTATGACCCGAGGGTAAAACTTGCAGGGCAGGTAATTGAAGAAGTTAAAAATTATTTCTCAGAAAAGGTATATAAAACAATTATTCCCAGAAATATCAGGCTTAGTGAAGCACCAAGT
>Ga0315537_1004032_pt1 | contig 10795 bp, 7 predicted proteins | sample SalMarSW160270MG_FD_203091 | JGI IMG/M metagenome (GOLD analysis project Ga0315537, IMG submission 203091) | Salt marsh sediment microbial communities from the Plum Island Ecosystem LTER, Massachusetts, United States - Salt Marsh Sediment SW1602-70 ... | reverse complement strand
CCGCTGCTTGATGATCTCAATCTGGGTGGAGAGGCTTCGCAGGAACTAAAAAGATTGACTGACAGTATCACATTGGCTGAAAGCAAGCTCAAACGAGCGGAAGATACATTGGACTGGACAATAAAGCTCCTCGATAAACAATACGTCTCTGCCACTGAGAAGCAGGCAAATGAACTTGAGGTACAAAGCCTCACAATACAAAAAGAACAGGCAGAGGTGAATATGGAGTTATTTAAACGTTACGATTTTCCCAAGCAGGTTGAGCAGCTACTTAGTAACTATATTGAAGCCGGACGACAATTAGAGCGGACGTATGCCGAATGCCGTTCAAGACTGGCGCAGGCCCAGGCAAGGCTTAGTATGACCAAATCAAGATTTCAGGAGCAGGATGAGCAAGTCAGAGAGTTAGGACAGCAGATTGAGTACTGTACGATTAAAGCAAAAGCTCCGGGTTTGGTTGTATATGGTACCGGTGGTGAAGCTGACTTTTTTAGAGCTATGCGGGGCAGAGGTGCGGGTAGCGGTGTTATTGCTGAGGGCGAGGTAGTCTCGGAGGGTCAGGTGATCATATCAATGCCTGATACGGCTTCAATGGTGTCTGAGATCGGCGTCCACGAAACTGAGGTTGATAAGGTTCGCCCGGGTCAGCCTGCAACTATAGTTATGGATGCCTTTCCCGACAAAGTATTGCAGGGCGAAGTGCTTGAAGTGGCGCCGCTGCCCGATGAGCAGCGCGGCTGGATGAATCCGGACCTTAAGGTTTACAAAACATTAGTTAAGATAGACGGCACACATGATTTTTTAAGAAGTCGAATGTCCTGCAAGGTTCAAGTTCTTGTCGAGCACTTAAAAGATATCATAGTTGTACCCATTCAGGTAGTGTCAAATCGTGGCGGCAAAAAGGTCTGTTTCGTTACGACCCCGCAAGGGCCGCAGGAACGTGTTGTGAGAACGGGGGCTTTTAACGATACGTTTGTGCAGATTATTGAAGGTTTACAGGAAGGTGAGGAAGTAATGTTGAATCCTCCGCTTTTTAGTGAATCGACCGGAGCCGTAGGATTCCAGCAGCAGCAGCCACTGCCAGAGAAAAAACTCGAGCAAGGTCAAGCTGGTAGCTCTGCCACAGGTACGGAAGCCCAGGGCCGAACGGGCGAGCAGACCGAGAGGAGAGCTGGAGGAAGTAGTGGTACGGACATGCTGACTGAAAAACCTCTGGAGGGTGGAGAATCACCAAGTACTGCAGGGCCACCACAGGGCAGACAGTTTCAAATGACAGACGAAATGATTGATCGCATGCTGACCGGCATGAAACAGTTTAACCCGGAAAAAGCCCAAGAGTTAGAGAAGTTGCGCAAGGACGATCCGGAGAAGTTCAAAACAGAGCTCGCGGAGTTTATGAAAAGTATGCGTAATACGATGATGAGGCAAGGTAGAAATCGTACAGGGGGACAGGGACCAAGTGATACAGAAAGTAGATAAGGCTGTTAAATTCGAGACTGATACACCAATTCTGGTGATGGAAAAATTGTGTAAGAATTACTATCTCGGCTCGGTGGAACTACGGGTTTTGCAGGAAATCGACCTGACAATCACCAGTGGTGAATATGTAGCTATCATGGGGCCCAGCGGTTCCGGCAAATCTACGTTACTTAATCTGATTGGTTGTCTTGATCGTCCAACAGGTGGAGATTACATACTTGGTGGACAAAGTGTTTCTATGCTTGATGATGATGAGTTGTCGATGATACGCGGCAGGCGTATCGGTTTTGTGTTTCAGTCTTTTAATTTAATTAATCAGCTCAATATCGTGGAAAATATACAGGTTCCGATGTATTACCAGGGTTTCACCGAGCACGAAAGTGCTGAACGCGCGAGGGAATTAGCCACAATGGTAGGCCTGGGCGACAGGATGAAGCATCGGCCTTCGGAGCTTAGTGGTGGTCAGCAGCAGCGGGTAGCAATTGCACGGGCATTGGCAAACGACCCGCTGATTATTTTGGCTGATGAGCCGACGGGCAATCTTGACTCGGCAAGTGGTACGGAGATATTAGCTATTCTTAATAATTTGCACGAGCAGGGAAAGACCTTGATAGCAGTAACCCATGACGAGGGCATTGCTGAAGGTGCCGAGAGAATTATACGTCTTTTAGACGGGCGCATAAAGAAGCAGGAATATAATAAAAGGAAATAAGGTTATCAGTAATTAGGATGTAGAATATCAGGAAATCAGGATATCAGTGAAAAATAGAACTAAGCTGATAACCTGATGAACTGGGGATCGAAGGTAAGCGGTAAACATATTATGTTCTTATTTCGTTTCAAACGGACACTTAAGCTGGGTGTGAAGAGCCTGTGGATGCACAAGCTGCGTTCCACTTTAACCGCGCTGGGTATAATCTTCGGCGTTTCCTCGGTTATCGCAATGCTGGCCATAGGTGAGGGTGCCAGCCGGGACGCTCAGGAAAAAATCGCTCAGCTTGGCAGCCACAATATTATTATAAAAACTGTGAAACCTCCGGAAGAGCAAACAGCCGGCGGTCAACAGCAAACCTTGCAGGAATATGGCCTGACCTATGCCGACGCTGAACGTTTCCGTAACGCCATACCGGACGTCCAGATTATTGTACCGAATCGTCGTGTCTCTCAGCAGGCACAATACCGCACTCACAGAATAGCTGTAGAAGTTATTGGTACAGTGCCATGGTACACCGAAATATCACAGGTCCGGGTAAAGTTCGGACGGTTTCTCAGCAGTACGGATATGCACTACAAACAGGGCGTTTGTGTTGTTGAAGAGAGATTAGTCAAAGAGCTGTTTGGTTTTGATAACCCTTTAGGCCAGGATGTTAAAATAGCGAGCGATTACTACAGAGTGGTAGGCATTACCACTGAGCAGACCCGTACCAAGGTGGCAAGCAGTTTTGAGGACAAGGATGCCACGGGAGCAAAGAAGTCTGGTGCAAACCTGGGGGGTATCTATATTCCTTTGACTACGGTTAGAGATCGTTTCGGTGAGATGTCATTGCAGATTAGCGCAGGCAGTCGTAATATAGAAAAAGTTGAATTGCAAGAAATCATTGTAAAGGTGCGCAATATAGACGAGGTGCTGGGAACGCGCCAGAGTGTTCAGACGCTGATGAACCGATTCCACAAAAAAAATGACTATGAAATAACCGTTCCTCTGGAGTTAATGAGGCGGGCGAAGGAATTTCAGCGCATCTTTACTATTGTTCTCGGGTCAATCGCTGCGATTTCGCTTTTGGTAGGCGGTATTGGAATTATGAATATTATGCTGGCTACCGTCAGCGAACGAACGCGGGAGATTGGCATTCGTCGTGCCCTCGGTGCCAAGAAGCGAGATATTATCTTTCAATTCCTCTCAGAGACATTGATTTTAACATTGTCTGGAGGTGCCCTGGGAATTATTCTGGGGATTTTGATACCTTTTTTTGTGACACACTTTGGCCGAACGCGCACGGTGATTACGCCCAGCTCCTTATTCTTGGCCTTTGGTATTAGTGCCGCAGTGGGAATAACCTTTGGTTTGTATCCGGCCTATCGCGCCGCCAATATGGACCCGATTGAGTCTTTACGGCATGAATAAAATAGGCAAAATTCCGATTACCAAATGTGATACTCAATTCTTGACTCCTTAATCACATGTGACGACCGTGATAATCTTTACACCTATCTCAAAGGATTAAATCATTTCTTTTTTGCCTGAAATCGTGTAGTTTGTAAGACAGTTTAACTGTGTTATCTTAATTGGAATAATAATATGTTTGGAAAACGTATTCCTTTATTTAAGCTGCTTGGCTTTAGTGTCAGCATTGATATGAGTTGGTTTGTCCTTGCGGTGCTTATTATCTGGACCTTGACAACTAATGTTTTTCCAGACTATTTTAAGGATTTTTCAAAAGCCACTTATTTATGGATGGGAATCGCCGGAGCGTTAGGCTTGTTTGCTTCAGTTGTTTTTCATGAGTTCTGCCATTCGTTGGTTGCAAGGCGGTATGGACTGCCTATGAGGGGTATTACACTTTTCATTTTTGGCGGCGTTGCAGAAATGGGAGAGGAGCCTGGAAATCCCAAGACCGAATTCCTAATGGCGGTGGCAGGTCCTGCTTCGAGTGTGCTCTTGGCTGCGGGTCTGTATTTAACATATATATTGGGAGGATACATCGGCTGGATTGGACCTGCCAGGGCAGTTATATGGCTTCTTGCGCGGCTGAATGTTGCCTTGGCTGTATTTAATTTGCTGCCGGCGTTTCCCCTCGACGGCGGACGTGTTCTGCGGTCGATTCTTTGGGCCATCAGGGGTAATCTTCGATGGGCGACCAGGATCGCTTCGCAATTGGGCTCAGGATTTGGTTTGTTTCTGATTATTATGGGGGTTTTGCAGTTTATTGGAGGATATGGTTTTGTAAGTGGTCTATGGCTGGCTCTTATCGGCATGTTTATCCGAAATGCCTCTCAGATGTCTTATAAACAGTTGTTGATGCGAAGAACGCTGGGTGGTGAAGAGATTTGGCGTTTTATGAAAACTGATGTCATCACCGTGCCTCCATCAATTTCCATCGAACAGTTAATCAATGATTATTTTTACAGGTACCATTTCAAGATGTTTCCCGTATGTGATGGTGATATCTTGTTAGGCTGTATTACTTCGAGTCAGGTCGGGCGGATACAGAGAGAACGGTGGAAGGGACTTACAGTCGCAGACCTGGTTAAGCCGTGTTCTGCTGAAAATACAATCAGCCCACACGCGGATGCTGTTATGGCGCTATCTATAATGAATCGTACCGGCAACAGCCGACTAATGGTCGTCGATGCGGGCAGATTGGTCGGCATTGTCACTTTGAAAGATATGCTGAAATTCCTCGATATTAAAATCGACCTTGAAGGTCGATAAGATCATTTTATGCAAAAAATGTTACATCATACATCAAGGAATTCAGGCAACGGTAATTTCTTTTGCCAGGTAAACATCCTGCACAGCGTTGAGTAGCTCAACACCATCTTTCATGGATTTCTGGAAAGCTTTTCTGCCTGTGATGAGTCCTGTGCCGCCTGCTCTTTTATTTATTACAGCAGTTTTGGCTACCTGCTGCAGATCGTTGTCTCCTGATGCTCCGCCTGAGTTGATTAAGGGGACTCTTCCCATATAGCAGTTCGCTATTTGATAGCGTGTCCAGTCTATAGGATGCTTGGACGTTAGCTTTTCATACACCAATGGATGTGTTTTGCCGAATTTCAGAACTTTGTAGCCTTCGTTACATGTAGGCTGCTTTTGTTTGACAATATCAGCCTGGATTGTGACGGCTAAATGATTTGCTTGGCCGGTCAGGTCCGCTGAATTTTCATAGTTGACACTATCCTTTTTAAACTCTGGATTTCGTAAATAAGCCCACAAAACTGTAAACATACCTAATTGGTGTGCGCGTTCAAAGGCATCCGAGACTTCCTCTATCTGTCGCGGCGATTCCTGTGAGCCGTAATAGACTGTAGCTCCCACAGCTATCGCTCCCATTTCAAAGGCCTGCTCAACAGAGGCAAACATACGCTGGTCGTAAGTGTTTGGATAGCTGAGAAGCTCATTGTGGTTGATTTTAACAATGAAGGGAATCTTGTGGGCGTATTTGCGTGACACTGCGCCGAGAACGCCCAACGTTGAAACAACAGCGTTGCAGCCACCTTCGATAGCCAGCTTTACGATATTCTCCGGGTCAAAATACAACGGGTTGGGTGCGAATGAAGCGCCAGCCGAGTGTTCTATTCCCTGATCAACCGGCAATATCGAGAGATGTCCCGTACTAGCTAATCGGCCGTGATTAAAAACCATCTGTAAATTTCTTAAGACTGTGTTTGACCTATCTGTGGATGTAAATACCCTATCTATAAAATCTGGTCCGGGTAAATGGAGCAAGTCCTTTGGTATTGTTATACATTTGTGTTCTAATAAATACTTTGCATCGTCTCCCAGAATACTGGTTATTTTTTTTGACATAATACACTCCTGTTATATTTTAGGTTTATAATGGAGTTAATTGCTAGGGCTCAAGTAAGCGGTTCTGAACTGAGCCAAAAGGATTTTAAGCTGTTCGACATTCTGAAGGTCTGTTGTTTGCTTGCACTTCATTGCGAGAACCATCATTTTGTGCAGTAACGTTAGTTTGTGTACATATTCCTTATAGGCTTTCTGGTCACTTTCTTCAACCGGCTTGATCCTCTGTGTCATAAAGTACTGTGTCACTATCTCGCTAAAGTAATCGGCGTGGTTTTCCTTGTTTACAATCCACCTGACTAACTGATTATAATTCTTGTCACCTTCCGCAGATAGATGTTGAATTTCCTTTATTGATTTTTCGATTGTTGTGATGTGTTCAGCCAACATGTTAAGTCTCATCGGGTCATCATAAATTCCACATGGTATCTCGCAGTGAGAAAACGCGATGGGTAGCGCGGCGAATAATAGTAACGCACATAACGTCACGGCTAATAATATTGTCTTATTTAGCTTTTTCATTTTCCTATCCTTTCCATTCTCTGCAGCCCCTTAGGGGCGAAGGACGAATCAAAAAACACCTTCCACATAATCTTCCATATGATGGAACTCGGCATTTTCGAGGAAACTTTGCGGTTTTGCTACGAAGTCACAAATATTCTCTAAGATAATAAAATGCTTTTGCTCTTGTTCAGCCAATTTTTTGAAAATCTCCTTTTGGTCAGGATTATTTACTTCATTGGCCTTTTCGAGATAAAATCGCTTGGCTTCCTGCTCAATGTCCTTTGCTTTTTCGTAAAGCTGAAGCTCGCTAATATCAAGGTTGAATTTCTCCGTTGATTCTCTCATTTTCTCAAAAACTTCTTTAACATTTTTCAAGATCGGCGTATCGGTAATATTCTTTGGGAGTTCTTTGCGCATCTGCTGGACGATTTTGTAGTGTTTCATCTCTTCATCAGCGAGCATATTGAGTATGTTTTGAAGTCCCTTGTTGCCGGTTTTGCCTGCCAGCTCACGATAGTAATTCTCGCTGTATTTTTCTTTCTGCATGGCGAATTCGAATATGTCCATGTTATTGCCTTTCAAGATTCGGTTTAACTTGTTTGTTCGGTTTCTTGCATAGCTAACAAAAATGGTCTTTCCAGTGCCTCCACAATCCATCTGAGAAAACGTAAGCCTTCAGTGCCGTCTATAATTCTATGGTCGTATGAAAGTGATAATGGCAGCATCAAGCGAGGTTGCAGCATGTTATTTATATACACCGGTTTTTGACGCGCTCTGGCTATGCCGAGGATAGCAACCTGCGGCCAATAGATAATGGGGGCAAAATTCGTTCCCCCGATACCTCCAAGATTGGAAATGGTAAAATTGCCGCCGAGCAGTTCTTCTGAAGAAATTTTTTTGTCACGTGCCTTTTGAGCCACCTCTGTAAGTTCAACGGATAACTGCAGGATACTTTTTTTATCTACGTCACGTATGACCGGAACCAAAAGACCGCGGTCTGTATCCACAGCGACGCTGAGATGATAGTATTTTTTATAAATAATCTCTTGAGTTTCAACATCTACGCTGGCGTTGAACTTAGGGAAGACTTTTAGGGCTGATGCAGCCACTTTCATCGCTATGGAAGTTATGGTCAATCTACCGCCGGCCTCTTCAACTTTCTTTGAGTACTCTGCTCGAAACTGCTCTGATTCTGTGATGTCGGCTTCATCATGCTGGGTTACCTGAGGAACATTTGCCCAGGTGTAACTGAGAGTCTCGGCGATTGTTCGGCGTGTGGCTGTCATCGCCTGGCGTTCAATGTCTCCCCATTTGGTAAAGTCCGGAAGAGGTCTGCTTTGTTTGCTTACGGAAAGTGCCGGCCCTGACGTAATAATTCTTTTTGCATATTCTTTTACATCATCCAGCGTGATTTGTCCTTCGGATCCGCTGCCAGAGACCTCGCTTATGTCAATACCTAACTCACGGGCCAAATGGCGGACAGATGGAGCAGCCGACACAGCAGCTACAGCCGGCTGGACTTTTTTTTCAATCTTTTCTACTTGTTTCTTTTCCTTGGCAACTTCTTTTACTTGAGCTTTTTGTACAGGTTTTTGTTCGATATCGGATTTCTTTTCTGATTGTTTAACAGTTATTGTTTTTTGCTCCAAAGGCGCTTGCTCTTTTTTCTCCGTGGCTTCTGCTTCAGTCTCAACCTTCAGTAGAACTTCTCCGACTTTTACTTTTTGTCCTTCTTTAATATTTATCTCAGTGACTTTTCCACTAACCGGCGATGGTACCTCAAAAGTTGCCTTTTCTGTCTCGATCTCAACGATAGATTGCTCTTCTTTGATAATGTCACCGACCTTAACCCGCACATCAATGACTTCACCTGATTCCACGTTTTCAGATATTTCAGGTAATCGGACCTCTTTAATCATAGTATTGTCCTTTTATATTATGTACCTTTAGATAAGCAATGGATCGACCTTTTCCGTGTCGATATCCATATCCACAATTGCTTTTTTGACTTTTTCGGGACTCATCTTATCTTCAAGAGCAAGGCATTGTAGCGCAGCCAACGTTATAAATCGGGCGTCGACTTCAAAATAGTCTCGCAAAGATGCTCTATTGTCACTTCGCCCGAAGCCGTCGGTGCCGAGTGCTGCAAAGCAGCCCGGTATCCACTTTGCAATCGAGTAAGGCACAGCCTTAAGGTAATCCGTTGCGGCGATAAATACGCCTTTTGTTTTGTCAAAACACTGTTGTATATACGGAATTTTTTGTTTCTCACTTGGGTGCAGCAGGTTCCAGCGTTCAGTCTGGCAGGCATCAACGAATAGCTCTTTATAGCTGGTGACACTCCAGACATTGGCAGCTACGTTATAGTCTGACTCCAGAATTTGCTGTGCTTTTAGAGCTTCATTAAGAATTGCGCCGCTTCCTAAAAGGTGTACTTGTCCACCTGAACCTTTATATCTGTACATGCCCTTGAGAATTCCTTCTTTAACACCTTCGGGCATAGGAGGCATATTATAGAATTCGTTCATAACAGTTATATAATAAAATATGTCCTCCTTCTTTTCATACATTCGATATATTCCGTCTTGAACGATAGTTGCCAACTCGTATGCAAAGGCGGGGTCGTATGCTTTAAGGTTAGGCACGGAAAATGCAAAATGATGGCTATGTCCATCCTGATGTTGCAGGCCTTCGCCGGCTAAAGTAGTTCGGCCTGATATGCCTCCTATCAGGAAGCCTTTTGCTTTTGCATCGCCGGCCGCCCAGATAAGGTCTGTCATACGCTGACAGCCGAATATAGAATAAAATATGTAAAATGGAATCGTGTTTATTCCATGTGTGGCATAAGCTGTTCCTGCCGCGATGAACGACGACATAGAGCCGGCTTCCGTTATTCCCTCTTCCAAAATAGCGCCGTCTTTTTGCTCATTGTAGTAAAGCAGACTTTCTTTATCCACAGGCTCGTAAAGCTGGCCTACAGAAGAGTAAATGCCCACCTGTCTGAATAATGACTCCATTCCGAAAGTACGGGCCTCATCGGGGACAATCGGGATAATTAGCTTGCCGATTTTTTCATCTTTTAAGAGTTTAGATAATAGCCTGACAAAAACCATTGTTGTAGCGACTTCGCGTCCCTCAGTGCCTTTATAAAACTCGCCAAACATATCTTCCGATGGTGTCGTGATTGGCTTGGCGTTTACAACACGATTCGGGACAAAGCCGCCCAGTTTTTTTCTGCATTGCTGTAAATATTTTATTTCTTCGCTGTCCTCGAATGGTTTATAAAAGGGGGCCTCCTGCACTTCTCCATCGGGAATAGGGATGCCGAATCGACTCCTGAATTCCAGCAATTCCTGCTCGTTGAGCTTTTTTTGCTGATGTGTGATATTTTTTCCTTCGCCGGCTTCACCAAGTCCATAACCTTTGATTGTTTGTGCCAAGATGATTGTTGGTGAGCCTTTGTGCTCAACTGCGGCTTTATAGGCGGCGTATACCTTGACAGGATCATGGCCGCCGCGTCGCAGCCTTTCCAACTGCTCATCGGAATAGTTCTTAACCATCGCCAATAACTGGGGGTCTTTGCCGAAGAAGTCTTGACGTATATAATCTCCACCGGAGACAGCGTATTTTTGGTATTGGCCGTCGGGTACTTCCTCCATTCGTTTGAGTAAGATACCGTCTTTATCCTTATCCAGCAGTGAGTCCCATTCGGAGCCCCAGATAACCTTGATGACATTCCAGCCTGCCCCTGCAAAGAGGGCCTCCAATTCCTGAATGATTTTACCGTTGCCGCGCACGGGTCCATCGAGTCTCTGCAGATTACAGTTGACAATGAAGATCAGATTATCGAGTTTGTCCCGGCCGGCCAGCCCCAAAGCTGCGAGGCTTTCCGGCTCATCCATTTCGCCGTCGCCCAAAAACACCCATATTTTTTGGTCTTTTGTTTTTTTTAAGCCTCTATCCTCAAGATAACGATTGAAACGAGCCTGGTAGATTGCCATTATCGGTGATAATCCCATTGAGACGGTTGGAAACTGCCAAAAGTCCGGCATAAGTCTTGGATGTGGATATGATGACAATCCTCCTTCCGGGCTTAATTCACGCCTGAAGTTTTCCAAATCAAAACCTGAAAAGCTACCCTCTAAAAATGCTCTGGCGTAAATCCCAGGTGAAGCATGTCCCTGGAAATAAATAATATCACCATCTTGGGTATCATTCTTTGCGCGGAAGAAGTGATTAAATCCGACCTCGTAGAGAGTGGCAGCCGATGCGTATGTCGAGATATGT
>Ga0315537_1004031_pt1 | contig 10795 bp, 10 predicted proteins | sample SalMarSW160270MG_FD_203091 | JGI IMG/M metagenome (GOLD analysis project Ga0315537, IMG submission 203091) | Salt marsh sediment microbial communities from the Plum Island Ecosystem LTER, Massachusetts, United States - Salt Marsh Sediment SW1602-70 ... | reverse complement strand
GAGGGCGGCCCGGGTGGGAATAGATAACACCGAAAGGGGCGGTGGGGGATAATATTTAGGTTTTATGATAGAATGGTGAAAATTCGCCACATATATTCAGGGAGGTAGAATTTGGAAGAAAAAATAACTTATTTTAAAGGGCCCGGCATCGAGAACACGGAGGAGACCCTGAAGCTGGCCGCCGAACGTGCCGAGGCCCGCGGCATCAAAACGGTCATCCTCGCCTCGACACGGGGCGAGACGGCGCGCCTGGCCGCCAGGATGTGGGCGGATAAGGGGCTGAAAATCGTCGTGATACCCCACCAGTACGGCTTCATGGTGGGCCAGCGCTTCCCGGCCGACCTGGTCGTCGAGCTGGCCGCGCAGGGGCACGCCGTGCACTTCGGCACGATGCTCTTTCACACCGAGCGCCTCTACGGCACGGACACGCCGCGGGTCATGGCCGACCTGCTGCGCACCTTCTGCCAGGGGATGAAGGTCTGCGTGGAGATTACCTGGATGGCGACCGATGGGGGTGAAGTCGCCGCCGGCGAGGAGGTCGTCGTCGTGGCGGGGACGGGGCGCGGGGCGGATACGGCCGTGGTGGCCGTGGCGGCGCCTTCGACGAAGCTCTCCGACCTGCACATCACCGAGATTATCTGCAAGCCCCTCCAGACCAAGGCCGTCAAGCCCCCGCCGATGCCCCCGGAGCCGGAGAAGAAGTCTTAGGATAATACCTCAATCCATGTTGGGGCCGACCAGGGGCTCATAGACCGCCGCGGCGGCGATGGCCTTCTGCTGCTCCTTTGCGTCCATCGGCTTGAAGCGCCGGGCGGCCGCGATAATCCGCGGCCAGAGCTTGAGTTCGCCGGGGAGCACCGCCAGCGTGATGGCCTGGCTGAGCGTGTAGCGCAGACTTTGCTCGATTTCTTCGGCCTTATCGTAGGGCTCGTACCAGGTCTGGTAGGGGTGCGACGCCGGGTCGCGGGTCTCCCAGGCCCGCTTGGCCACGCTTTTGATGGCCATGACGCCCGTATCGCGGCTCCGGGCGGTCGCCAGCAGCGGGCGGAATGCGTTCCAGTCGGTGGGGTGGGCGGCGTGCACGCGGTTGAGGGGGAACATCACCGTGTCGAAGTCGAAGCGCCCCAGGGCCTCATTCTGGAGCGGGGGATTATGGCCGGTGATGCCGATGAAACGCAGGAGCCCTTCGTCTCTGGCTTCGAGGATAGCCTCCATCGCCCCGCCGGGCCCCAGGGCGATATCCAGGACGGCGGTGCTGTCCACCCCGTGAAGCTGAAAGAGGTCGAAGGCGTCGATGTGGAGGGTCTCCAGCGAGCGCCGCAGGCTCTCCCGGGCGCCCGCCCGCTCCCGCTCGTGGGTCTTGCAGCCGATGAAGAACTGCTTGCCGTGACGCTTCAGCCACGAGCCGATGCGCTCCTCCGCCTGCCCGTAGACCGGGGAGACGTCGATGTGGTTGATGCCGGCCGCCAGGGCCATCTCCAGGGCGGCGTCGGCCTCCTTCTGGCCGGCCCGGAAAAGGGCGAAGCCGCCGAAGGCGACGATGCTGCTCATCTGGCCGGTACGGCCCAGCCGTCTCGTTTCCATGCTTGCCTCCTTATTCCTCCTCCGAGCTGCCCGATATCGTCCGGGCGACGGCCTTTACGGCAAGGGTATTATAGGCGTGGGGTGATAGCGGCGTCAACGCGGCGCCCGGCTCAGCCAAGCCAGTTGAGCAGGAAGGGGATGACCACCAGGCTGGCCAGTTGTCTTTTACCCGTCCCCGTATTACTATGGAAAATAGTGAAAACGCAACTGAGAGGGCTGCTCGACCGCCGGTCGAAGCGCTGCATCGATGATGCCGCGAGGGTGCCGGCGGCGGTCCTCATACCCCTCTATAAGAACGAGGGGCAGTGCCATATCGTCTTCATCAAGCGCACCCAGACGGTCAAGGAACACAAGGGCCAGATATCTTTCCCCGGCGGTAGCCGCGAGGACGCCGATAAAACGCTTCTGGATACCGCCCTGCGGGAGGCATACGAGGAAATCGGCCTGCGCCCCGGGGACGCCGAGGTGCTGGGGGAGATGGACGACGAGGTGACGACGACATCTAACTACCTGGTCACCCCGTTCGTCGCCGTTATACCATGGCCTTACCGCTTCGTCATCAACGGGGACGAGGTGGATGAAATCATCGAGGTGCCCATCCCGGCGCTGCTGGCGGAAGGATGCCGCCGGCCGGATACCGAGGTCCTCGACGGCCGGACAGTGGCCTCCTATGCCTACCACTACCGGGGCAGGGTAATCTGGGGCGCCACGGCGCGCATACTCAACAAGTTCCTGGGTATCCTCGGGGAGGCCGTGCCGGAGGGATAAGGGCGGGGCCCGGTCAGGCCAGCACGCAGTCGTTGAGGATGATGTTCTTGCTGTAGCCGTCGTAGACGCCGCGCACGGTAACCGTCTGCCCCTCGCCGAGGCGGCTGAACTCGGGGATATTCTCCTTGGTAAAGGAGCAGCGCACGCTCCAGAGTACCTTCTTCTGGACGGCGGTCAGGATGATATAGCGCACGTCCAGGTGGTCGCGGATGAACACCTTCTCGACCCTGCCCCTCACCACCATCTGCTTGCCCATGAGCTTCGCCTGCGCCCCGGTCCGGTCTGCCTGGAAGATGGTGTTCAGCTGGCCGACGCTTACCTCGGCCCCACCCGCAATTTTCTCCAGACTCGTTTCAGGTTCGGGCTCTGGCTCAGGTTCGGGTTCCGGCTCTGGCTCGGGTTCTGGCTCAGGTTCGGGTTCTGGCTCTGGTTCGGGCTTGGGTTCTGGTTCAGGTTCGGGCTCTGGCTCAGGTTCCGGTTCTGGCGCTGGCTCAGGTTCCGGTTCGGGCTCTGGTTCCGGCTCCAGTTCGGCCACCGGTTCTGGTTCCGGTTCCGGTTCCGGTTCTTTTTTCGTCTTTCGTTTGGCCGTGGTCTTGGGTTTCGCCTTGGCCTTGGGTTTCGCCTTGGCCTTGGCCTTGGCCTTCGCCTTGGCCTTGGCCTTCGGCTTGGTCTTGGGCTCCGGCTCGGCTGCTGGTTCAGGTTCCGGCTCGGGCGCCGGTACCGGCTCGTATTTGATTTCGGGCTCAGGCTCAGGCTCCGGCTCGGGTTCTGGTTCCGGTTCCGGCTCGGGTTCTGGTTCCGGTTCCGGCTCGGGCTCGGGTTCTGGTTCCGGCTCGGGCTCGGGTTCTGGTTCCGGCTCCGGTACTTCCGCGTAGATGATTTCGGGTTCGGGTTCGGTTTCTGGCTCGGGCTCCGGCTCCGGCTCGATGCCCTGCCGGGCCAGCTCCCGCTCCATCTGTATCTGCTTGTAGGTCTTATCTATCTTTTTGTAGGCGCCGGAGAGCAGCGGATAACCGCACCACTGGCAGGCCCAGTCCAGAGTCCTCAGCGTTTTGCGACCGCAGTTGGGACAGGCTGTCATGAAAAATCCTCTGGTCATAGATTACACGTGCCAGCCGCGGCTTGTCAACTGGCTTATCGGGCATTTTTTACTGTCCTCTGGCCGGAATTTGGTATTGTAAAATATTTACCGTTATGAGGTTGCATATATAACGGTGGCATGGTATAATCCCTGACGATAGATAAATATCTCTCCGAGCCAGCTCCCCTAAAGGCCTGAGCCCACGGGGACTGGCCGATAGGTATTACGGGAAACGGTAATGCCGCTCGCTACCGGAAAGGAGAGCCTCTATGCTCGTATATCCATATATCTCTGCGGCCGTTTGCGCCCCCGACCTTTCCTTTCGGGATTTATTTCTCATCACCCGCTCTTCCGGCTAATTTCGTCTTAAATGCATATTTGAGCGGGTTTGATAACGATAAAAAGGAGAAACGCAAGGGCCTTGTCTTTTCTAAGATTTATTAACAAGAACAGGCTAACAGTCACCTTCGTACTTCTGGGGCTTTTAATCTTCCTCTTCGTCATCATACCGCTGGCGAAAATGATATTTGCCTCTGCCTCTGATGCGGGGACGCTCTGGGAGACCATTTTAGACCCTGTAGTAACGGGGGCCATTGGGCTGACACTGTACGCCGCCCTGATATCCACCGTGGTGGGATTCGTACTGGGAATACCTTTAGCATACTTGCTGGCAAGGCACAATTTCCCGGGGAAAAGACTGGTAGAGGGTCTGATTGATGTGCCCATTGTGGTGCCCCATACGGCGGCGGGTATTGCGCTCCTCTTTGTATTTGGGCGGCGGTTCTTTCTGGGGCAAGCCTTTGAAGCAGTCGGTATTACATTCATAGATTCACTGGCAGGCATCGTCGTCGCCATGATATTTGTCAGTATTCCATTCCTGATAGATTCAGCCAAAGAAGGCTTTAAAAAGGTGGATGTCAGACTGGAGAAGGTAGCGCGTACCCTGGGGGCTTCCCCCTGGCAGACGTTTTTCAGGATCTCATTCCCGCTGGCATGGCGCAGTATTCTTGCCGGGAACATTATGATGTGGGCACGTGGCATAAGTGAGTTCGGGGCCGTTATAATACTGGCTTACCATCCGATGATAGCCCCCGTTCTCGTCTATGAGCGGTTCGAAACATACGGTCTTGATTACGCGCGGCCGATAGCCGTGTTGCTGATTCTGGTGAGTGTCATAGTCTTCATCGTATTGAGGACGCTGGCGTACAGGGGTGACAAGTCATGATTGAGCTCAATGACCTGTCGGTAGACCTTGGCGAGTTCGTGCTGAAGAATATCACCCTCTCTATTAATGAGGGCGAGTATTTCATTATCCTCGGCCCCACCGGGGCGGGAAAAACGGTATTACTTGAGTCCATCGCCGGCCTCTATCCCATCAAGAGCGGTAAAATATGGCTCAGAGGAAAGGAGGTAACCAAAGTTGAGCCGGAAAAGAGAAAAATAAGCATCGTGTACCAGGATCACGTGCTGTTTCCTCACCTTTCGGTGAAAAAAAACATTGTCTTTGGCTTGAAGATGAATAAAGCCACTACAGATGAACAAGAGAATAGAGTCGAATGGGTTGCCGAATTACTGGGAATAAGTAATCTGCTTCACCGGCGACCCGACACACTGAGTGGCGGGGAAAAGCAGAAAGTAGCCCTGGGAAGAGCCATTGTTACTCAGCCGGAATTGCTACTTGTAGACGAGCCGCTCAGTGCCCTCGACCCTGAAACACGGGAGAACGTGCAGCAGGAGCTTCGCCAGCTTCATAGAGAGCTGGGAATTACGATTCTTCACGTCACCCACGATTTCGAAGAGGCCATTGCGCTGGGCAGCCGAATAGCCGTGATTGGTGAAGGTCGCCTGATGCAGGTGGGGACTCCGGAAGAGATATTCCGTCACCCGAATTCGGAATTTGTCGCCCGCTTTGCCATGACCAGAAATATCTTCCCTGGGAAGGCAGAAAAGAAATCAAACGGGGATACCGTCTTTAAGGTCGATAGCGCCGAATTCATTATTGCCACGGAGGCAAACGGTGCTCACCACGCCTCCATACGTCCCGAGGAAATACTTATTTCTACCGAGCCGATACGTTCTTCGGCGAGGAACTGCTTCCCCGGCACTATCACGCATATCCTGGATAAAGGCTCAACTTTGTACGTTACGGTAAGCATGCCGCCCGAGCTCTCCTGCATGGTTACACGGCACTCCTTTGAAGAATTAGGGCTTCACGAGGGCCAAAGGGTTTACGTAACCTTTAAGGCGTCATCTATTCACCTTTTCGATTGACTAAATAAAGAAGGAGGTTTTACACAATGAGAAGGAAAACTTCAGTAGTGCTCAAGATTATTTCCCTGTCCCTTGGCTTGCTGCTCGCAGCCTCCCTGCTCGCTGCCTGCGGGGATTCGGCAACCGAGCCGACTCCCACCCTGCCAGCACTATCCGGGACTCTCCAGATATTCAACGCGGGTAGTCTCACTATACCTCTGGCCCAGATAAACGAGGAGTTTAACAAACTCTATCCCGATGTGGAGATATTGGCAGAGGCAGCCGGCAGTGCTACCACGATACGCAAGGTAACCGAGCTCGGCAAGGAATGCGGCGTGGTTGCCTCGGCTGACTACGCCCTGATTCCCGAGCTGATGTTCCCGGACTACGCCGACTGGTATCTCATCTTCGCCACCAACCAGATGTGCCTTACTTACAACGATAGCTCCAGTTTCGCCGACGAGATAACCGGCGACAATTGGTATGAAATCCTGCAACGGGATGGCGTGACTTATGGCCGTAGTGACCCCGACCAGGACCCCTGCGGCTACCGGACTCTGATGGTCTGGCAGCTTGCCGAAATCCACTACGGTATACCCGGCCTCTATGACAGCCTCTACGGCTCCCCCGATGACATGATGAGACCCAAATCCGTAGACCTCATTGCGCTGCTTGAGTCCGGAGACCTGGACTACGCCTTTGAGTATACCTCCGTGGCCGCCCAGCACAGCTTGAATTACGTGCAGCTGCCCCCGGAAATCAACCTGGCCGATGCGACCTTCAAGGATTTCTATACTCAAGCGCAGGTAGAAATTGCTGGAAGCGAACCGGGCACGACAATCACGGTGACGGGGGCGCCTGTAGTCTATGGCGTCACCATCCCGAATAACTTCCCTCGCATGGATATTGCTATCGCCTGGGTGGACTTTCTGATGGGGCCTGTAGGCATGGGAATCATGCAAGCCAACGGACAGCCGCCGGTGATACCGGCACAGACCAATGATGTCAACATGCTGCCGGAGGCCCTCAAGAAATACGTAGAATAAACAGACTGAACTGCCGATGGGGTAGTCGTACCCGATGAGAGTGAACTAATCTCCATAGATACTAGTGGCACGTTTATGGAGGTTGTTACCGGTTACCCCGTCGGCGGAGAGGTCTCGGTCCGTATTCGCCCGGAGGACATTACCACGGTCATGTCCCGTATCAAGCGGCATTGACAGCCCGATTTGATTGATGTTATATTTTTCTCGTCCGGCAGCGTAGCTCAGCGGTAGAGCAGGGGACTCATAAGCCCTTGGTCGCTGGTTCAATCCCAGCCGCTGCCACTTCTGATTTCCAATGTATCACATAAACGCCCGATGTATTCATTGGACTAATCTTTCTATTTACAACATAATTAGGAGAGACATGTCTGAGAAACGCCCGAGAATTGCGCGGGAAAGTAAAACCGTTGCAGTGATGATTTCTGATTATTGTCATGACCATCACGAGAATGACGCACCATGCCCTGAGTGTAGGGAACTGATAAATTACGCGCTGAAGCGTCTTAAAAAATGTCCTTATCAGGAAGGCAAGACCACATGTGTTTTATGCCCCACGCATTGTTATTTACCGGATATGAGGGAGAAAATTAGGAAAGTCATGAGGTACGTGGGGCCTCGTATGATTTATCGGCATCCTGTATTAGCTTTAATGCACATTATCGATGGTCGGAGAAAAAAACCAGTTAAGAACATTTAAAAGAGTCATCGGGTTCAATCCCAGCCGCTGCCACTTCTTTTTGAGCCTGTTTCGGGCATTTCTCAAGTCCACCTTAAAATATTACTTGACTCTTTACTTAACTTTTACGCGTGGATTTTGCGATAGCTGAAGAGTCCCATGGTATACTAGCCCCGAAAGCAGACATAGTTAACATTTCCGCCGTCACTCGCCCCCGGCCCTGGGTTTCTTTCGTCTCTTCCACCCCAGTAATTCCAGAAGGTCGCCGATAGCCTTGTCCTGCTGGATTTCGTGCCGCAGGGGCATATCGGTGTCCACGCCGTAGCGGATGCGGCGCCCCTCCCTCTTTTTAGAAACGTAGCCGTCGGCTTCCAGGTCGTTGATGATATTGCGGGTGGCCTTTTCCGTAATGCCTATGGTCGCCGCTATCTCGCGGGCGGTAATGCGGGGCTGCTGGGCGACGAGGCACAGTACCAGGGCGTGATTGGTGAGGAACTTCCATCCCGGCATGCCGGACCCCCTTCCCTCAGGCTCTCGTTATTGTGATAATAATTTTATATCATATGGGTACTAAATCTCTTGACAATTGACGCAGGAATTATATAATTATATATGGGAAGATTAATTCCTGAATATTATAACAGGAATTAAAGGTGATTTCAAGGCTACTTTCTAAAGACCTGAATCACCCGGCCTAGTAAAGGAGAGTTGCGAAAGGAAAATTGAATACGACCCCGGTGGCCACCAGGCCTCAAGCTACGCCCGCCTCACCCCGCGTCACCATCAAGGCTCCGTCCCGGGATACCTCCGGGAAGGAGCTTCGTCACAAAACGACCACTATCCCCGATATCGAGGAAGAACCTCCCGGTACTAGGGCCACCGGTCGGTACAGGCTCTATCCCGACGTACCGGATATCGCCTGGAACGACTGGAAGTGGCATTTCCGCAACCGAATCACCACGGTAGACCGTCTCCGCCAGCTCATCCCGCTTTCGCTCGAAGAGCAGGTACAGCTGGAGATGGTCGTCAAGCGGTACCCCCTCGCCATCACCCCCTACTATCTCTCGCTGATTGACCCCGCCGACCCCGACGACCCCGTACGGAAACAGGCCGTTCCCTCCGTGCTGGAGCTGACGCTGGGCGGCCTGGGCCTGGAAGACCCCCTGGCCGAGAAAGAAGACTCGGTGGTGCCCGGCCTGGTGCACCGCTACCCGGACAGGGTGTTGATGGTGCTTACCGATATCTGCCCGATGCTCTGCCGTCACTGCACCCGCAAGCGGGAGTGGCGCCACGGCGGCTGGGTGCGCCCCCCGGCGGAAATCGAGGCCATGCTGGACTACCTGCGCCGCAATACCGGCGTGAGGGACGTCGTCATCTCCGGCGGCGACCCGCTGACGCTTTCCACCGGTCACCTGGAGGCCATTATCTCCCGGATTCGGGAGATAAAGCACATCGAAATCATCCGTATCGGCACCAGGTTTCCGGTGGTCCTGCCGCAGCGTATCGATGCCGGGCTGTGCGCCATGCTATCCGGATACGGCCCCATCTGGCTCAACACGCACTTCAACCACCCCAACGAGATTACGCCGGAATCGATGGCCGCCTGCGACCGGCTGCTGCGCGCCGGTGTGCCGGTCAACAACCAGTCCGTCCTGCTGCGCGGCGTGAACGATAGCGTCGAGACGATGACGCGGCTGTGCCAGGGCCTGCTGAAAATCAAGGTGCGCCCGTACTACCTCTACCAGTGCGACGAGGTACAGGGCACCGAGCACCTGCGCACGCCGGTGGAGACCGGCATCAAAATCATCGAGGGCATGCGCGGGCATACCTCCGGGCTGGCCATACCCACCTTCGTCGTCGACCTGGTGCAGGGCGGCGGCAAGGTGCCCCTGCAGCCGAACTACGTATTGTCCCAGAACGAGAACGAACTGCTGCTCAGAAACTACGAAGGCCAGGTATACCGCTACCGCAACCCGAACCCGTCCGTCTCCGCCGGGCCGGACGCGGTGCCGGTAAGCGGCACCGTCGCGACACTGCTGGATAATGTCAACGTCCCGGCCTGAAAAGGAGATATCGATGCGCATCGGGTTGGCCTACGACCTTAAAACGAACGTCGCCGGGCCGGAAACGGCCGACGACGCCTTCGAGGAATACGACTCACCGGAAACGGTGGCCATCATCACCGCCGCCCTCGAGTCGCGGGGGCACGCTGTCGTCCGGCTGGGCGGCGGCCCGCAGTTCCTGACCAATATCCGGCGGGAGCACGTGGATTGCTGCTTCAACATCGCCGAGGGCCGGGGCAACCACCGCTCGCGCGAGGCCCAGGTGCCCGCCGTCCTGGAGATGCTGGACATACCCTATACCGGCTCCGACCCCCAGTGCCTGGCGATATGCCTGGATAAGCCGCTCACCAAGAAGCTGGTGGCGCTGGAAGGCGTCGTCACGCCGCGGTGGCTCGTCGTCAATAGCGAAGAAGATTTGAACACTGCTTCCCTGACGGATATCCCCTTCCCGGCGATGGTAAAGCCCGCCGGCGAGGGCTCCAGCAAGGGGATTCGGGCGACCTCCCTGGTACACGATGTCGCCGGGGCCGAAGCGGAGGCGCGCCGCCTGCTGGGGACGTACCGTCAGCCGGTGATGGTCGAGGAATTCATCGCCGGCGACGAGGTGACCGTGGGCATGGTGGGGAACCATCCGCCGCGGGTCATCGGCATGATGCGCGTGCTGCCGAAGAAGAAGAACGAGCCTTTCGTCTACTCGCTGGAAGTGAAGCGCGATTACATCAACCTGGTCGACTACGAGTCGCCGGTGCGCCTGCCGGAAGCAGTTATCCAGCGGCTGGAAGCGGCCAGCCTCAAGGTCTTCAGGACGCTGGGCTGCCGCGATTTCTCCCGCGTCGATTTCCGCATCGGGCGGGACGGCACGCCGTATTTCATCGAGATTAACCCGCTGCCCGGGCTGGGCAGCTACAGCGACCTGGTAATTATGGCCCTCAAGCTGGGCTGGACGCACCACGGGCTGATTAACGCCGTGCTCGATGCCGCCCTGGAGAGGTATCCACAATGCGTCACCGTATAACCATCGTCTATAACCGGCCGCAGCCGTCCCGGTACGACGCCTCGGGCGAAGCAAAGGCCGTTTACGGTGTGCTGGACGCGGTGTGCGCCGTCCGGCGGTCGCTGGAGGAGGTGGGCTACGAGGTCGCGCTTCTGCCGCTGACCCCGCCGGTGGCCTCCGCCCGCAAGAAGCTGGCCGGGCTGAAAGCCGACCTGGCCTTTAATCTCTTCGAGGGGTTCTGCGGCCAGCCGGAATCAGAAGCGCTGGTGCCGGAATATCTGGAAAACACCGGGCTGGCTTATACCGGCTGCCCGGCGGCGGCCCTGGAAAGCT
>Ga0315537_1004030_pt1 | contig 10795 bp, 12 predicted proteins | sample SalMarSW160270MG_FD_203091 | JGI IMG/M metagenome (GOLD analysis project Ga0315537, IMG submission 203091) | Salt marsh sediment microbial communities from the Plum Island Ecosystem LTER, Massachusetts, United States - Salt Marsh Sediment SW1602-70 ... | reverse complement strand
AAAGAAGATCCTTTTGGAATCAAACTGGACAAGGTAATATAAAATATGTATATAAAAAGTGTAAACCATGTGTCCGGAATAAAGTGTAAACTATGTCCCGGGAAGTACAATTTCCGGATTTAATTGTACTAAGTTATCTCCCTACAAAGACCTGTTTAATCTCTGTTAATCCGGGTATTCTCCATTTATGGGGCGGCATTACATTTGCACGTATCCCTGCAAGATATTGCACCGTAACATATTGAAACAATAAAATGTGCAATTTTTGATATGCACTATCCCCGCTAAAAGTCGATAAAGTAAGGGAGAACGCCCTTATTTACTAATGGGTGGGAAAGGGAAGTCTACCACCAAGGAGTTGAAATGCCCAGTATTCTGGTAATAGATGACAAAGATTCGATGAGAACCATGCTTTCGCAGGCTTTGGGCGACGAAGGCTATCAGGTTGACACCGCCGGCAACGGCAAAAAGGGACTGGAGCTGGCTCGTTTTAAAAGCTACGACCTGGCGATAACCGATTTGAAAATGCCCGACGTCGACGGCTTGCAGGTCTTATCCGGCCTAAAGGAAATCGACAGCGACATGTCGGTCATTATTATGACCGCCTATGGCACCGTTGAGTCGGCCGTCACCGCCATGAAAAACGGCGCTTTCGATTTTGTCACCAAGCCCTTTGATCCCGATCATCTTGCGGTCATCATCGAAAGAGCTCTGGAAAATCGCCGTCTGATCGCCGAGAACAGCCTTCTCCGCGAAGAACTGGCCCAGAGCATGGGATTCAGCGAGATCATCGGTCAGCACGAAAAGATGAAGGAAGTCTCGCGGCTTATTCAAAAAGTGGCCGGATCCGATACGTCGGTTTTATTGCAGGGTGAATCGGGCACAGGCAAAGAGCTATTTGCCCGGGCGATTCATAATCTATCGCCGCGTCGGGATAAACCATATGTCGCCATAAACTGCGCCGCTATCCCCAGGGAGCTGCTGGAAAACGAACTCTTCGGCTCCGAAAAAGGCGCCTACACCAGCTCGGTGGCCAAAAAGATGGGTAAATTCGAAATCGCCGACGGCGGGACATTATTCCTCGATGAAATCGGCGATATGGATATCTCGCTCCAGGCCAAACTGCTGCGCGTGCTGCAGCAGAAAAGTTTCGAGCGGCTCGGCGGCAACAAGACCGTTTCGGTTGACGTTCGCGTTATCGCGGCCACCAATATGAATCTAAACGAGCTAATCAGGAAAAAGACCTTCCGTGAAGATTTATATTACAGATTGTCGGTCTTCCCGATAACCATTCCGCCTTTGAAGGAACGCGTCGACGATATCCGACCGCTCGCCGAATTTTTTATAAGCAAGTACTGCAAGGAAATGAAAAAACCGGGCAAATCGCTTTCGCGTGATGCCTTAAGCCTTCTTGAAAAATACCACTGGCCGGGAAATGTTCGCGAATTGGAGAACACTATCGAGAGATCCATTATTCTGGCCGAGGGCAAAAAGATTACACCGGAGCATCTGGCCATCCGTCTCCCCTCCGCCGGCGAAATCAGGCTGCGGGAAGGCGCCGGACTCAAGGAAATCGGTTCATACGCCCAGATGCAGGCGGAGAAGGCGGCTATAATCAGAGTCCTCAAACAGGTCCGGGGCAACAAGCGCAAATGTTCGGAAGTACTAAAGATCGACTACACAACGCTTTTTGATAAATTAAAGAGATACGAAATAGACACCAGCCAGATTTAAAAAGCCCTTATCCTCACTTGCTTTTCCATATACAGCGGCCTGTCACAGGTCGTCGGGCATCGGTCGACCGACCGATGCCCTATTCATTTGAGGTGGGGGATAAAGCGAAATTTCGTTATTTCTTCATCATCGGGATTTTGACATCGTGCTTTTTGGCAAACTTAATGGCTTCTTTATACCCGGCGTCAACATGCCGCGCAATGCCGCTCCCCGGATCATTGGTCAAAACCCGATTCAGACGAACGGCCATTTCGTCGGTGCCGTCCGCCACTATAACCATCCCGGCATGTATGGCGTTACCGATACCGACCCCGCCGCCATGGTGTATCGACACCCAACTGGCGCCGGAAACGGCATTCAGAAGACCATTCAGAAGCGGCCAGTCGGCGATGGCGTCGGAGCCATCGAGCATATTTTCGGTCTCACGATAGGGTGACGCCACCGAGCCGCAATCGAGATGATCGCGTCCGATGACGATCGGGGCCTTAATTTTGCCCTTCTTTACCAGGTTATTAATAATATCACCGAAATGCGCCCGCTCACCGTACCCGAGCCAGCATATTCTCGCGGGCAGCCCCTGGAACGGAACTTTATCGTGCGCCATTTTTATCCACCGGCATAACGCCTTATTTTGCTTAAATTCTTTCAGGATAATATCATCGGTAATATGAATATCAGCCGGCTCGCCGGATAAGGCCGCCCACCTAAATGGGCCTTTACCCTCGCAAAAAAGCGGTCGGATATATGCCGGGACAAATCCCGGATACTCGAAAGCTTCACGCACTCCGGCTTTTTCGGCCTGGCCGCGAAGATTATTGCCGTAGTCAAATACAATAGAGCCGGCGCGCAAAAATTTCACCATTGCCGAGCAATGTCTCCCCATCGACTCATAAGAGCGATCCATATATTCCCGGGGATTTTTCTTGCGCAGCCGGTCGGCCTCGGTGACCGTCAATCCTTCGGGAATATACCCATTAAGCTCGTCATGAGCCGAAGTTTGGTCGGTAACTATATCGGGGATAATCCCGCGGCGGAAAATCTCGGGAAACATCTCGGCGGCATTGCCGACAAGCCCGATTGAAATCGGCGCTTTGTTGTTTATATGCTCTTTTATCAATTTCAGCGCTTTGTCAAGCGTTTTGACTTTGGTATCACAAAAGCCGGTTTTCACACGACGATTGATACGTGCCTCATCGACTTCCACATCCAGAATGGAAGCTCCCGCCATCGTCGCCGCCATCGGCTGGGCGCCGCCCATGCCGCCCATGCCCCCGGTCAGAATCCAGCGGCCGGATAAATCGCCTTCGAAATGCTTCTCCCCGACTGCCGCGAATGTCTCGTACGTGCCCTGCAAAATGCCCTGGGTACCAATGTAAATCCAGCTTCCGGCCGTCATCTGGCCGAACATAATCAAGCCCAGCTTGTCAAGCTGACGAAATTTCTCCCAGGTGGCCCATTTCGGAACCAGATTGCTGTTGGCAATTAAGACCCTCGGAGCATATTCGTGCGTTTTGAAAATGCCGACCGGTTTGCCCGACTGAACCAGGAGCGTCTCATCATTGTCTAACGATTTTAACGACTTAACAATAGCGTGATAGCAGTCCCAGTTACGGGCAGCTTTGCCCGATCCCCCATAAATTATCAATTCTTTCGGTTTTTCCGCGACCTCTTCATCAAGATTATTATTCATCATCCGAAAGGCGGCTTCCTGAGGCCAGCCTTTGCAGCTAAGCCTGGTCCCGCGGGCCGCTTTAACCGGTTTATATTTCATGGCTGCCATCCTCCATAATATGAAATAACAAATATATATTCCGGCTCTGAATTATGCAAGGACGAAAATCCGGACTCGACTTCCATTCTATCATTTCGTATATTCGGGCAATGGATATTCAGCAGATAAAGGAAAACTGCAAGGAACTGGCCGATACGATGGGCGGAAAATTGTTCGGAATCTGCCGAATCGATGAGCTTCGTCAAAATTTCCACGCCGAAATTAAAGAAATTTCCAAAGATTTGAACACAGCCATATCAATCGGTATACCGCTCTCGATTTCAGTCATGGAAACTCTGACCGACCATCCCAATATCCTCTATAAAGCCCACTATCGGCAGGTTAATCATGCGCTCAATGATATCGCCTTTCGGATTGTTTCGGAGATAAACGGTCCGGGTCAAAACGCCATCGCTATCCCGGCATCGCAAATGATAAACTGGGAACCGATGCGCGCGCATTTATCGCATCGCGAGATAGCGTACAGGGCCGGTCTGGGGTGGCGCGGACGTAATAATCTTCTGGTTAATGCCATCTACGGTTCGCAGGTAAGGCTGGTGACGGTACTGACCGATTTGCGGCTTCCGGTCGACCGACCGACGGACGAAAATTGCGCTGAATGTTTTGCCTGCCTCGAGGCATGCCCGGCCGGTGCAATATCAGACAACATCGAGGATTTCAATCTTGATGCCTGCTATAAGCAGGTTTCCGAATTCGCGAAGCCCGAACGTATCGGGAGTTACATCTGCGGACTCTGTCTTCAGGTTTGTCGCGGCCAGAGATAAATTTCACATACGATTTGTAATTTGTAAATTCAAAATCACGTCATTACGAGCCCTGAGAGGAATGCCCGGCATTCCACGAAGGACGTGGCAATGACATTGCATAGCAATCTCCGCGTAACAAACGAGGAGATCGCCACGTCGTCCCGACCGCTAAAGCATCGGGGCTTCCTGCGATGACAATTCTTATTTTTGATACAACCTCTGGACGCGTACTGCGCACAATATTATCAGGTTACTATTGACATTGACTATCCGACTCCTTACCGTTACCCCATGGGTCGAATAAAAAAGCCTCTCCCGGGACGATTGATTGTCTCGGCCATCTATTCTTCACTGGGCACCATGCGCGATGCCATCCTGGAGCTTGAGAAAAAATTCGGATATATCCAGTTCGAAACCGACGAGATGGAATTTTTGCATACAACATATTACCGCGAGGAAATGGGCGATAATCTGAAAAGAAAATTCTTCGCTTTTGAAAATATGATTGAACGCGATCAACTTCCTGAAATCAAACTCTGGACGAACAAGCTCGAAGAAAGGCACGGTGAAAAAGTCGATGATTTCGTATTCAGAAAGGTCAATCTGGATCCGGGCGTCTTAACCCCGGCGAATCTAGTCCTCGCGACGACCAAAGATTACTCGCACAGGATTTATTTAAAAGACGGCATTTTTGCCGAAGTTACTTTAATTTATGAAAAGAAAAAATTCCGGCCTCTGACATGGACTTATCCCGATTATTATGAGCCGGAAGTCATTGATTTTTTCGAAAAAGTCCGCGATACCATGAAAAACATGGTTTTCCCGTAATATATGTCTTCTCCTTAATCAAAGAACGGCTGCCATTTTTTCTTATCCGGCTTGGGCGTCAGCAGACTTATAACTATCAGACAGAACAACGATAATCCCAGGGCCGGATAAATAGTTCGGATGCCCCAGGGCTGTTTTAATATTTCCCAGACAATCGTGACCACCATTCCCGAAGTAATAGAGCAGACACCCGCCACGGCGGTCGCTCGTTTCCAAAAAAAGGCCGCCATAACCGCCGGGGTAATACCGACGCCATAAATCGTATAAGCGTAAATTGCCATTTCGAGAACTCTCTCGAAAAATCGCACCTGAACGAAGGCAAAAATACCAAGGGCAACGACTACAATCCTGGAATAAAGGACCATCTTTTTCTGAGACAGATCCGGATTAATGAAACGCTGATAAATATCCCGCATAATATTCGTCGCGGGCACCAGCAAAAACGAATCGGCTGTCGAGACAATGACCGCCACAATCGCCGCCAGAGTCAAACAACCGACAAGCACCGGCAGGCCGTACCTGACCGAATGCAGAATAACCATCTCGCCATCGATGTCGGTAAACATCGAGCTGCCGACAATTGCCAGAAAGACAATTAACGTTTCGATAAATATGGTCCCGATAATCCAACCCACGACCGCTCGTTTCGCGGCGCGTTCATCTTTAGCCGAGAAAAAACGCTGGTACATCCCCGATTCGCCAAGAAGTAAAAGCATGGTTGGAAGGGTATAACTCAAAGCTTCCGCCAGCGACATATTACCGAGCGGCTGGAAGTGTTCTGCAGGAAGATGCTCCACCATACCGGCCCAGCCGCCGGCATTACTCAAGAGAAACGGCAGCGCGATGATCAAACCGATTATCATCATAACACCGTTGACGACATCGGTGTACGCCACCGATATCAACCCGGCCAGCACCGTATAGCCGATGACAAAAACGGCCGTTATAATAATCCCCTGATCGACGGAAATGCCGGTGACAAGATTTAAGACCATCCCCCCGGCACGAAACTGATAACTGACAATGGCGGTATAGGCGATAATCGTTACGATAGTTCCCAGCAGACGGGCGTACTTATTATAACGGGCTTCAAGTATGTCGGGAACAGTGTACTGCCCGAATCGCCGCGCCCGACCGGCAATAAGAAACAAAATAACCAGCGCCGCCCAGACACCGGCATCGAACCATAAAGCGGAAAAACCCTTATCGAACGCCAAACCGGCACTGGCGATAATCGAGCCGGATCCGATCCAGGTCGCCAGCAATGTGCCGACCAACACTTTCGCCGAAAGCTTCCGACCCGCCACCATAAAATCGTCCTGCGTTTTAACAAATTTGCTGCGATAGGCGCCGACGGCGATAAGAATCGTCAGGTAGGCAATTATTACCCAGAAATAAAGCATGGCTGAATTAATATATTTTGAATTTGTTTGTCAAATCAGCTTGAATATTTTGTTTATTCTGAGTAAAATGGAATCGGAAAGGAGATTCAACATGCCCGAAGTAGACTGGTACTATCATCGTAAAGGATGAAAGAGTTCCTCCAGAGCGCAGGAGTTTCTTGCCGAACATAAAATTGAAATCATAAGTCAGGATATCGCCAATCAGAAAGTACTAAAAGAAAAAAACGCCCGCGAACTTTTTAAAAACGCTAATATAATATTAGCATCGAAAGGCAAAAGGTCAGTGAAAGTAAATCTTAAAAGCGAAAAAATAGATAAAGAGACCATGGCGTATTTTATCCTCGGACGCACCGGCAATCTCCGCGCGCCGACTATTCGTGCCGGGAAAAAGCTCCTGGTCGGCTTTAATGAAGATTTTTACAACGAGGTTTTATTATCAAAATGAAAAATCCGAACGGCGAGAGAATGGGACCGGCTGGTTATTGCATCTGCCCCAAATGTGGATATAAACAGCCGCACCGACGCGGCACTCCCTGTCAGGAAGAACGCTGCCCGAAATGTAACGGCAAAATGCTGCGGGAAGGCTCGGCGCATCATCGGAAGGTCGAGCAAGCCAAAGCTAAACGTGAAAAGAGAACTTAAATACCGATAATGAATAAAGTCGAATTCCGGCCGATTGGTATCATCCATTCGCCTTTCAAAGAACATAAGGGAACGCCGATTCAGCCCAAAAAAGGTAAAGGCGTTAAGGGTTATATAGATGTTTATCCTGATTATGCCGAAGGATTGGCTGATCTTGACGGTTTTTCACATATAACATTGATCTATTTTATGCATCTTTCAAAAGATTATTCGTTGAAGGTTGTGCCTTATCTGGATAATGTTCCGCGCGGTCTATTCGCCACCCGTGCGCCGCGGCGCCCCAATCCGATCGGCCTTTCGGTCGTCAAGCTGGATAAAATCGAAGGTACAACCATTCATATATCCAATCTTGATATTATCGACGGAACCCCGCTTCTGGATATCAAGCCGTATGTCCCCCATTTCGATGAACCTGAAAATATCAAAATCGGCTGGTTGACCGGAAAATCAGGTAAAGCCGAAAATAAAAACGCCGACGGCCGGTTTGCGAAAAATAAGTGAATCTCGGCTTAATTAGGGTATTTATCTCCAGGTAAATTCATACGCCTCGGTGGTCGTTAAGCGAAGGCCTACGATTGTATTCTCCTCCACCACCGGCTGCACCTGATAGATAATAAATCGCTCGTCCGAATTGAGCCAGCCTCCATCTATCGGCGACCTGGGATTATACATAATCCAGTTGCCGGTCGGACGCCACGCCCAGCAACCGTCAGGCGTGTTTATCGAATTTATTGTATTTGTCTGTCCCGCATAGGTTTCCGGAGAATCGGGCAGGTCGTCGAAGGGATTATGCATCTCTATCGGTTGATCCTCAAGACGCTGTTTGGCGGAATAAGTATCTAACGCCGATTCAAGCCGTAAAATCATCTCATCAACCGTTTCCGGTTCCGCACCGCGGGTGATGGAAAATATTTTCGGTGTCACGATCGCAGTAATTATCCCCACGATTATAATAATAACCACAACCTCGACCAGCGTATACCCTCTGAAAATATTCCTCCCCCTGATTGTCATATCAACATCCTCAAAACGGCAAAACTATACCAATCCGATCTTCTCCCCTGAGAATTATCGGTGAAAATAGAGCTGTTTAAAATATCGTCCAAGAGTTTTTTCGAGAAATTAAAAGTCAGCATATATATATTTTCGCCGATAAATGAAAAATCTTGACAACTATTGGTTATTTGGCTATATTGCCAAATGTGCAATAATAAAGGAGTCTCTTATGGATGAAAAGACAAAAGCGGTCTTTGAAGTGCGCGCCCAGATCATCCGGGCCATGGCGCATCCGACGCGGCTCTATATCGTCGAGATGCTCGCCTCGGAAAAGATGTGTGTTCGCGCTTTGACCAAAAAAATCGGGGCCGACATGTCGACTGTCTCCAAACATCTGGCCGTTCTGAAAAACGCCGGTATTGTTCAGGATGAAAAAAGCGGCTCACAGATTTTTTATAATCTGAAAATGCCGTGTGTCCTGGGCTTTTTTAAATGCGTGGAAACGGTCGTCAGTGCCAACGCCAGAGAACGTCTTAATCTTATTACGATAAAACCGGGGAAAAAATAGACCTATGGAATTAAAACGCGAATGGAAACCGTTGACCGGGATATTTATTATATTTATTATCCTGTACTATCTTCCGATCGATTCGTTTCGTCTCCGGAATGCCATCACGGAATCATTGTCTCTGGCAAAATGGTACGCCCGCGAGCATGTCGTCCTTTGCCTGATTCCGGCCTTTTTTATAGCCGGCGCCATTTCTGTTTTTGTCGGCCAGGCATCGGTTATGAAATATCTCGGCGCCGGGGCAAAAAAAGTTATGGCGTACAGCGTTGCCTCGGTATCGGGCGGCATTTTAGCCGTCTGTTCCTGCACCGTGCTGCCGTTATTCGCCGGAATATACCGAATGGGCGCCGGTCTGGGTCCGGCCTGCACCTTTCTATACGCCGGCCCCGCCATAAATGTACTCGCCATCGTATTAACCGCCAGAGTTCTGGGACCCGAAATGGGTATCGCGCGCATGATTGGGGCGCTTGTTTTCAGTATTGTCATCGGTTTGATGATGCAAGTTATCTTCCGCAATGAGTCACGCACCGGTACCGATACAAAAGTCGTTTTGCCCGCTGAACAACCCGCCCGTTCTCTCGGACAAAACGTTACCTATTTCGGCTTGATGGTCGGTATTCTGGTGTTCGCCAACTGGAGTGAAAGTGCCGGACCAAACTCGAACTGGAACATTATCTCTGAAAATAAATGGATTATAACCGCCATATTAGGGCTAATTTTTGCCGTAGTCCTTATTTTCTGGATTAAAATTGATTGGCGGAAAGTACTTACGGTGTCGGCAATTACGATTATATTGGCTATTATCTTTAATGATAAACCGGTCATTCCGTTCGCCGCCGCCGCAATAGGCTTATCGGTTATATTATCATCGGAAAAAGGCGAAGGCGAAAACTGGTTTGACGCCACCTGGGATCTGGCCAAACAAATATTCCCATTGCTTCTATTGGGTGTGTTGATCGCCGGATTATTCCTTGGCCGCCCCGGCGGTGAGGGTTTAATTCCCTCTCGCTGGATCAGTTCCGTGGTCGGCGGAAATTCAATAGCGGCAAATCTATTTGCCTCGGTTGTCGGCGCCTTTATGTATTTCGCCACCCTGACCGAAATCCCCATCCTGCAGGGATTAATCGGTAACGGTATGGGTAAAGGTCCCGCGCTGGCATTACTTCTGGCCGGACCGGCCCTGTCACTACCCAATATGCTGGTGATTCGTTCCGTAATCGGCACCAAAAAAACGGCAATCTTCGTTCTGCTGGTGATTATAATGGCGGCCATGACAGGAATAATTTATGGTGCGATTTTTTAACAAGGAGAAGATATGAAAAAAATAATGATTTTGGGCAGCGGATGCGCCAGGTGCAACAAGCTTTATGAACTGACCAAAGAAGCAATTGAAACGCTCGGTATAGAGCATGAATTGACCAAGGTCGATGACATTCAGGAAATCATGAAATATGGCGTCATGATGACCCCGGCTCTGATTATCGACGGTGAGGTTAAAACTGTCGGCAGAGTACCTTCGGTCGATGAAATAAAAAATATATTAATCTCATGAATTTTTATAGCAGACGTATTCAATTAAGGAGTCCTATGACAATGAAGCTCTATCAATCAATAATTCCTGCAATGATAATTTTTATTGCATCTCTTCTTGCCTGCCAATCGGGCGAGAGTAATAAGGTGGATGTCAAAAGCGAGGCCGATAATAAGATGGCGGAAATTATTGATTCCGCAGTCGTTCCTCACAAGGTCATTGCCTACTATTTCCACGGTAACCTGCGCTGCGCCTCGTGCAGAAAAATCGAGGCTTACTCCAGAGAAGCCATCGAAACCGGTTTCGCCGACAAATTAAAATCCGGCTTGTTAGATTGGCGCCCAATTAATACCGACGAATCCGAAAATGAGCATTTTGTCGAGGATTATCAGCTGTACACCAAATCACTCGTGATTGTCGATATGAAGAACGGTAAACAAGTCGCCTGGAAAAATCTCGATAAAATCTGGCAGTTATTGAATAACAAAGATTATTTTATTGAATATGTGCAATTTGAAATCAATCAATATTTGGCGAACGACTAATGGAAAGCTT
>Ga0315537_1004028_pt1 | contig 10798 bp, 7 predicted proteins | sample SalMarSW160270MG_FD_203091 | JGI IMG/M metagenome (GOLD analysis project Ga0315537, IMG submission 203091) | Salt marsh sediment microbial communities from the Plum Island Ecosystem LTER, Massachusetts, United States - Salt Marsh Sediment SW1602-70 ... | reverse complement strand
GCGAGGGCTTCACTCTTCCTCTTTGGCGACGAGCTTGGCGACCGAGGTGACGTGGTCGGACTTTTCCAGGGACATCAGGCGCACGCCCTGGGCGTTGCGGCCCGTCTCGCGGATCTGCTTGACCGAGCAGCGGACCATCATGCCGTTCTGCGTGATGGCCATGAGCTCGTCGTCGGGCATGACGCAGTTGAGGCCGATGGCGTCGCCGTTCTTGTCCGTCACCTTGACGTTGATGATACCCTTGCCGCCGCGCGACTGGGTGCGGTAGGCGTCCAGGTCCGTGCGCTTGGCAAAGCCCCGTGCGGTCACGGTCAGGATCGTGGCGCCGGTCTTGGCCAGTTGCGCCGAGACGATCTCCATGCCGACGACCTCGTCCTTCTTCCCGAGCGACACCCCGCGCACGCCCTTGGCCTGGCGGCCCATGTCGCGGATGAGCTTCTCGGGGAAACGGATCGCCTTGCCGTGACGCATGGCCAGGAGGACGTCCTGGCTGCCGTCCGAGATCTTGGCGGACATCACGGCGTCGTCCTTATCGAGGCCCATGGCCACGATGCCCCCCCTGCGCGGGTTGGCAAAGGCCGCCAGCACCGTCTTCTTGATGATGCCGCCGCGCGTGCACATGATGATGGACTTGTCGTCCGAAAACTCCTTCACCGGCAGGACCGCCGCCACCTTTTCCTTGGCGCTCAACTGCAATAAATTCACGATGGCCTTGCCCTTGGACTGACGGCTCGCCTGTGGGATCTCGTAGACCTTGATCCAGTACACGCGGCCCTGGTCCGTGAAGACCAAGAGGTAATCCTTCGTGGACGCGATGAAGAGGTGCTCGACGAAGTCTTCTTCGCGCGTCTCCATGGCGGCGATGCCCTTGCCGCCGCGCTTCTGCTTGCGGTACGAGCTGATCGCCAGGCGCTTGATGTAGCCCGCATGCGAGACCGTGATGACCATGTCTTCTTCGGCGATCAGGTCTTCGAGCTCGATGTCTTCCACCTCGCCGATGATCTCCGTGCGGCGTTCGTCGCCGTACCTCTTCTTGAGCGCGCCCATCTCGTCCTTGATGAGCTCTTCGACGAGCTTCTCCGAGGCCAGGATCGCGCGGAAGCGCTCGATCTGCTTCAAGAGCTCCAGATACTCCTTTTCGATCTTGTCGCGCTCCAGGGCCGTCAGGCGCTGCAGCTGCATCTCGAGGATCGCCTGCGCCTGGACGTCGGAGAGATCGAACCTCTTCATCAGCGCCTTCTTGGCCTCGGGGGTGCTCTTGGAGGCGCGGATGGTGCGGATGATCTGCTCGATATGCTTCAGCGCGATCTTGAGGCCTTCTAAAATATGCGCGCGGCGCAGGGCCCGGTCGAGCTCGAACTGCGTGCGGCGCCTGATGATCGTCTTGCGATGGTCGACATAGCAGCGCATCATCTGTTTGAGGTTCAAGACGCGCGGCCGGCCGTCGACGAGGGCCAGGGAGATGATCCCGAAGGTCGTCTCCATCTGGGTGTGCTTGTAGAGCCAGTTCAGGATGATCTGCGGTTCGGCGTCGCGCTTGAGCTCGATCAGGACGCGCATCCCGTCCTTGTCGGACTCGTCGCGGATATCGCTGATCCCCTCGACCTTCTTGTCCTGCACGAACCCCGCGATCGCCTCGATAAGCGAGGCCTTGTTCACCTGGTACGGGATCTCCGTGATGATGATGTTGTCCTTGCCGCTCTTGACGCGCTCGATGGATGCCTTGGCGCGCACGGTCAGCTTGCCCTTGCCCGTCTGGTAGGCCTCCTTGATCCCCTCGCGGCCGCAGATGATGCCGCCCGTCGGGAAGTCCGGCCCCCTGACGAACTTCATCAGCTCCTTGACCTCGGCGTCGGGGTGGTCGACGAGATACGTGATGCCGTCGATGACCTCGGCGAGGTTGTGCGACGGGATGTTCGTGGCCATGCCGACCGCGATGCCGCTCGACCCGTTGACGAGCATGTTCGGCAGGGTCGAGGGCAGCAGGACCGGCTCTTCGAGCGACGCATCGAAGTTCGGCGCAAAATCCACCGTTCTTTTTTCGATATCCCCGAGCATCGCGTCGGCGATGGCGGCCAGCCGCGCCTCGGTGTAGCGCATGGCCGCCGGCGCGTCGCCGTCGACCGAGCCGAAGTTCCCCTGGCCGTCGACAAGAGGATAGCGCAGCGAGAAGTCCTGCACCAGGCGCACGAGCGTGTCATAGACCGCCGCGTCGCCGTGGGGGTGGTACTTACCGAGCACCTCGCCGACGATGCGCGCCGACTTCTTGAAGGGCTTGGTGTGGTCGAGGTTGAGCTCGTGCATCGCGTAGAGGATGCGCCGGTGCACGGGCTTGAGCCCGTCGCGCGCGTCGGGCAGCGCCCGGCCCACGATGACGCTCATCGCGTACGAGAGATACGACTCCTTCATCTCCTCTTCGATGTTTCTGGGGACTACCTTCTCGTTCTGCGCGTACATATTCTCCTCAACGTGAGACGAAGGGGGCCCTGTCTTTGCGTCCGGCTTAGTCTGACGGCGCTGTCTCTTTTTTGAGCCGGGTCAGCTGTTCGTAGCTCGTGTACCAGACCGCGAGCCACAGCGGCGAAAAGAACACCAACAATGCCAGCACAAGGGGATCGACCCAGGAAAGAAGCATGCGTTCCCCGCCCAGGCGGATCAGCCCGAGGCACGCACCCGTCACGATCGCGCCGCACCCCAACACAAAAAGGGCCAAGGCCGACAGGTAGCCGAACATGTGGCCGCGGATGCGCCGGCGGCTCTCGCGAAACGCCGCGAAGGGGCCCTTGGCCTCACAGGCCCCGACGAGCGGCCCAAGCGAAAAGTAAAACCCGTACCAGCCCGTCGCGATGATAAAAATGACGGCGGCCAGATGCGTGCCCACAAAAGCGGCCAGGTTCGTCTGGTCCAGGATGTAGAGCTTCCTGCCGGCCTCGATCAACACCGCAGCCAAAGAGAGGGCGAAGAGGGCCAGCGCCAACAGCATCAACACGCTCGCCACGTAGCGCCCCCACATCCGCCGGGCCGCAACGAAGGTCTCGCTAAAAATCGGCCGCGGCCCCCGCAGGTAACCGCGCAAATGATTGACGACAAGAAGGGTCACGAAGCCGTTCGCCGCGATCCCGAACAATATCAGCGCCAGCAGGCCGCCCGACGCGGCAAGCGGCGTCGCTTCCGGCCAAAATAAAAGGGAAAGATTTGCCGCCCCGCGCAGCAACTGGGAAAAAAGGAGAGACATGCTCGAGAGGGCCACAAAGACGACCAGATGACGCGCCCACACCGACAAAGAAAGCCGCCATACCGCCCTGACGTCGAATCCCTTCGTGTTTTCGCTCATCGCTGCCTCCCTTTGGGGCTTAAATATCCAGGTTGCGGACCAGGTGGGCGTTCTTTTCGATGAATTCGCGGCGCGGGTTCACCTGATCGCCCATCAGCACCGTGAAGATCTCATCCGCCTCGACCGCGTCTTCCAGGACCACCTTTAATATCGTGCGGTGTTCGGGGTCCATGGTCGTCTCCCAGAGCTGGTGGGGGTTCATCTCACCAAGACCCTTATATCTCTGGATGGTCATGCCGTTCTGCGCCAGGGCCTTCACGTGCTCGAGCACCTTGTAGAGGGCGAAGAACTCCACGTCCTCATCATCGACCAGCCGGAACCGGGCCTTCATCTTCTTGTCTCCGTCGGCCTTCTTCGACTTTCTCTTCGTCTGAGCGACCGGCTCCGGGTCAAAGTAGTGCTCGATGGGGACGCCGAGCTTCTCGATGCGGCTGATATGCCCCTCCATCTCCTCGGTATCGAAGATCTCGGTGTGTTCCAGGCTTTCTTTCTCGCCTTTGACCGAATTCGCGAGCCTTGCAAGTTCGGCATCAGAATACAAAAAGTGGGCAACTCCCTCCACTTTTGCCACATAAATAGGCAATTTTTTGGTCTTTTTATGTCTATTTTCTACCAATTTCTTAAAATTCACTCCCTTTTTGTCCAAAAGGCGAGAAAACCACTCTAATTGGACTAAGGCCTCTAAAAGGTCCTTAAATTGTGGATCGTTGAGGGTCTTCTTGCCTGATAAAATCATGAACTTATACCCCTCGCGGCCCACGTCCAGCATCAACCGGCTCATCTGCTCTTCGGTCTGGATGTACTCCTCGCGCGGCCCCCTCTTGACCTTGTAGAGCGGCGGCTGGGCAATATACACGTACCCGCCCTCGATGAGCTTGGGCAGCTGACGGAGGAACAGGGTCAACAGCAGCGTCCGGATGTGCGAGCCGTCCACGTCCGCATCGCACATGATGACGACCTTGTGGTAACGCAGCTTTTCGATGTTGAACTCCTCGCCCACGCCCGTGCCCAGGGCCGTGATGATGGTGCGGATCTCGTCGTTGTTCAGGATCTTGTCCAGCCGCGACTTCTCGACGTTGAGGATCTTGCCCTTGATCGGCAGGATGGCCTGGAACCGCCGGTCGCGACCTTGCTTGGCGCTGTTATGCACAAAAATGCCGCTGGCCAAGGCAAAGTTGTGCGTGCCCGGGACCTCGAGGTCGTAGACGTCCATCCGTTCTGAAACTTTGTCAATGCGCCGGATCTTATGATTAAAGTTTTTTACGGCCTCCAGCAACGCTTCCTCATCGCCGCCAAAGAAGCCCGTCGTCAACGTATCCCGCCGCACGAGATTATTATTTTTCCTGGGCAGGGCGACCCTTTCTTTGTCGGTGATCCGGCCGCTCTTTTCGGAGAATTTTTTCCGGAAAGGCATGAGGCTCATGCGGGGCTTCAGGTCTTTGGCCTGGATAAACGAGCTGTCGCGCAGCATGAATCTATGCTCAGGGGTGCAGGTGATTCCTTCGCCGTTATCCAAGACCACTTTGATGACCCCTGTGTCCTTTTTCGTCACGCGGGGCGAAAGGATCTCTTCTATCCCGATCTCGCCATCTTCCTTGATGGTATAACAATAGTTGGCCTTGCCGTTTTTATATTCAGAAACCAGTTCTTTAAAACTGAGGTGCCGGCCGTCGGCCAAGGCCACCTTTGTCTCCCCGGAAAAACAACCGCCGGCGGAATCGCCTTCCACGATGAAGATCTCCGCCATCGACGCGTCGGATTCCGAGCAGTCCGCCAGCTTGCCCGGCAACGAGAGCCCGTCAAGCGCGCCCTTGCGCCGCGTGAGCTCGCGGGCCTTGCGCGCGGCCTCGCGGGCGCGGGCCGCGAGGACCGCCTTCTCCACGATCTTGTTGGCGACCGGCGGGTTCTCCTCGAAGAAGCGCGACAGGAACTCAAAGGTCTGCGAGGCCAGGAACCCCTCGGCCTCGGAGTTGCCCAGCTTCGTCTTGGTCTGGCCCTCGAACTGCGGGTTGGGGATCTTGAGGCTGATGACCGCGGTCAGCCCCTCGCGCACGTCGTCGCCGGAAATAGAGGCGCTGGAGTCCTTCAGGAGGTTCTTGCCTTTGACGTACTGGTTGATGGCGCGCGTGAGGGCCGACTTGAAGCCGCTCAGGTGCGTGCCGCCCTCGATGGTGTTGATGTTATTGACGTAGGTGAAGATGCTCTCGGCATAGCCGTCGTTGTACTGCAGGCCCATCTCGACGACCATGTCCTCGGCCGACTTCTCGCACGCAAGGACTTTCTTGTGCAGGGGGTTCTTGTTGCGGTTGAGGTGCTCGACGAACTGGACGATGCCGCCGTTAAAACAAAACTCGGTCTCTTTGTCCTTGTCCGGCCGCTCGTCCACCAGCCGGATGCACAGGCCCTTGTTGAGGAACGCCAGCTCGCGCATCCTGTTGGCGAGCGTGTCGTAGGACGTCTCGATGGACTTGAAGATCTGCTTGTCCGGCTTGAAGGTCACCTTGGTGCCCGTGGTCTTGACCTTGCCGATGACGGCGAGCCTGGAAGCGGTCTTGCCGCGCTCATAGCGCTGGTGGTAGACCTTGCCGTCGCGCCTGATCTCGACCTCGAGCCACTCGGAGAGGGCGTTCACCACGCTCACGCCCACGCCGTGCAGGCCGCCCGAGACCTTGTACACGCGGTGGTCGAACTTACCGCCCGCGTGCAGGGTCGTCAGGACGACCTCGACGGCGGGCTTCTTCTCCGTCGCGTGGATGTCCACGGGGATGCCGCGGCCGTCGTCGATGACGCTGACGCTCTGGTTCGGGTGCAGGATGACCGAGATGGTCTTGCAGAAACCGGCCAGCGCCTCGTCCACCGAGTTGTCGACGACCTCGTACACGAGATGGTGCAGCCCGCGGCCCGTCGTGTCGCCGATGTACATGGCGGGGCGCATGCGCACCGCCTCGGTCCCCTCGAGGACCTGGATGGTCCTGGCGTCATAGGACTTGCCGTCCGCCGTCTTCATGCCGGTGCCCTGTTTCAGCTCTTGCGGTTCTTCTTGACCGGGCCCAGGCGCAGCTTGAGGCTTAGGGGCCCTGTCTTTGCCGCCAGCTTTCTTTCCAGGGATTCTTTTTTTAGGGTCAGTGCGTGCAGCCATGCTGAGCTTTCTACATTAATATGGATCCTGTCTTTTGTCAAATAAACGATCTCGGTGTGGCCCGCCGCCTTCTCCCCCGCCGCCTCCCGCCAGGCGCGGCGGACGATGTCGGCGCGGCCCTGCTCCTGTTTTTTCAAAAGGTCCGCCCAGACCTCCTTGACGAGACCCTTGAGTTCGTCGGTCACCGGGGGAACCCCTTGAGTTCGCCGGCCATGGATGGGCAGGGCCCCTTGGATCCACCGGTCATCAGCCGAGCCTCATGGGTTGGACGACGTAAACATACTCCTCGGAGCGCACGACCCCGGGCTTGTCCGCGTCATAAAGCTCGAGGGTGAAGTTCTCTTCCGGCCAGGGCCGCAACATGTCCAGGAAGTATGTCGGGTTGAACCCGATGAGCATCTCCTTGCCGCCATAATCGAGGGGTATCTCTTCCTTGAACTCGCCGATGTCCGGTGTCGTCTTTGAAATGACGAGCTTGTTTTTGAACAGCTCCAACTTGACGGCCTGGAAGTCCGGCGTGGTCAACAGGTTCGCGCGCCGCAGGCCCAGCACGAAGGCCTCTTTCCCAAGAAGCACCCTGGTCTGCGAGACCGGCGGGATGACGCGTTGATAATCCGGGAACTCCCCTTCGATCAAGCGCGAGATCAGCGTGATGCCGTCCATCTCAAAAAAGACCTGGTTGGGCCCCACCCCCACCGTGACCTCGCCGTCTTCCTGGAGGTTCCTCAAGAGCTCCTGGATGGCCTTGTGGGGGATGATGATCTTGAACTCTTTTGGGGCTTTGAGGTCCAGTTTTTTCTCGACGACCGCAAGGCGGCGGCCGTCCGTGCCGACGAACTTGACGATGCTGGAGCCCCCCTCGTTCTTGAGCTCAAACAAGAGGCCGTTCAGGACATACCGGGTCTCTTCGTGCGAGATGGCGAAGGCGGTCATCTGGAGCATTTGTTTTAACGCCGCTTGCCCGAAGGTCACCTCGTTTTTTTCCTTGAAATCGGGCAGCTTCGGGAATTCCTCCTTGGGCAGCCCCATCAACTTGAATTCACAGTTTTCCAACTGGATATCCACGATGTTGTTTTTGCGCGTGGACAGGGCCACGACGCCCGTCGGGAGTTCTTTGATGATGTCGCTCAGGCGCTTGGTGGAGATCGTGATGGCCCCCGGGTCCACCACCTCCGCATTTAATAATAAAGAAATACCTATGTCCAGATCGGTCGTGGTCAGGCGGATGCGGTTTTTTGTCGTCTCAAGGAGGATGTTGGATAAGATGGGTAAGACGCTGCGCGTCGTGATGACGTTGCCTACAACCTGAATGCCTCGTAATAAATCACCCTTATCGATCTTGATCTTCATCCACAACCCCCGCTGCTAAAAAATATTGATTAATTAAAACCGTATTAGTCGTAGTTGTCTTGACTTTGTTAAGAACCCTGCAACCCCAATAAGATCAAGACGCTGACAATTCACAACCTGTGGAAGATTTGTTCACGACCGATTAGGGACCCCGGAAGAACCCAAAGAGCTTGTCCACGTCGTTTTGGACGCGCGGGTTTGTCTTGATCTCCCTTTTGATTTTATTAACGGCATACAAGACCGTCGTGTGGTCTTTGCCGCCGAACCCCGAACCGATCTCGGGCAGCGACAATTGTGTCAACTCGCGCGCGATGAACATGGCCACCTGGCGGGGCAAGACGACGTTCTTGACGCGGCGCCGGCTCTTAAGGTCGTCGGGCGGGATGTGGTAATATTCCGCAACGATGCGCAGGACGTCCTCCAGGGAGACCTGGCGCGCGCTCTCCTTGAGGAGGTCTTTTAAGACCGTCTTGACCGAGTCGGCGGTGATCGGGCTTTCTTCGAGGAGCGAATACGCGATGACGCGTATCAGCGCCCCCTCCAACTCGCGGACGTTCGTCCTGATCGTCTCCGCGATGAAGTGGAGGGCCTCGTCGGGAAAATCGACCGATTCGCTCTCGATCTTCTTTTTGAGGATGGCGACGCGCGTCTCCAAGTCCGGCGGCTGGATGTCCGCGACCAGGCCCCAGCCGAAGCGCGAGACCAGGCGCTCCTCCAGGCGCTGGATCTCCTTCGGCGGCCGGTCGGAGGAGATGATGATCTGTTTGTGGCTGTCGTAAAGCGCGTTGAAGGTGTGGAAGAACTCTTCCTGCGTCGCCTCTTTGCCCGCGATGAAGTGGATGTCGTCGATCAGGAGGACGTCCACGAAGCGGAACTTTTCGCGGAAGGCCTTGGTCGAGCGGTCGCGGATGGCGTTGATGAGGTCGTTGGTGAAGCGCTCGGAGGTCGTGTAGAAAAAACGCTGGCCCGGGTGGGTGGCGCGGATGCGGTGGCAGATCGCCTGCATGAGGTGGGTCTTGCCCAGGCCCACCTTGCCGTAGATGAACAGCGGGTTGTAGGCCTTGGCCGGCGACTCGGCGATGGAGACGCACGCCGCGTGCGTGAAGCGGTTCGAGGGCCCGACGACAAACCCCTCAAAGGTGTACTTGGGGTTGAGAAAGGCCTCTTCCCCTGCCGCCGGCGCGCCCGGCGCCTTAGGTGCTGCGGCCGCCGTTACCGGACGGCTGGTCGGACTCCCCGCCGTGAGGCCGGGGTTGATGAGGTAGTCCAGGTTTTTTATCGACGAGGAATTTGTCAAGAGGTCGCGGATGGCAAGCTCGTAGTGCTGGGCGATCCAGTCTTTATGGAAGCCGCTGGGGACCTCGAGGACCAGCGTCTGCGTGGTCTCCTCGATGCGCGCCCTGATCGGCTTGAGCCACGCCTCGAAGGCGGCGTCGCCGATGCGCTGGCGCATGGTCTCACAGATCTCGGGCCAGGCCCCGGAGAGGGTCGTCATAACGTCTCACAAGCGGGCAACGACTTATCCACACGACTCACAGGTTATCCACAGGTTCCCTGTACGGCGTCACATTATAATGGCTCGCCAAAAAGAATGCAAGAAAATATTTGATCCGCCGCAGCGCCCGGGCGCAAAATGGTCGTTGCGACGAAAGGAGCCCGCCGCGTTCGTTAGGGAGCCCGCCGCGTTTAGGGAGCCCGCCGCGTTTTTAAGAAGGCCCCCACCCTTCCCATTGTATTGTCTTTTTGGCAAAGACCCCTTTTGGGGCGTGCACACCTTTTGGACGGATAATCCCTTTGGGCAGCCGCGAGCGGCGAGCCCGCCGAGCCCGCCCTAGAGAGCAATCTATATCTGCCGCAAATGGTTATGTATTAAGAAAATTCTTGACACCCGGCGACCCTATGTTATAATCTTCAAACCATGAAAAAGAAATTAAAGACGCCCTCCACGATCGTCGGAAAGCGCCGTCACGGGTTTCGTCGTCGGATGAAGACCCGCGGCGGCCGCCGTATTTTGAAGGCCAGACGCCGAAAAGGCAGATACCGGCTCTCGGTGTAGGCGACATGGCCCGTTTCTTTGTGCGCCTCATCGTCCTATATCAGAAGGTCGCCCGCTCCCTCCTCCCGCGATGTTGCCGGTTTGAACCATCCTGTTCCGAGTACGTTAAGGGAGCCCTCGTGCGGCACGGCCTGTTCCGCGGCAGCCTGCTTGGCCTCAAGAGGATCCTCAAGTGTTCCGCCTGGCACCCAGGCGGCTACGACCCCGTCGAATAAAGCGAGATTATCTTATGGAAAAGAGATTCTTTATTGCTTTGGCCCTATCGTTCCTGGTGATTTCTGTCTACTCGGGCCTAAAGGGCAAGCAACATGTTGCAAATGAAGAGGTTGCAATAACTGAAGGAGACAGGGGGGGCTCCACCGCTTCGTCCTATTCCGACCGTCAGATCCCCCCTGACCAGCAATTCCCCTCCCATCAGCAGCTCTCCTCTGATCAGCAGCCCACAACCGATGAATCCGGAACTTCTTTATTCACAACAGGTTCAAAACGTTCCGCGCCAGTTTCCAGCACTTTTGAGGCGAGCGTTTTTGACGATGAAGCCCTGGAAACAGCCACCTTTGAGACGGACAAGCTTATTTTAACTCTCTCTAAGAGAGGCGGATACATAAAAACGATTGACCTAAAGGACCCTAGGGCACGCATGAGCTTTCGCGGGATCGGCGCGGTGCGCGGGTGGACGGATGCGCTGTTTGAAATGCGACGGTCAGCTGACGGGTTTGTGTTGGAATACAAGCCAGGCACCGGCGAAGAAGTCATCAAGAAGTTTTCGTTCGAGACCCCCCTCTCGCTTGCGCTCAAGGTCAGCATTAATGGCACAACTAATTTAAAATCAGATAATTACGATATTTTGTTTGGCGCTGTCGGAGTCAAAGACAAGAAGGACCCTATCGGCCCCCGCTATCTGGAGCTGGCTTATTAC
>Ga0315537_1004023_pt1 | contig 10800 bp, 12 predicted proteins | sample SalMarSW160270MG_FD_203091 | JGI IMG/M metagenome (GOLD analysis project Ga0315537, IMG submission 203091) | Salt marsh sediment microbial communities from the Plum Island Ecosystem LTER, Massachusetts, United States - Salt Marsh Sediment SW1602-70 ... | reverse complement strand
ACCAGGAGCTTATTGAGCTCCTCCACATCGCCCGCTTGCGCCATCAGGCTGGTCAGGCTCTGGCCGATGTCGGCCTCACCTATCAGGAACTCCTGCGGCGCGTCCTCCAGGCCCGTATAGTAGACCACCAGATGGAGAAGAGCGGTGAGAAGGCTGATGATCCACCCCCAGAAGTGATCGACATCATGGGCGAAGACCCGGGCACCTTCCTCGACCCCTTGGACCCCGGCTATGGCAAGCTTGTCAACTTCCTGGACTTCCAGCCCAGGATGGCACACACTGCTCCCGCCGTCCCGATCACGACCCACCAGGCCCAGCCGAAGACAGATACCCCGGCTCACCACTCGGCACGCCGCAGCGATCGAACCTCAAAGAGGGCGGAGACCCTTTCCGTCGCCCTCGACGATCTCGTTTCCAGCGGAAAGCGCGACATCTCGGTGGACGACCCCGACATCGACGAACTGCTACAGGTAGCCCAGCTACGCCGCTTCGTCGGCGAAAGCCTCGCCGCCGCCGGCAGCCCTTACAGGAGACGGCTCTGGACACTCCTGCGTACGCGTCTGGCTACCTCCCAGCGCCGCCAGTCCTACGCTGCCCAGCGGCCCTCCCTCATCCCCAACTTTGGCCGCCTGTCGTGGCAGAGGGCAGCAGCAGTAGCCGCTGCTATAGCATTGCTTCTGGCTGCCCTGGGGCCCCTACCAGCCACGGGCTTCGCCGAGCATCCCATAGCCCATCTCCTGAGCTTCGTAGAGCAGCGCGTGAGCGTCGAGGAGGTGGATGGACCGCCTCCCGCCGAGGTGCCCGTGTCGATGTGGGATGAGCCGATGGCTCCCGAGGAGGCTGGAAGCCTTCTCGGGCTACCAGTGAGTGAGCCTTCCTACCTCCCTGAGGGCTTCCAGCTGGCTCGCTCAAGCTATTACCGAGAGAGCATCACTACCCCCGAACAGGGCACGTTCCTCCTCACCTACACCGTCGGTGGCGCCGATCCCGCGACCCTCACCGATACAGACCCCCAGTTGCTCATATACCAGGACAGGACGACCCCTGACAGCATGGCCGTGATGAATGGCCAGGCCGAAGACCTGCTCTTGGCAGGCCATGTGCCTGGCACCTATGCCCGCTTCCTGTGGACGACCGGAGAACAAGGGACACTGGAGGGCGCGGACCCCAATGCCGAAAGCCTCTTTTTCGACAACGACGAGGTTCGTGTTAACATCACCTACATCAACGGCGATCAGGAAAAAGAAGAGCTCGTACGCATCGCCGAGTCGATGCTGAGCTAGTAGGAGAATCCAGAGTATCTCGACTAGACACATTTAGGACAGCCGAAGGGGCGGCCAGCATGCTGGCCGCCCCTTTGATTTATCCTCGCCTTTCGGCCTGCGCCCTTACTCTAGGTCCTCCCGCAACCTTCTCTCCCTCATCATCTCGTACAGCAGGTTCTCCACCACCATCAGTAGCAGAAGAACCGCCCGCTGCTGCCGCCGCGGCAGACGCGCAAGGAACTGCAACAGATCAGCATCCACCTTCTCGGCAAGAGCGAGACGGTTCTCAGGGCCGTTGGCCATCACTCCTACCTTTGTTGACTGGACAGCCTGGAATCCTGACCGGCCGATCCCTCTCCACCTCCCCGCGTGTCTTCCACACCCCTCGGCGTGTCCTCCACCGCACCCCTCCGCGTGTCCTCCACCGCACCCCTCCGCGTGTCCTCCACCAGGTTCTCCATGCCCTCCAGCAAAAGCAGCAAACGTCGTTGCCGGTTACGAGGCAGGCGGGTCAGGAACCGCAGAAGGTCCGGGTCCACGTTGGCCTCGTATCCCTCGTAAACCCGCTTCAGGGTGCGCACCGTGGGGTAGCCAGCCGCCTCGAACAGATCGTCGGGGTCAACGTGTATGGCCTGAGCGAGCCGAAGGATAACGGCGGCACTGGGGTTCCGCACGTCCCCGTTCTCCAACTGAGATAGATAACCCTGGCTGACAGCAGCCTCACCGGCTACCTGCCCCTGAGTAACACCTATCTCCTCCCGCAGCTCCCGAATCCTTTTCCCGAGCTCCATATTCACACCGCCTCTATGTGCGTGCTGACATTCTGAACCTTTTTCTTAAACTTGTCAATACAACTCTTGACAGTAACTCGATATTGATATATTAATAGAGTGATTTGGAATTGTCTTTCGAGAATAATATAGACCATATGTTCCATATCCTTCCCGAAAGGGGGTGGTCGAGAGCGTGAGCGACAAAGCCGATAGGCTCTGCCGCGCCATCGACGACCTTCTTCTCTCTCGTCCTCATAAGACTTCGGTGGTAGAGCCCGAGGTGCAAGAGTTGCTTCGTGTCGCCCAACTCCGCCGCGAGACCGGCCGTAGGATTGCTGCCATTGGTATCTCTCGGCAGGAGGAGTGCTGGCAACGGCTGGAAGCAACTCTACGGGTCCGATAGCCCCGGCCCTATCGGCCCTAACCGGCCAAAGGAGGTGATAACCCATGAGGAAATGGCGAATTCCGCTCCTGCTTCTCGTAGCAGCCATTACCCTCCTAGCCACCGCCGGCGGAACCCTTCTCTTCCAGTCTGCAGACCAGGCTGAAGCGGGGATTGTCTCCAGCAACTCCCTCGCCTGCTCCGCCTCAGGCGGATCAGGCGATGCGCTCGTCGTCGCCCCTGACTCGGCGGGAACTTCTCTCACAACCACTGACACTCCTGCCCTCTCAGCCGAGTGCTACTTCGCCGGCATTACCAGATTCGTTCACGGTTGTGGCCACCGGGACCTCTACGTCTTGAGATACCTCTGCTACTCTCCGGAGAGAGGCTGGCATTACGTAAACTACGCCTACTGCCTGTAGTAGCCCCGCCATCGGACCAAGCTTCTAGGACGGCAGCAGAAGTTTCCTGCTGCCGTTCGTCTTACTCTTTCCCTCCTTCACCATCGTCTTCCACTGTCAGCCGGTCGCCCACAGCCGTGTCCGAGCGAGCGGCTGTGCCCGCCGCCACCTCCAGCGCCTCCCGCGCTCCCCGGCCTCCCAAGGCCAGGCGAAAAGGCTTGAGCGCCGGCGCTACCTTCACCACCCTCGCATCCCTGTCCACAAAGATCACATCGATAGGAAAGCGCATGAATAGAGTCTGCACCGACGCGCACGGCGAAAGTAGCAGACCCTCCCCTTCCTTCAAACCACTCCGACCCATAAGGCCCACCAGCCGCGCCCAAAAGCTCTCCGCCTTGCGCGCCTGTCCGGCCACGGTCGTTCCCTTGCTGACGTTTACAATCCTGGCCACGATCGAGATGTGATATCACTGGCTTGGCAGAGCGCCCAGCCGCTGCCCCATGCTCTCCAGCAGCAGGAGTATGTAGCGCTGTTGCTCTTGCGACAGCCCAGCCAGAAATTTTAGCAGATCAGGGTCAACCTTAGCCTGATAGTTGTTGTTGGCTCTGCCAGCAACGCTCCTGAGGGGCGTATAGCCAGCTGCATCCAGCAGCTCATGAGGATCGACATAGAGGGCACTCGCCAGACGCAAGAGGATAGCAGCGCTGGGGTTCTTGACCTCCTCCCTCTCCAACTGGCAGAGATAGCCCTGACTCACCTGCGCGTAACTGGCCAGTTGGGCCTGGCTTAGGTCCATCTGCTCCCGCAGCTCGCGGATTCGTCTGCCTAGCTTCATTTCCACGTCCTTCCGGCCCCCTACCCCATCATCTGCTGTCCTATGCGGATAACAGCCGGTCCCAAGATCACCAGCATAAAGGCAGGAAAGATACACAGCACCAGCGGAAACATCATCTTGATCGGGGCTTCGTGCGCCAGTTGCTCCGCCCGCTGGCGTCGATGCGTCCGCATCTGGTCCGACTGCACCTTCAGCACGTGACCGATGCTCACCCCTAGCTGCTCAGCCTGGATGATGGCGTTAACAAAGGAAATAAGTTCTTGCACCCCCGTGCGCTGGCCCAGGTCACTCAGAGCGTCCCGCCGCAAGCGCCCCATGCTCACCTCCAGCAGCATCTGCGAAAGCTCCCTGGCCAACGGGCCCTTCATCTGCTCACTCACCTTGGTCAGGGCAGCATCCAGGCCCAGCCCCGCCTCGACGCAGGTAGTGATTAGGTCCATGGCATCGGGCAGGTTCTTAACGATCTTCCGCTGCCTCGACCGCACCGCTGACCTCAGCCAGAACGTGGGCAGGCTGAAGCCGATAGCACCCATCACCAGCAGGCCCAGGAATCCCTGGATGCTCACTCCCCCCATAGCAGTAAGCGCTAGAACCGCCAGCCCCATGAACAAACCGGTACTCAAGGCCCAAAAAGTAACGAAGGTAGAGGCCGTCATGGAAATGCCACCCATAGCCAGCGTCTTCTGGGTGCTGGCCATGAAGTTGGCCGGCAGCATCCTTGCCAGACTCCTGCCGAAACCCTGAATAGTGGGGCGTAGTATCCTGTCACTGAAGGGCAGCACCAGCTCCGAGACGTCGCCCGCAGCCACCTGCTGTCGCAACGTCTCGATGCGAATCTCCGTTAGGCTTACCCGCGGCCTCACAAGGCCTAACACCAGCAGAGCCACGGCAGCGAAAACAACGAACGAAACGGCCAGTGCAAACATCTTCTGCTACACCTCAAAAGACAACAAAGCGCGAATCAGCACGATGCCCAGCGCCTCCATACCCACCGCCATGAGCAGCATCGCCTTGCCCGCAGTCTCAGTGAATAGAGGCAGCATGTAATCAGGGTTGATCGCGAACATGACCAGGCCCACGAAGATGGGCAAGGCGCCGATGACAATCCCCGTCATACGCTGCTGAGAAGTGAGGGTACTGATCTCCCCCCGAATGCGGTCCCGCTCCCTCATCGTGTAGGCCACGTTGTCCAGCGTCTGGGCCAGATTACCCCCTACCGATCTCTGAACAGCGATCGCGGTAACCACCATCTCCATGTCGGGGCCGGCGATGCGCTCGGCCAGAGCCTGGACAGCAGCCTCAGCCCCGGCACCCAGGTTCGCCTCCTGGAGCATGCGCTTGAGCTCATCGGCCAGCGGTGGCGCCAACTGGCGGCTGGCGTAGTCGAAGCTCTGCAGCAACCCATACCCCGACTTCAGGGAGTTGGACACCAGCGTAAGCATCTCCTCCAGCTGACCGTTGATCTTAGCCTGGCGGTGCCGCCGCCGTGAACCCACGTACCAGCGAGGCAAGAAGTAGCCAATCGGGGCCAGCGGCAAGGCGATGAGCACATTCCGCGTCAGCAGGAAAGTTAGGAGAAAGAGAATCGCCGCCAGGGCAAACCTGATGGTCATGTATTCGCCTACCCGCAAGGGGATGCCCGCCCGTTCCAGCGCCAACGCCGAGCTCTCCACTCCCCGGCTGCCGCCCAGAATTCCAGCGAGCGGGCCTAGCTTCCGCCTGTCGGTAGGGCGCAATAGCGACTCATCACCTCCACCACCGCCGCCGCCACCACCACCACTACTCGGACGGCTTGTCTCGCCCCGGCTGAGGCTCTCCAGGCGGCGGCTTAGCGCCCGCCCTTTTGAACCCTGCATCTGAGAGATGCCAATGACAAGCAGCGCGACAGTGGCCATCACGGCCAGAGCTACCAAAAGTGCTAGTGGTTGCATTGCCTACCACTCCGGTGTGTTCTTGAACAAGCCCTCCGGCAGACCGATGCCGGCCTGGGCAAAACCCTCGACGAAGCTCGGACGGATGCCGGTGGGCTCCAATTGCCCCAGAATCCGCCCGTGCTCATCGATGCCCTCCTGGTTAAAGCGGAAGATGTCCTGAAGAGTGATAACGTCCCCCTCCATGCCACTCACCTCAGTGATGTGCGTTACCCGGCGGCCGCCGTCGCGGAAGCGCGCTATCTGAATGACCAGGTGAAGGGCCGACGATATCTGCTCACGGATCGCCCGCATCGGCAGGTCCAGATTCGCCATCAGCACCATGTTCTCCAGCCTCGCCAGCGCATCGCGAGGCGCGTTTGAGTGGATGGTGCTCAGCGAGCCCTCGTGGCCGGTGTTCATCGCGTTGAGCATGTCGAACGCCTCCCCACCGCGCACCTCACCAATGACAATGCGGTCGGGCCGCATGCGCAGAGCGTTGCGCAACAGCTCCCGCTGCGTCACCTCTCCCCGGCCATCTACGTTGGGGGGACGAGCCTCCAGGCTAATGACGTGCGGCTGCTGAAGCTGGAGCTCCAGAGGGTCCTCGATCGTAACGATGCGCTCCGAGTCGGGGATGGAGGCTGACAGAGAGTTCAGGAGAGTCGTCTTGCCGGTACCCGTACCGCCGGAGACCAGGGTATTCAAACGAAGCTCCACACAGGCCCCCAAGAACTGCCCCACATCGGCAGTAAGGCTGCCCACCGACACCAGGTCATCCATGGTCAACTTGCTCATAAGGAACTTTCGGATCGTCATCGTCGGGCTCTTGGGAGCCAGGGGAGGGATGATAACGTTCACACGGGAGCCATCCGCCAGGCGAGCATCCACCATAGGCGAGCTCTCGTCCACGCGCCGACCCAGGGGTGCGATGATCCGCTCCACAATCTGCATCACGTGGTCGACATTGCGAAAGCGAACGTCGCTCTGATACATGATGCCATCCCGCTCAAAGTACACCTCGTCAGGCGCGTTCACCATCACCTCGGAGATAGACGGATCGTGCAGCAGGGGCTCGAGCGGTCCCAGGCCCACCACCTCGTCCACCACCCGCGCGGCCACAGCATCGCGCACCAGCGCGTTCAAAGACTCCCGCGCCAGCAGCGCCTTTACCGCCTCCTGCACCGCCTCACGCCGCTTGTCAGGAGCCATAGCCTCCAGCTTCTCCGCTTCCAGCTCATCGATGAGTCTCTGATGGAAACGATAGACCAGTTGCTCCAGTTCTTCCCCCAAACGGGCCGAGCGGCGGGGCGCCGCCACCTGAGTACCAAACCCGCCCGGTGGCTGGTCGCCGTCATCCTCCCCAGGAGTTCGAGCAGCTCGCCAACGCCACTGACTCATCTTTCTCCTTCCTTATCCGGTCCATTCCTCCGACGCCGATGTCGCGGGTGCCTCCGACACCGGCTCGGGAACCTCTTCCGCGGCGGCCTCTGCTGGCTCGACCTGTGACTTCCCCAGCAAGGAGATGCGCTCGCCCAGACGCTCCAGCATACCCTTCGGCTGGCAGCGGATGCCGCCAATGGCATAGGCCAGCTCGATGAAGCTCTGCGACGCTTTGGCCTTGGGCTTGGCCGCCACTATGGGCATGCCCAACTGAGTGGTCTGAGTGATGTTGCGATCGTACGGGATGCTCCAGAAGACCTCCTTCCCCAAGACCCGCCGAATGTCGACCCGCGTGTCGCCGTGGGCATCGCTCGTGTGGTTGATGACTATCTTCACCTTCTCCGACGGGAAGGACCAAGAGCGAAGCATCTCCAGGGCCAGGATCGTATCCTTCAGACTCGCCAGATCGGGAGTGGCTGTCAGCAGAAGAATGGTGCACATCTCCAGCGCCCGAGACACGATGTCGTTGAACGTGCCCGGCGTGTCCAGAAGCACGTAGTCGTGCGTCGTGGCCAAGACCGACACCACCTTCTCGATGTGACCGGGATGGATGCTATGCCATTCCGACGGCCGAATCGGTGACGGCAAGATGGCCACGCCGCTGCCGTGCGTGTACAGGCAGGACTGGACGGCCTCGCGGTCGATCTCCTCGTCTGGCAGAGCCAGGTCAGAGATGCTGCGGTCGGTGGGCATGTCCATGAGGATGGCCACGTCGCCAAAGCGGGTGTCCAGGTCCACCAGCGCCACTGACTGGCCCGTCTTCTGCACCAGGGCAGTAGCCAGATTGGTGGCAATGGTCGTCTTCCCGATGCCTCCCTTGGCCCCAAAGATAGTCACCACCGTCCCATAGGCCTGGGGCTCCACCTCCCCTGCCAAGCGCTGTTGGCGCCTCTCTTCCTGAGCAAGAGCGGTATTGATGGAGCGACCCAGGTCCTCGTCCTGCAACGGAGCGACCAGATAGTCCTTGACCCCCACCTGCATGGCGCGGCGGATGTAACTAGGGTCGCCGATTGATGAGTAGGCGATTATGGGCACTTGAGGGAGAACATCGGCCACCGACTCCACCGTCTGCAGAGAGCGAGCTATTGGCTCCTCCAGCGCCACCACCACCACCTCCGGCGCCGTCTCGCGGGCCAGGGTCATGGCCTCCATCCCGTAGCCGGAGGCACCCATCACTGCGAACCCTGACAGGGCCAGCATCCGCTGGGTTTCCGCCCGGCTGGACGGATCCTGGTCGATTATGATTACCTTGGGGTTCCTAGCCACCTAAGGCCTCCTCATTTGTCACCGTCTAGGCCGCTACCGGCTCCTCCTCATCAGGGTTCAGTTGGCGCCTCACTCGAGGCCGGGGCCTCTTCCTCGCTTCCCTTCAGATTCTTGAGATCCACCCCAAACAGCTGACTGCACAGCGGCGTCGGCCCCGTCTCCGACCAGGTGGGCCGCACCCCAACAATGCTGTGGTCGCCGAACGGCCGCACCGCCAGAGCCAGGCGTCCGCCGAAGTTGTCAGCGCACTTGTCGGCCACAGCCAGCACCTCGGCCTCCACGGGTGCCACCGCCAGAGTCACAGTGACAGCCTCAGGGTCGGTTTTGCCTTCACCAGTGGATATCCGCTCCTCCTCCCCCTCCTCAAGTTTGGGAGCCACCTTCTCTATCTGCTGGTCGAGAGCCAGCACCTCCACATCCTGGAGGATGATCCTGCCTATTTGATCTGGGGTCGAAATCTTGGCCGTAAGAACGACGTCCACATAGTCGCCAGGCCGCACGAGACCGCCGGCACCGATCAGATCGCTCATGACCACCGATACCGCTCGCTTGCCTTCCGGCACGATGTATGGCAGCGGAAGCTCCTCCCCTTCGGGTAGCGTCAGCGAGCTGGCAGCCACCCTGTCGCTCAGGATCTGCTCGCCAGCCGTGATCGGGTAGCGAGCCAGGTTGCCCACAACCGCATCGGTGGAAGAGAAGGAGTCGGGGTGGACAGCGTCCGCTGATATTGCCTTTATCTCCACCATGCTTTCGGTGATGCGGGTAGCGACAGGGATATCCTCCTTGGCCACCACCACCGACTTCGTCGTATCCGATGCTGCCGTCTCTTCGCCCCCACTCTGGCTGAGGTAAACGTAGACCAGCACCGCGCTAATGAGACCCAGGAAAAGCGCCAGCAATAGGACAGCCTTGCCGCCCCTACCGCCGCCAACGCGATTGCGCATGATAGGTTCCCCCTTTGCCCGCCGCTATGCCGGCCAGGCTAGCTGCTAACGGGCGCGGGCGGTCCCCTGCCCGCTGCCTGTGTTCGATTGTTCGGTTACGGGTTCAGCACCGGCACCAGACGAATGCCGCTCACGAGCCGCCAGCCTATCGTCTCGAAAACCGGAGTCAGGTCATCTCCCCTGGGCTCTTCATAGTAGTGATACTCGTCGGTGGCCATCTCTTTCAGCAGATCCGAGGCTGGCCGGTTATACCAGACTCCCCCCCTGTCGCATTCGCATCTCTCGCCCGCCACGCCGTAGCCGATGGTGTAGATCTCGATGCCTTGGGCCTTGGCCTCCTCCGCCTTCTGCAGAGCGTATTCACAGGGCTTCATGGCGTCCGGCTCGGGGCCACAAATGGACCCGAACCACCCGCCGGTCGACCCGTCGTCCGGGCGGTTGGCAGCCCCGTCGGAGAGGAAAATGATTCCCTGGGGCGCATCTGGCCTGCCGTTGTCGACCAGTTCCTCGACGGCAGCCGCCAGGGGGTCGCCCAGGTTGGTCTGGGCATACGCCCCGCTCGGTTGCCGCAGGCAGTCTATGGTGTCGACCAGGTCACTACCCCAGTTCAGAGAGCCGTCGGGATTCTGAAAATCGTCACTTAAGCCCACCAGCACCCAGTCCGGGTGGCTCGCATCCCAGCCAATGTTGCTGGGGTAGCCGCAGGGGTCGGACTTCTTCCCCGAAGGGATGGCGGCCAAACCCACTTGCTGCCAATCGGCGTCGAAAACCTGCAGGACGGCCAGGGCCCCATCCTTGGCGTTCTGCAAGTCGCTGTGGCTCATGCTGAGGGTGCGGTCAAGCACCATCATCACATCCAGCGACCGGAAGGGAGTGGCGCCGCAGAGACCCTGGCAACCGGCGGCCGTGGCCGAAACCGTGATGTCGTCCAGGCCCAGCAGCGGGGCGAAATTCAAGGGGACATTGCGCTCGGCGTGAACCACGATAGTATCCCATCTGTCCGCCGCCGGGTCGCAGGCAATCGCGTATTCACTGGTGCAGGTGAAGCTAATGTCGACAGTATCCCCGTCCGTCCCATCCACGTCGTTCTTTTCCAGCCACTCACCGGCGTCTGCCTCAGCCTGAGCCCACGAGTCAGGCAGCTCCCGCGCGGCCGCCAGAGCCGCGGCGTCAACGGCCTTCTGCAGCTCGCGCTTCTCATGCAGAAACAACCCCACGTCCAGCACCAGTGCCGCAAAGCCCAGGATCACTATCATGGCCAGCGTGCCCAGCACCAGGCCTTGACCGAACTCCTGCCGCCAGAGGGAACGCAGCAGTCTCAATAACCTCATGCCAATCACTCCAAACGGTAATCGGCGCTGGAACTTAGGGTGAAGGTATCGTCAATAGTGCCGTGGCTGACAATATCCAGCATGTTAGCCATGGGCGTGATGAGGGTATACTCGTAGGTGACATCCACCACCACCGACTCGCCCGGTATACCGTCGGCGTTGGTGACGTTGACCTCTAGGTCGTCCCCTATGCTCCCGGCCGTGTCCCGCACCCGATCCTCGATGCACTGGGCGAGCGATCCCTCCCCAA
>Ga0315537_1004022_pt1 | contig 10803 bp, 7 predicted proteins | sample SalMarSW160270MG_FD_203091 | JGI IMG/M metagenome (GOLD analysis project Ga0315537, IMG submission 203091) | Salt marsh sediment microbial communities from the Plum Island Ecosystem LTER, Massachusetts, United States - Salt Marsh Sediment SW1602-70 ... | reverse complement strand
GTTACCCCTACGCTTGGCCCTTGGTCCTTCAGAACTGCTGCGCAAACCCGCTGGTGCGGCGGCTGTCTAGCCGGAAAGGATGCCAGGGGCGTAAACCCTTATCGCTGCCTCGCCTTCCACGGGGCATATGTACTCGCAGACCCCACATCCTATGCAACGCCCTGCCACCAGTGTGGGGAATACGCCTTTCCTTCCCTCCACCTGCCCCTCCTCAAGGGCCTCCGCCGGACAGGCCGGTATACATTTCAGGCATCTTATGCAGAGATCAAAATCAACGTGAGCGGTGCCGATGACTGCTTTTCTCTTCTCCTCCAGCGGGAGGGGAGGGATGGCCTCGCTAGGACAGATCTGGCCGCAGGCGTTGCACCCGTAATCACAATAGCCATGGCGAGGCACGAGCATCGGCGTCCAGAAACCCTCCCATCCCCCCTCAAACAGGCTCATTTGGAGAGCGGAGTTGGGGCAGACCTTGATGCACCGGCCGCAGCGCACACACTCGGTCAAGAACTCGTTCTCTCTGGCTCCGGGTGGGCGAAGCAGGTGGGGACTCTTCTTCTTGGCCAGGCCTGTTTTCAGGAGGCCGGTCCAAACCGCGCCTGCCGCCAGTGAAGCCAGCAACTCGCGGCGGGAGAAGTCGTAGCCCCAGCTCAGGCCCAGCTTCCCACCGAAGCCTATCGCCCCCACCGGGCAGGGAGACAGGCAATCCAGGCACTGGATACACTCGGCCGGGTCGCTGGTGAAATCTTCCCCGTCAATGCATCCCATGGGGCACACCGCTCGAGCGCAGGAGGTACATTCGGAGCATTCGGAGCAGGCCCAATTTAGGCACCTTTGCGCCTCTGCTATAGCGTCTTCTCGATCGAGTCCGATTCTAACCTCATCAAAGCTTTGCTTACGCCTTTCGATCGGTATTACGGACGTTTTTCTTCTGGCTTCCCTCTCCTTGGGAAGCTTTTCCTTCGGGAAATCTTCAACTTCAGTCCTCTTGGCCCCTACTTCTTCTGGGAAAGGTATGCCCCGTACATATCCGTTAATGGCTATCGCTGCCTTTCTGCCCATCCCTATCGCCTCTGTTACGGTTGCGGGGCCTGTTACTGCGTCTCCGCCGGCAAATATCCCGGCTTGCGTCGTCATGAAGTGAGCGTCCGCTGTAATCCATCCTCGTTGCGTCTCTATTCCGCTATCTTCCAAAAAGGTTAGATCAGATGATTGCCCAATAGCGGGCATCACCATATCCACATCTGTTACAAACTCAGAACCCTCAATCGGTATGGGACGGCACCTGCCCGATTCATCTGGCGCTCCCAATTCCATACGAATACATTCCATCCCCTCTACATGGCCATTTTTCCCGATAATCCTGGTTGGCGCGGCCAGATAGGTTATTTTTACTCCCTCCTCCTCCGCTTCTTTTACTTCTTCCGCTCTGGCCGGCATCTCTTCTCTCGACCGCCGATAAACAATGGTAACCTCCGCACCTAAACGAAGCGCACATCTTGCGGCATCTATCGCTACATCCCCACCGCCCACCACAGCAACTTTGTTTCCCACTTTTACTTCTTTCCCCAGATTCAAATCTCTAAGGAAATCAACACCATGAACAACTCCTGGTAAATCCTCTCCTACTATTTCCAGTTTCCGGCTCTGGTGTGAACCGACAGAGATAAACAGGGCATCGTACTTCTTGCGAAGGTCCTCAAATCTTTGTTTATCTACCTCAGCATTGGTTTCTATCTCTACCCCAATCCCCCTTACGTAGTCAATGTCCTTTTGCAACACTTCTCGTGGCAACCTGTATTTGGGAATGCCAGCGGCTAACATACCTCCAGCCACGGGCAGTTTTTCAAACACTTTTACGGAATATCCCATCTTTCTGAGGTGAAATGCCGCCGTCAAGCCAGCAGGCCCTGACCCGATGATCGCCACCTTTTCTTTCTCTCTGATTGGAACTGGCTTTGCTCCGTTCTTCCCATGCTCTAGCATGTAATCGGTGGCAAATCTTTCCAATGTCCCAATAGCAACGGGTTCCTCGATCTCGCCGCGATTACACTCATTTTCACAGGGATGAGGGCATACGTGACCACAAACTGTAGGGAAGGGATTGCTTTCCCTGATCAAATCCACTGCGTCCTTGAACCTGCCTTGAGAAATCAAGGCGACATATCCCGCCACATTGGTTCCCGCTGGACAGTCCAAGCTACAAGGACGCAGCCCTTCTACTTTATCCACGCGCCGCTTGATCCAGGCGAACCTGGACAGCAGCCCCAGGAGGGCCCCCAGAGGACAGAGGTAACGACACCAGAAACGCCTGGTGACGAGGTTCAGGGCCAGCACAATTACAAATGGGAGGGCCAGAACCGGCAGGATGAGGGGCTGGATTCCTTCGGAAGGGAGGGTAGCTACCCGTTCGACGAAGGGCTGGATTTGGGGGTAGGTGATGGCTGCCTGCTGGATGCCGGGATAGATCACGCTGGACAAAGCGCGTACAAAGATGGTTATCGGGTCTAAAAATAGCAAGGTCAGGTTGGCAAAGAGGGCAGCGAAGAGGATGATGAAGAGGATAAAGTATTTGGCCTGGCGAAGTCGCTGAGGGATACCTCTCCTGCCTCGGAAGCCGAAGAGGTCGAGGACCGTTCCCAAGGGACAGATCCAACCGCACCAGAACCTTCCCAGGACCAATGTAGCCAGCACGATGATGATGGCCGGCACGAACGTCAGGATCACCCGCCGCGAGGCCACCATCGAGCCGAGGGCTAAGAGGGGGTCCGAGCGAGCGAAGAGGTTGACGGGAATCGGGGATCCTCCTTCCCGCGTCGTTCTAACGAATAAGTACAGAAACAGGATCAGCAGCACAAGTTGGACGAATCGGCGCAGATATCGCCATAGTCGAGCGTTCATGGGGAAGAAACCTCCTCGTTGTAAAGATCTCAATGCGTCTTCAAAAAGTCCCGTAAGGACTTCAGATAGGCCTGTATTTTACCGCATCACTTGCCGCTTGTCAAGAAACAATCAGCGGGAAGCGAGAGACCCCAACCAATAGAAAACACTCAGTTGGGGCCTCAACTGACTGAAGTTATGGCACTAATCCCCTACCTCAGCCGTCGCCATGGCGACGACCACCGGCAGGTTGGGGACGGCTTCGTAGTAACCGAGGAAGCGGGTGGGTTCGGGTGCCTCGTGTCGGCGCAGGTTCTGCGCCCAGCGGTAACCGACTGATTGGTAGAGCAACTCGACTGTCACGGTGAACGGCCCCTCAGCGTTGCCCAATTCGATGGCATAGGGAACCCTGTCCCCGCCGCCCAAAAAGTCTTCATCCCCCATCGCCTGTCCACGCACGGCGATGTCTTCGGAAGCCGTCTCTTTGTCAAAGCCCGATGGCAGCAGCCGGTTGTCCTTGAGATACCCGGCACCCCGCAGCAACGCGGTGGTCACACCACCCTCCGAATCCCTCATGATTGATTCGTAGATTTGCACCTGATCCGCACCGTCAATCACCTGGTAGTGAGGCTCGTACTTGCCCGGATCGGCGTCGTTGTCGTTGCCGACGATGGAGCCATCCGGGTTGACGGCTCCGGACTCAAAGACGCCCCCCCCGTCGGCGTCTTGCGCGGTGAAGTGGAGCCAGGCCCGGCGGGAGGGGAAGCCGGTGGGGAACTTGTGCCCCACCAGGCTCTGAACGAGCACGGTGAGCGTCAGGTGCGATCCGGACAATTCCAACTTCTCGATGGCAAGGGTAGCCGCACGGTTCTGGAGTTGGTCCATCGTGCGCCCTTTTTTGGCTTCGAACTGTTCGCTGGAGGCGGTCACCTGCCGTTCCTCTCCAAAGGCCCTCAGGACCTCCAGCATGTAAGCGTTCCCACCGACAAAGACGTGCTGGGCGAAAGGGCTCTGCGGGGAGTCGCTGGTAGTGGAGAGGCGCACCGCGCCCTGGGCCGCCGGCATGTGGCAATCCTGACAGGCGTAGGTGCCATGGTAGTCACTGTGGGTGAGCTCCAGGTACGCCATCTGCTCGGGAAACTCTCCGGCGATTTGACCTGTGGCGTCCACGTACGGGGTGTAGAGCGTGTGGCAGGTCGCGCACAACTCAGCCTGCGTGATGTGCTGGCTCTGGACGGCGGGATAGCCCGAGGCGGCCTGCATCATGGCCGTCTGCTCCTCGCTGATGGGGTACGGGCCAAAAATCAGCCGCTCGCCGGCCGGAAGGTCCGTATCAATCACAAAGCCGCCGCTGAAACTGCTGGGTTGGCCGAGGCCAGCCTCCCTGATCTGGTGGCACAGGGTGCACGAGACGCCGTCCATAGCCAGGGTGTGCTGTTCGTTCTGCGGATCGAGGAAGCCATCTTCGAGGAGCCTGCCTTCCTTGCCAGATGCGATGGCGGTGAAGTGGGCCATCGGCATGTGGCAGGTGATGCATTTGTCCTCAATGACCGCCTGGTAGTCGGGGTGGTCGAGCACTTCTGCTCTGACGGACGCCTGCCAGTAGGGATCGCGGGCAGCGTTGGCCATCATCGTCGAGCGCCAGAAGTTGCCAGTGGAAACGTCGGTGCCGGACTCGTCTACCATATTGTTGTGGCAAACGGCGCAAGCACCAGAAGCGGAGAACCATTCCCCCCGCTCGGTGGGCAAGCGTAGGCCCGGGTATGCAATTGACGGGGTTGTGTCTTCGAAGACAGGGCTTGGGGTAAGCCGCGCGGTGGGCTCAGGCGCCTGGGTGGCTGGAATCAGCGTCGGGGTCGGCGTTGGCTCCACGGACAAGGGTTGGGGGCCACCGCAACCAGCCGTGAGCAACAAAGCAACAAAGGCTAGGGAAATCCAGGCCTTTCTCATACTAACCTCCTGGAGCAAGAACTATTCCACCAAACCAGATTGGAGCGATCTACAGGCGGACTATTGGGGGTATGTCTCTGCCAGATACTTGATCACCAGTTCTTGTTGCTCCTGGTTGAGCTGGGCCCCCTTGGTCACCATGTCCTCAACCGTCGCTTTCCACGCTGCCTCTGTCTTCTTGGCCCCCTCCACCAACCCCAGGGCATGGCACGTGCTACAGCGACTCTCGACCAAAGACTTGCCCCCAGGTGTCGCTGGAGCCTCGGTTGGCGCTGGCGTTTCGGTGGGTGGGACCTCGGTGGGCGTCGGTGCAGGCGGCGCTGGCGTGGCGGCCGGTGCACAACCCGCCACCAGCAAGCCCACCAGGATCAGCACCGCTAGGATCAAGTTCATTTGCTTCCGCATGGTTTTTCTCCTCCTTATTTGTTTGTGATATTACGAAAGCTGCATACACCTGGTTGGGGCTTCAGCGGTTAAAGCCAAGGTCGGATGGGAAAGGCCCATGGACAAACCGCTACACAATTGGAACAGTCTGTTCCATTCTCCTGCCAAAACAGATAGCACTTTGCCACGTCCACAGGCCACCTCAAGATGCCTGTTCGGTTAGAAATCGAAGTCGGTTCGGTGGTCCGTTCTTCCCGCCTGATGGCGTCAGCAGGGCTCGAGAGTTCATAGACCTCAGGTTCCATAAGCACAAAGTGGCCAACACTACTTCTTGCTAAGGCAATTGCAATGACCCCCCCAATGCCACCACAGCCGATGATCAGTACCTTGGCGTCCTTTATCCTCTCCTGCTCCTCAGGCTCAAATATGCCCAGGTTCCTCTGGAAGAACTCATCATAATTCATATTATTCTGCCTCGGTCTTTAGGCGGAGAGATTATGGCTGGAGACAAGGTAAAAAGGCCCCAACCCGATGGAGACACCCGGTTGGGGCCTTGAGCGCGCCCTCGAGACTCAGCTCTCAATTGGGGCTAGCGGTGCTGCGCGGCGATAGCCTCTGCAATGTCCGCGATCCCCAACTCCTCTAGGGTCTCCGCCGTTGGGATTCCCTTGTCCTGCGTCCAACCTCTGGCCTCCCAATAGGCGGGCAATCCCTCGTCCAACAGTTTCTGGAAATCGCCCTCCCACGCCACTGCGCCAGGATAGGCTCCGGTGGGCAGCGGATCATTGAACCACCGATGTGGGAACAGGGAGTCCCACTCCTTCTTGGGATCTTCGAGTTGCTGCGTGTGGATGTCGAAGATCCTGCTCAGAGCGTACTGCCTGGCACCGACCTCGGGGAGGTCTTCTTCCGTGAAGTCGGTCCATCCTGTCGCCGCTTTGACCAACTCGGCGGTCTTGCCGGCCCAGTTGCCCGCGGCAAAGTTGCAGTAGACCAGTGAGTCAACCGCCGACTTGGAATTCTGTCCGGCGATGGCTGCTGGATAGTCACCTTGCTTGAATCCAGCGCCGCCGCCGCCGGTGTGCGCGCAGGGTCGGCCTACGGTGACATACTCCATGGCGTCCTTGTCTGCGGGGCTGCGGACATCGTGGGCGGGCTGACCATAGCGGTGGCCGGTCGAGGGGTAATTCATGATCTCCGGCTTGCCCTTGAGCTCGGCGAAGTACTTCGCGGTTTCCCAGGTCCCGTTGGCCAGTACGTCACCGATTCCGTCTCGGGTGACGATCTTCTTCAAGAGGGCATCAACGGCATGGACATCGCCCCACTGCAGGTCCATGCCATCCAGATCCGCGGGTGTAATGAGATCCCGCTGCCTCAGCTCCATAAGCAGTGCCAAGAGAGCCCCGCCTTCGATGTAATCGAGCCCGTAGTTGTCATGGAGGAAGGCCGTGTACTGCGTCTTAGCCAGGAATTCCGCCAGGTCCTTGTGCGTGCCGGTGAAGGGATCGCTGGGGGTCTTGCCGGGCAGCTCTAGATAACCCAGGTTGCCACCCACCTGGCCCATGGCTTCCCAGTCCGGCATGTCGGTGATGGTGCCATCCATCAGTGGATCCTGGCTGGTGACCTGCGCTAGGTACATGCAGTGTAGTGCGCAGCCTGGGCAGGCCATCTGCTTGACAAAGCTCGCTGTATCCATCCACGGCCCTTCCAGCGCCTTCACGTTCGTTGGGTCGGCCCAAGCGCCCCACTGCCAGTTCCGGATCGGGAAGGCGTCTTCGATATTGGCACTCTGCGCGCCGATTCCTGCGGTGCCATACGAGCGCCAGAAGTAGGCTGTGGCTTCTGAAGCCTGAATCGCCCTCACGAGTTCCAGGAACTTGGCTTTGTCGGCGAGCCGGTGGCCCTTGGTCCCTCTGATCACGACACCCTTCAGCATCTTGGAGCCCATCACCGCTCCAGTGCCGTATCTCCCGTGAGCCCTGGCCCCCTCGGTGATCACGTTGGCGTACCAAACCTGATTCTCACCCCCTGGGCCGATGACCCAGGCAGTGGCCAGCCTCTTGGCCCCTATGCCTTTCCGCTGAGGTGGGTGTAATGCAGCCCACGCTTCGGTCATGTCTGCGTCACGCAGGATGCTCTCCCTGTACTCCAGGGGCGCGACAACGCTCTTGATCAGCTCGCGCTCCGTCTCTTCTGCCCCTTTACCCCACAGGTGGCTGGCGTCCTTGATCGTGACCTGGTCATCAATGATCTCGATGTAGACAGGCTTCGGAGACTTGCCGACGACCTGGATGCCATCCCAACCAGCGAACTTGAGCTCAGCCCCTGCGCGGCCACCCGACGTGGAGATCGTGATAAAGTTGTAGAAGCTCTTGGTGATGGTAACGGACCGAGTATTAGGTCCTGCCCCGGTCACCGGCCCGATCATGAACTGCAGCATGTTCTCCGGGCTGTCGGGCTTGACGTTTGGATCCACTACGCCTTCCTTGAACAGGTAGTAGACCCCCATGGCCGAGCCCCCAAGGAATTTCTTGTAGATCTCCTCCGGCGGCTCTACGACAGATACCGTTCCATTGGACAGATCGACTCGAGCGATCTTCCCGGTCATACCTTTCAACTCGGCCATTAGACTTTCCCCCTTTCATTATACAACTTTTGGTACACCAGGTCGAAGTAGGCCTCTGGCTGGTTGGCGAAGTACCTACCGTTCGTAGTCAGAGGCACAAATTGTAGGGCTGTCGGTTCTGGACACGCTTCCACGCAGGCTGGCAGGCCTCCACACATCGTGCAGACCTGGGCTTTCCTCTCGATCGGGTCGAAGGAGATGCCGCTTCCGAACTGGTCCTCGCAGACCTCCAGACACCTGCCGCAGACGTCGAGCCCGAGGCATTTCTCGCGATCTATGGTCTTGTAGCCCATTCCAGTGAAGCCTGGCTTCCCCTCCCCTTCGGGGACGGTGATGATCGCGTCTTCCGGGCAAACCTGCTGGCAGGGAGCCTTATCTGAGCCCTCAGCCCAAGCTATGAGTGTACAGTAGTGACATACGTTGACTATGTCAACGTACTGCATCCTCATCGGGCGTATCCTGGAGAATTCCAAGTTGACGACGTCCTTGGTTTCCTCCGGGAAGAGCTCCGCTGACCACTTCTCGGCGCAGGCAACCGCGCACATCAAGCAACCTGTGCAGACGGCGGGGTTGAACCGCAACATATACCCTGCCATCGCTTCCTTCTCAACCACTGGCGGAGCAGCGGGAGCAGGGGGCGGCGCTGCCGGGGCGCTGGTTGCCGTTGCTGCTGGGGCGGTGGTTGCCGTTGCTGCCGGGACGGTGGTTGGCGTAGCCTTTGGAGCGCAAGCGGCAAGGGCCTGTGCTGCCCCCAGGGACAAACCTAGTAGGCTGGCGTAGCGTAAGAAGTCCCGTCGGCTTATCCTGCCCTGGCGCAGTTGCTCCTGCAGTTCAGAAACTCGTTTTTGCAGTTCCTCTTCCATTTATTTTTTCCTCCTTGAATTTTGGAAACTCTGAACAAACGAAAGTCCCTGCAAACGTTTAAAGAATCTACTCGATGCGAATCACCCCCTCTCTCGAAGTCGCAAGTGATCGGATACCGGCCTTCTTGGTTGAAAAAGGAGGCAACCCGTCGGCCGTCACAGCGGCCAAAAGATTTGCCTCCTTTGCGCACTGGCGGGCGTGGGGATTACTCCCCACTCCTTATCGCTCATCCGTCCCGGAGGGAGCGTGATGAGTCGGAGACGCCGTATGAACACAGGAAAACGTCAATTCGCAAGCTGGCATCAGTATACCACGTTTTACTATATTTGTCAAGCATCCGCATTCTTTCACGTATAATATCACCGAAAGCAGTTTGTTCCCTCAAAAGATAATGTCACTGATGTGGTATAATTCCCTCAAATGATAATATCACCGGAGGGAACAATGTCCAACAATGATCAGATGACCATAGACGAAAGACGGAAGTACCTACGCATGATGCAGAAGCGCTACGTTAAGGCTAGCAGCAAGAGGGCTAAAGGGCTCCTCTTGGATGAAATGGAGGCGGTCACTGGGCTCGACCGCAAGACCCTCATCCGCCTGATGAACAGCAGTCTGGAACGGAAGCTTCGCAGCAGGCAACGTGGAGCCATCTACGGCCCAGACGTGGACGATGCTTTGCGCGTCATCTACGAGAGTTGCGACTACATCTGTGCTGAGCGTCTCACACCTAACCTGGTTTGGATGGCCCAGCATCTGGCCGCTCATGGTGAACTGCGAGTAACCTCCCCCTTGCTGGAGCACTTGGGGCAGATCAGTATCTCTACCGTGCAGCGCCGGCTGATCCGCATCACCCAGGACCAATACCGACTGCCTCGCCACAAGCCCAAGCCCAGACACAGCTTGACCAAGAGCATCCCTATGCTGCGCCTGCCCTGGAACATCCTGGAACCAGGCCACTTCGAGACCGATCTGGTTCATCATTGTGGTCCGCGTGCCTTTGGCGAGTATGCTTGCACCCTGCAAATGATCGACGTGGCCACCGGCTGGAGTGAGCGTCGAGCTGTCTTGGGACGCAGCTACCTGGTCATGGAAGATGCCTTCCGGCGCATTCTGGCCCGTCTTCCCTTCCCTATCCTGCAGATCCACCCCGATAACGGCAGCGAGTTCTTCAATCACCATATGCTCCGCTTCTGGGGTCAGATCGTTCAAGGCGTTACCATCTCCCGCAGCCGTCCCTTCCGCAAGAATGACAACCCCAGAGTCGAGCAAAAGAACCGCACCCTGGTTCGGGCCTACCTGGGCCATGACCGCATCGACTCCGTGGCTCAGGTCCTGGCCCTCAATGCCCTTTACGACAAGATGTGGGTCTATTACAACTTATTCCAGCCGGTGATGCACTTGGTGGCCAAAGAGGTGATCCGAAAAGATGGCCAACCTACCCGGGTCAAACGACGCCACGACCAGGCCAGCACCCCTTTCGATCGCCTCTGCCAGACCAGCGCCATCTTGCCCGAAGATCGTCAATTACTGGAAAGACTGCGCCATCAAATCAATCCTCGCCAGCTGCGAGAAGAGATCTACGATGCCATCGACGACATCTTCTCTTTGCCCGGCGCCGCTCCTGACGCCACCGAGAATGTCTTCCTGACCCTCACCGAAAACTCTGAAAAGGAGAACGATGCCATATCAGACTTGGCCTTCAATCGCACCACAATCCAGAACTGATCCTTGAATCAGGCTGTTCGCAGTACTGCCTTGGGGGCGACTTGTGCCCGCTCCAAGACATTGGACAGAGTTGCAGGTCGTCCCCATGGACCACAGATCCTATCACTGGTCGCATCACCAACAACAAACTAGAAAGGAGGCGGACACTTCGGTGACATTATCTTTTGACGGAACGATGGCCTCTCAGTGACATTATCTTTTGACAGAACGATGCCCGTTCGGTGACATTATCTTTTGACTTGACAGGGCCAGTCGTTCTCTCACTCTCTCCCACACGCGTCCCAACTCCCGGCTCACCGGCCCGTTGTCGTATTCCGTCACCGGCAGGCCCTGCACCATGGCCTCGGTCACCACGGTGTCGTAAGGCACCCGTC
>Ga0315537_1004021_pt1 | contig 10804 bp, 12 predicted proteins | sample SalMarSW160270MG_FD_203091 | JGI IMG/M metagenome (GOLD analysis project Ga0315537, IMG submission 203091) | Salt marsh sediment microbial communities from the Plum Island Ecosystem LTER, Massachusetts, United States - Salt Marsh Sediment SW1602-70 ... | reverse complement strand
CCTTTCTCATAGAAGAAAGCATATTTATAGTCTTCTGAAGTATTCTAAGAAGCTCATCCTGCTTTTGCTTCAACAATTTATGTCCTCTTTTCGCGATATTGAGCCGTTTTTTAAGATGGAGCAGCCCCATCCTCGTCGCGTTTACCTGCATCGCCATACCTTATATTCTCCCTGAATCGGTCATCGCGCCTAACGAACTTGTATTAAAACAAGCAGGAATCAAAGATGTTTCCGAAAATAAAATATCAAAAATTAAAAAGCAAAATGACAGATTAAAATGCAAAATCATCCCCTCTCCTAACAACAAAAAACAAAAAGCTATTTATATTATTCATCGTTTGTTTCTTTTAAATCTCATATTTGAACTTTGATTTGTCATTTTACATTTTGATATTTAATATTTGCATTTCAGCAATTATAATAAATCAATATCGTAGAAGTTATTTTTTTTCACTTGCGTTTTCATCAGCTCCTTAACCCTCACTATCTTCTTTTCCGCCGAATTTTACAAAATATTTATCCAGATATTCATCCCGGATTCTCTTTAACTCTTTTCTGGGAAATATAGAAAGAAGTTTCCAGCCCAAATCAAGGGTTTCTTCCACACTTCTATTTTCATATTCTCCCTGACTAACGTATTCTGCCTCGAATCTGTTCATGAACTCAAGATATTTTTTATCCATTTCCGAAAGAGCAGCTTCCCCGAGAATCACTGAAAGTTCCTCGGCTTCTTTACCTCTTGAATACGCGGCATACAACTGATTATACAAATCCGCGTGGTCTTCTCTCGTTTTCTCTTTACCTATACCCTTATCTTTAAGTCTTGAAAGCGAAGGTAAAACATCGATAGGAGGAGAGACTCCTTTCCTTTCAAGCGAACGAGAAAAAATAATCTGTCCCTCCGTAATATAACCGGTAAGGTCAGGAATCGGATGGGTTTTATCATCTTCCGGCATAGAAAGAACAGGCATCATTGTTATAGAACCCTTATTGCCCTTTATTCTTCCGGCTCTCTCATAAATGTTAGATAGATCGGTATAAAGATACCCCGGATAACCTCTTCTCCCCGGAACTTCCTTTCTCGCGGCCGAAATTTCCCGCAATGCTTCGCAATAATTCGTCATATCGGTAATAACAACAAGAACATGCATTTCAAGATCAAAAGCGAGATACTCGGCAGCAGTTAACGCGGCACGGGGTGTGGATATTCGCTCAATTGCCGGGTCGTCGGCAAGATTTAAAAACATAACAACTCTTTCCAGGGCACCGGTTTGTTCAAAATCGTTTCTAAAGAACTCAGCTTCTTCAAAAGTAATTCCCATAGCAGCAAACACAACAGCAAAACGCTCTTTAGAACCAAGAACCTTAGCCTGCCTGACTACCTGCGCGGCAACTTTATTGTGTGGCAGTCCGGAACCGGAGAAAAAGGGCAGTTTTTGTCCTCTTACAAGCGGATTCAAACCATCGATAGCTGAAATTCCTGTTTGAATAAATTCGTCCGGATATTCCCTGGCATACGGATTGATTGGCTCTCCGTTGATATCCCTTCTTTTCTCTGGTAAAATTGCCGGACCGTCATCGATAACTCTTCCCATACCGTCGAAAACACGACCTAATATATCACGGGAAAGAGCCAACTCGATGGTTTTACCCTGAAAAACAACCGTGGTTTCCGGAATATCTATTCCTCTGGTACCCTCAAAAACCTGAACCATAGCTCTATCTCTATGAACTTCCAAAACTTTTCCGGTTCTTTCTTCTCCATTTGGTAATGTAATAGAGCATAGTTCCCCATAACTAACACCACTAACACCCTCAACAAATAGAAGAGGACCGGAAATATCCGAAACAGCCTGATATTCTACTCTCATGTTGCTACCTCCTCTTTAACAGTCGCAATATTACTTAACGCTTCTTTTATTTTATTCTGTAAATTTTCAATTTTTTTCATTTCTTTTTCATCAATAAATTTCATACGGGCAATTTCTTCGAGAACATCAAGATCTTCCAATTCTTCAGGCTGGGCATCATGTTTCTCTGCTTCCCGATGTAAAGTTATGATATTTTTTAACATAATATACTGTTTCTTTATGGAAGTATAAGTGTCTACTTCATGAAACGCGTTTTGATGCAGGAAATCTTCCCTTATGATTCGCGCGGTAATCAGTATCCTTCTTTCCCTGGAAGAAAGAGCATCGATACCAACGAGCCTCACCATTTCCTGTAATTCGCCTTCTTCTTCCAGCAGTTTCATAGCCTCCCGCTCGATTTCCAGAAAATCTTCGGCTACTTCCTGATTCATATAATCTTTAACATTGTCCGGATAAAGAGAATAAGAAGTCAACCAATCGATAGCAGGAAAATGCCTCGCGTAAGCTAATTCAGCCTTTAAACTCCAAAAAACTTTTACGACTCGAAGTGTATTCTGAACAACCGGATCGGAAAGATCTCCACCCGGAGGAGAAACAGCTCCAATAACAGAAATCGCCCCTTCCCTATCATCACTACCTAAACACTTTACTTTTCCCGCTCTTTCGTAAAATTCCGCGATTTTACTCCCCAGATAAGCGGGATATCCTTCTTCACCTGGCATTTCTTCCAGTCTTCCGGATATTTCACGCAAAGCCTCAGCCCATCTGGAAGTGGAATCCGCCATAAGGGCTACCGAATATCCCATATCTCTAAAGTATTCGGCGAGAGTTATGCCTGTATAAATCGAAGCTTCTCTTGCCGCTACCGGCATGTTGGAAGTATTTGCCAAGAGGATTGTTCTTTTCATCAAAGGCTCTCCGGATTTAGGGTCAAGAAGCTTCGGAAATTCGTTAAGCACATCCGTCATTTCATTACCTCTTTCTCCGCATCCGATATAAACAACTACTTCAGCCTCCGCCCATTTAGCGAGCTGATGCTGAATAACCGTTTTACCTGAACCAAAAGGACCCGGAACACTTGCTGTACCGCCTTTAGCTATTGGGAAGAAAGTATCAATAACTCTCTGTCCCGTAAAAAGAGGCGATGTGGGAGCAAGTCTCTTTTTAACAGGGCGCCCATTCCTTACACCCCATCTCTGCTCCATTTTAATTTCTTTTTTACCTTCTTTCGTTTTGATAACGGCCACAATATCTTTTACCGTAAATTTACCATTTTCTATCTTTTCTATAGTTCCCTCGATACCAAAAGGCACCATTATCCTTTGTTCTATTAAAACCGTTTCCTGCACCGTACCGATAATATCACCGCCAACAACCTTATCTCCCTCTTTTTTCACAGGATTAAAATCCCACTTCTTTTCCGGATCAATTGCGGGTATGAATATTCCCCTTGAAATAAAATTCCCGGATTTTTCCTTAATTTTATCGAGCGGACGCTGAATTCCGTCATAAATAGACTCGATTAAACCGGGACCAAGACTAACGGAAAGAGGTTCTCCCATAAGATAAACAGGCTCTCCTATTCCAATCCCCTCCGTTTCTTCATATACCTGAATAGAAGCAAGATCCTGTTCCAATTCAATGATTTCTCCAAGCAGTTTTTCTTCTCCCACATGAACGACATCGTACATCCTCGAGCCTTTCATATTCTCCGCTACAACAAGAGGACCTGAAACCCTTATTATTTTTCCTTCACTCATTAAAGCCTCCTATATCCATTCCAACAGCTTTCTTGACCATCTCTCGTATTCTATCCTTTCCATATCCTTGACTTCCTTCTATCCCTGGTATCGGGACGATATTTATTTCAGGACTGGACATGAGATCTTCAAATTTCATCAAATCTTTAAAAACACTTTCAAAAACAAAAACGATAGCGTAATCGGAACTCTCGATTTCTTTTTTAATCTCTTCTATACTCTTATCTTCTGTATTTAATATCTCCGCGCCGAGAGATTTAAAAGGAGAAACAAGATGATAAGGACCCGCGAAAGCAATTTTCATATTATCAACCTCTCCTTAATTAAATCCTCCGCCACTCCACTGGTTTTACCGATAAAAATTACACGCAAATTTCTTATCTCATTTTCCTTCAAAAGCAAATAAGCAATTACCGGTTCTACACCAATAGACTCAAAAGCTACAGACTTTAAATAAGAAATAAGTAATTTTTCGGATTCTCTTTCTAAAACCGAAAAGGAATCTTTCCACTCCAAAAGTGAACTATAAACCGTTCCCCTGTAAAAATCTTCAAGCGAATCGGGGTTTTCGATTTTAGCTTTCTTTATCTTATCTTCCCCGATATTTCCACCGGGAAGTACAGCAAAGCCAATCAATTCTTCATATCTTTCGAGAAATAAAAGGCGCAGTATTATCTTTAGATTCGTCAAATCCACCCATAATTTATAATAATTATTGAGAAAAGAATTTTCTATATATGAAGTCAGTTTTTCCGCCATAATAGCATCGACAGTAAAACTCAAATACTGGGAATTATGGTTGGTTGAATAATAAACATCTATACCGCTTTCCACCGCTTCTTTTAGATATTCAGGAAGATACGTATATTTCTCTTCCTTAAATATTTCAACCATCTTAGAAATAGTCACAGAACCAAGAGGAGAACACTTATCGGAAAAATCTTTCTCGGAAATTTTTCCTTTTAAGAGAACCTTGACATTATGAAAATCATACTTCGCTCTTAATATTCTCATAACCTCGGAATTACCTATAAGTTTTTCGATATCATCATAAAGAGCGACTTTAGCCACTCCTAAGGCCTGCTCTGCTTCACTTTCTTTAATATTTCTAAAGAATTGCCCATAATCCGTATCATGCAATGCTGCCATCAATTCTTCAACATCCGCGGTAGAAAGTAATTCCTCGAACCTCTTTCCAGTCAATAGCTTTACTTCACGCGCGCGTATTACGCCTAAAGCATAAGTATATTTTGTATCCAGAACTCTTACTGTTTCGAATCTATTCACTGCCAAATAAAGTTCCTACTATCTCCTCTTGCATTTCTTCAAAGGTTTCTTCCAGTAATACGGAAAGCCTTGAATTTACACTTCTCTTTCCTTTCGACACGATTACTCCGACCTCAAAATCTGCCTTCTTTTCTGAAATCTTAAAATTATGTTTTTCATCTCTGTTAAGCTCTTCGATCAGTTCTTTAACTTTATCGTTGTGCAGCGTTCCGGGAGTAATTTCCTCATCACCATCTTCCGAAGCCAAGAGAATAAGTTCCTTAACAAGAGCACTGTATTCCTCCCATTTCAAATTCTTCATTTCCGCAGCAACTTTAGTTTTAAGACCGTTCATAATTTCATTTTTCTTAGCAAGTTTCCGATTCGACAGATCCATTCTTATTCGACTCAGGATTCTTTCCATCGCAGTCTTTTTTTCTTCTTCAGCTCTTTCCTTACCCTTTTTTTCTATATTAACCGCTTCTTTCTTTGCCTTTTCTATAATTTTATCAATTTGAACTAAGGCTTCTTTTTCTATGTCCTTTTTGCTGCCCCCGGCTTCTTTTAGGATCTTATCTTTTACTTTACCCATTTTCAACCGATAGCATTAACCATTAAGAAACTGGTAACAAAACCGAGAATCGCGTAGGTTTCAACCATAACAGCAAAAATAACGATTCTCATAGTCGCTTCGGGCTGTTTTGCCGCGAGTTCGACACCCGCCGCTGAAACTAGACCCTGATGAATCCCGGATACCAATCCAACAATACCAACCGGTAAACCGGCCACAAGATATCTAAGGCCCTCTATCAAGGTTATATCGACATTCATACCAGTGCCGAACATACCTAACTTCATCATCATAAACATAGCCGCGATAAAACCATAGAAACCCTGCGTTGACGGGAGGACAACCAGAATAAAAACTCTTCCGAACTTATCCGGCTGCTCGGAAAGTACACCTGCTGCTGCTCTTGAAGGTATCTGAACACCGATAGAAGAGCCAATTCCTGCAAGAAAGACAGCCGCAGCCACTCCTGACATTGCCAACCAAAAACCATTAATCACTTAAACCTCCTTTTTTTCAATTCTTGTATATTTACCATCTAACCCAAAAGGTTTAAACCTTTCGCCTCCGCCCTCATAGAAGTAAGGGAAAAATTCTGCAAATTGGAGACGCATAGTATGGACAAAACCACTTAAAGTATTTATGGCTATGGAGAAAATATGACCCCCGATGAACACAAGAATTGCCAGAACAACTCCAAAACCCGGAACAAGTTCCCTTACTATCTTTGCTAAAATATTAACAGACATTGCAAGACCCGCAGTCACTAACCCTAGAGCCATAATACGACTGTAAGAAAGTATATTACCAAGAAAACCGATAAGTCCATTAAACGCAGTAAATCCGCCTTTTGCCAATCTTATAATTAAGGATTTACTTTGACTTGAAAACAATACAATTATAAAAATCGGAACAAGCATAAAAAACTTAAATACATTTAATTTTGTAAATACAAATGAACCCAGGAAAATAAAGAATAAAATCCAGGATATCTCATTTGCAAAAGCATTGAAATATCTTTTTTTTCTTACTTTTTCTTTAATAGAAACAGCTAAACCCGTAAAAATCTGAATAGCTCCGAAAACAAGCGAAAGATAAAGGAAATTTAAAGGATTCTCAAATGGATCGAATATAGTAAGTTTTTCCCTGAATATACTAAAACCTGAAAGTTCGGGGAAAGCCATTTCGATATTATTTCCAAACCAGCTGCCTGTTATAGCCCCCGCAAAAATTGTTAATAACCCACCACCTACAAATATCCATAAATATTTCCTTCCCTCGGGTAATTTCGGCATCAAATAAAAAGAAACAGCAACCAGTATAATTCCGTAAGCGGCATCTGTCATACAAAAACCAAAGAAAATAGCAAAAAATATTGCTATATAAGGAGTAGGATCAATCTCTCCGGATTTCGGCAATGCGTATAAACCGGTAATAGCTTCATAAGGACTGCTTAAAGAATTGTTTTTCAGTTTAACAGGAGCTCTTTCACCTTCATCAGGTTTCATCCAAGTAAGTTCTACGCCATCATACTCATCGGCAACATTCTGTAACATTGTCCTGTTTTCTTTTTCAACCCAGCCTTCCAGAAAAAAAACTTTCCTTGTGGAAAGGCCTTTGTTAAGAACTTCTGTTCTGTTTATTCTGGAAAGAAAATAATCATACAGCACTATATATTTTTGGTATTCAGAACCTTTTTTTGATATTTTTTCCGAAATCTTACTAATTTTCTTATTTAATTCATTAATTTCTTTTGTGCTCTCTCTAACTATATGGGCGGGTTCTTTTTCTTCATCTTTAAAATCTATTATTTCAGCTTCATAATCAGAAACAGCTTTTTTGAAATCTTCTTCAAATCCTTTGTAAACAAAGAAAACTATACCTAATTTCTTTTGATTCTCGAAAATAATATGAAAATCTACGGGAATATCTTTTAATTTCTTTTTTAATTCATCCTTATCTATTACTAATTTATAAACTTTTACTGAAACGTCTTTGATCTTATCAAATTCGGCAATTTCGGCTTTAAGATCTACCCATTCCTTATAAAATTCTGCTTTATCTGTAAGTTCGGTAACCTTATTTTTTAAATGATAAAGTTCACTTTCCCACTCACTTATTTGATTGATCTCATCTATATCGAAATTTTTAACTATTTTCCTGTATTCTTTCGGCGAAATTCCTGTTTTTAGATCTATAAACTGGCCGAGAACTCCTTTACTTTCCGCGTGGTCTTTAAGTAAATTTACAATATCCTGAAGTTTCTTAAAAATTCCCTCTGCCTCTTCATCCGAAAATTTCTCTTCCGGTATTAAATCCGGATTTTCTTCCGCCAATGTAGAAGAACGAGAATTGGTAATATGAAAAATACCTTTTTCCTGAAGATCGCTCAAAAACCCTTCTTTATTATCTTCGTATATAAGAAAATTAGCTTTTTCCAGCTTTTTTTGCGGCATTTAATTCCTTTTCAGAATCCTTTTTACAATCAAATCCTTAATTTTTGTTATTTTCTTGGAAGCATCTTTTGCCACCTTCTCTATTTCTTTGTCCATTTCTTTTTCCATTATCCCTTTCTCTTCCTCTGCTTTCTCCGCGCCTTTTTTCTTCTTATCAGCGATCATTTTTTTTACTTTATCATTGGCTTCCTCTATCATCATTTCTGCTTCCTGTCTTGCTTTTTCAATATCTTTCTGTACTTTTTCCTTAGCTTTAGCAATGATTTTATCAGCTTCTTTCTCGGTTTTTTTTATCTCTTTTATAAGATGGTCTGGCATCTATCCTCCTTATCTTTCTCGTAAATTCCTGCGAATATACTAAGAATTAATTGAGTGTCAAGGGTGAATGAAACTACAGTTAGGACGTTAGGCGGTTAGGTCGTTAGGCAGTAAAAAAACTTCGACCCAACGAACCCACGATCCAACGTACCAACTACTAACTATTCTCTACTTCCTGCTAAATAGTTATTATTCTACGACCAGATAAACTGCATCGTGAGGATGGACTTTCTCTATAACCTTTATACCCACCTCCGCTCCTTTGTCCGCCGATTCAACAGAATCGTGCTCTATCTGTATAGAATCCACGCTCTGAGTAATATCATCATGAGAGCCCCTGATATGAATCGTATCACCTACCTTTAAAGGAGCATCCAGTTTAATAATACCAACAGAGATATTGCCAAAATAATGAGTTATAACACCTATCTTTTTTTCTTCCATTTCAACACCCCCTTTAAATGTTTCAAAACCTTTAATAATTTATTTTACGGTAAAAAAATAAAAAGTCAAGCCAAAAATCAGTAGTCAGAAGTCAGGAGCCAGAATCCAGAATCCCAACCCCTACCCCCAAATTAGCCACAAAGACCACAAAGTTTTTTTTATTTTTCTGACAAGTAACCGGAGACCAACGACCAGAGACTACATTCACTAAATCCCAAATACTAGAATACTAATTAAGCAATTGACCAATAAACTAATACACTAACCGCTTCGGCGGTTATCAAAGGGATGGCTCCGTTGATGCTACAAAAATTAAATTCCTTCTTTAACTTCTTTCTATCAATCTTCTTCAACCTTATTACCTAAGTTACTTTTTAATTAATCTCCTTCCGACTCTTCGATTAATGGATGTGGATAAATATAAGGTTCATAATCGGGCTTTTCTACGTTATTATAATAATCTCTGTTTTCTTGAATATGAATACCGCAATTATTATGCACGTATACTTCAATATTACTCCCCTCATGTGTATTATTCCATTGATAAAAAGGAACATGTTCCTGCGGTGGGTAGGGATTTTCATCCGTCCATAGCCACTCGTCCGTAGACCGGCCAATCTGGTCGCGGGCAGGATATCCTGTTGAATCTTCATTCCCATCCCAGGGCGAAGTACCGTCAGCTAACCCTCCATCACCCAATGCTTGAAAAGTTCTACGGTTATCGACAACGATTGCCGGGCCCGAAGACCAGCTTCCCGTTATAGTATTATTAAAAACGACACCAGTTCCCCCACGCAGGAAAAAGGGCGCCCACATACTTCTTTCTACCTGGTTAATGGTATTACCATAAATTTCCCAACTTCGGGTAGCTCTCTCTGTTCCCTGAAGGGAATGAGCTTCAATATAAGAATCATTGACAATATTATAACGAAATACGTATCTTCCGCCATAATTGGCATCTATTGCGTTGCTAAATTGAGTATAATTAAATATGCAGTCTTCAATAAAGACGGCGTTATTGGTTCCGAGTCCCAGAGGCTCAGCCCAGATACTATTAGCCATAAGGCTTGCATCACCTACAACCAAAGCCCTTGTATTATTAAATTCACAATGATCGACCAATCCGACTGGACATCCTCCCTCAGACGGAAACCCACGAGCACTGACGCCTTCAATAATGTGTTCAATATTATTATCAAACCTGCAGTGATCGATACGCCAGTCCATTCCTCTAACCGTAATACCATTTCCGTTATCGTTAGCAAGCTGAAATCCCATATTTGTAATACGTGATCCGGAACTGCCCATATTGATTAAGCTGCTGGGTGTCGATGTATCGGATGAAATAACGGTTGCTTCCTGTCCGCTGCCTAATAACGTTATCTTTTTATCATCGGGTATTTGAAGTGTAGAAGTCCAGATGCTACTACCGGCTGGGATCCGTACAACATCACCGCTTTCAGCGGTATCAACTGCCAACTGAACATCTTCTAAATCAGTACTACGTGCTAAAATATCATATTCCGGACCGGAATTCAATTTACATGATTGGAATATAATCATCAATATGCTAAGAATAAATACAATTACAAATTTTCTTTTAAACATAAAATTTATCTCCTTAAAAATTTGGTTAAGTGTTATATTTTCTGTAAAAGTAAAACGTGCTAGTTGAAAGGGCCACTAATTACCTTATAATAAAAATTAAAACGGGAGGTAAAAAGTGACCCAAATAGACAATAAGGGATTTAAGGGGATTTTGCAAGAGGCAATTGAGAAAGATGGTGATTTTATGAAAGATTTATTGAGTTTTATGCTGCAGCAACTACTGGAACATGAGAGAGATATGCAGATGAAGAAAATGAATCAGAAGAAGAATTTATGGAAGAACTACAAAGAACAAAAAAAGAATATGAGTTGAATAAGGAATTGGTGGCTCAATGAATTTTACAGAAAAAAAGGGACTTGACCTCAATTTTATGAACTTTGATTTACTATTTTCCATTTTAATATTTAATTTTTACATTACAGCTTATTAAACCCCTTGACATGTCCTAACTTTTATCTATATTATTTTCATGAATAATAACGACACAAAAATTAATTTATTAAATAGAAATA
>Ga0315537_1004019_pt1 | contig 10805 bp, 11 predicted proteins | sample SalMarSW160270MG_FD_203091 | JGI IMG/M metagenome (GOLD analysis project Ga0315537, IMG submission 203091) | Salt marsh sediment microbial communities from the Plum Island Ecosystem LTER, Massachusetts, United States - Salt Marsh Sediment SW1602-70 ... | reverse complement strand
ACTATGTACTTTTCGGTTCGCTTGACCGCGATTTTTACTGCCTCGAAAAGAAGACCGGAAGATTGGCATCGAAAAGAGAATTCAATAGCGGTATTCGTTTTCCTGCCGTCGGCGATAACGGATTAATTTGTGTGACCGCTGATGACGGGACTATTCAATGTTTTGGTAATTAGTCATGAGAAAAAGCAATTACACCGAAAAAGATCTGAATACTAACTTAAGCGAACTGGCCCACGAGATTTTGCGCGAGTTGTTTATCGCGGCGAAAAAAGTCTCCGTTTACTCAAGCTCGCATCCTCTCTCTCGTAAAGCCATCGGCGGGCCTTTTATGCTGATGGATAAGATTTTCAATTTCAAAAAATATTTCAACATGCATATTTCATCGGGACATCTGCACCTTCTTAATATTAGGGTAAAACAGTCGACTTTTGCCGAGCAGATAATGGACTATATGCAGATTTTAGATATTCATGATATTCTTTTCGAAGACGGAATGACCGCCGACCAGCTGGCCATGTTTCTCGAACGCTTTGTCAAAAGACTTCCCGCCACCGATTACCAGAACCTGATGGTGACCCATCTGGCTAAAAATAAAATAGATACCATTCATATCAACTCCGAGACCGGCTTCAGGCTGTTTGAAAATGGACGCCGGTTTCGCGCCGAATTAATCGCCGATTTTTCAGTACGCAGTATTGTCAGCCAGTCATTCAGCGATGACCTGGAAAATCTGTCGAATCTGCTGGCCGATGAATATCTCCCGGTCGGCGAATTTATCGCTCGTCATAATATCGACTATTATTATGATTTGGTAGCATACCTGATTCCCGAAATAATATCATCGATGGAAGCTGGGGATATTCTCGGGCTGCTGTCGAAGCGGGTGGCCGATTCGCTGGGCAATGTGAGTAACTCGGATTCCCCTGAACGAGTGGAATTGAATGAACTCAAGAATTTGATTACGGCCTTAAATTATCATGCGGAGAGGGAAGATATTATCGCGAAATTAGGCGATGTTTTTGTAGAATATAATATATCGAAAGAGATTTTGACTCTGCTGCTTCCGGAAACAAGCGTGATTAAAATCGAATCGTCCGAAGAGATCGATCAATTTCTATATGTTACTTTTAACAAAGTGTTACCGGGACATCGTCTTGAGGATTTTCCGGACCTATTCGGTCGGTTGCTGCGAACAGGTCAACAGAGCAAAGCCAAATCGGTCGTTAATATATTAGTTAACCATCTGGCAGGTTCTGATCTTGACCTGCGCGAGAAAGCGCTAATCCTCCTGCGATCAGTTCTGGGTACCTACAAAAGAGCGACCGCCGACTTTCTCGGATTGCATATTATCGAAAAGCTGAACGAGTACATTTCCGAAGGGAACGAGACTTTCGAATTTTCCGATATGATTTGGGAATTCGCCCAAATCGCGTTGTCCGGCCGGGATTACAAATCTCTCTCGGCGATATGTGATATTCTCCAGAAAAAACGAACCTGCGAAGACGGTATCTGGAGTTTCGAATCGCTGGCGGCCAAAAAATCTATCGAGGAATTGGATCGCCGGGAAGTCATAGCTCAATTGGTTCTTGACCTTATCGGCGACCCGTATGAAAATGTCCAATATATAAAGAATATTTTAATTACTATCGGCTCGGAGAATGCCGCTCTGGCGTTAGCGAATATAATTTCGCACGAATCGCGGCAGGTAAGGCAACATGTCCTGAAAATCCTTTCGGAAATGGGCAAGTCCGCTTTGAATGTTTTCTCGGAAGTGATGAAGTATGATTCTTATTTTGAGCGGGAAGAAGGCAAGCGCGAGTTGCCGGATGAAAAATGGTACATTGTCCGAAATTCGATATTCGTCCTGAAGTCGCTACAAGACCCCGATGCCTGCCGCGCTCTTGAAATAAGAATTAATGACCCTGACACCAGAGTGCGACGCGATATTATCGGGGCTCTGGAAAAAATCGGCGGTGAAAAGGCAGCCGATATCTTGATGATTATGGCCGATGATCATGATCGGGAAATCAGACAGGCGGCGATTATTGCCGTCGGTTTTGTCAGCACCTCTGATAGAGTTCCCGAACTAATCAGCCTGGCGCGCAAACGACCTTCCGAAATCGTCGACGTCATAACGGCGCTTGGTAAGTTGGGAGGGCCGGACGCAAAAAACTTCCTGTCAAATCTGTTGACGGATAAACAACTGATATCGCAGTTTACGTCCGGGTATTCTTCAAAAGACGAAGTGAAAGTGGCCGTCTTAAAAGCTTTGGGACGTATCGGAGACTCCGATTCAATCAAAAAAATCAAAGAATTCGATAAATCTTTATCCGGAACACAGAAAATCTTCTTTGGTGGTTCGAAAATCAATAAAACTATCCAGGACATCTTGAATAGATAGCCATTCTAAACTGCCGGATTTGGCACGTTGGATGTCATATCGTCAGATTCAATGTCATATTGGCACTACCAGAATGTCATAATGGCAGCATAATATCATAGCTTTTCTCATATTTATTGCTATATTATTGCTATTCTTAGACTTACTGTTTTTGGCACGCCGGTTGTTTAAGTATTCAGCAGAGAGTGAAAAAAGAAAACCAAAATAAAGGAGGTAATTAAAATGACACTCGTACGTTACAACCCAAACAGGCTCTGGGGCGGCCTGACAAGAGATATCGATTCCGTTTTCGATTCGTTCTTTAAGGCCCCGGTATTCAGGGCGAGCGGTGATTATGATTTTATGCCGCGGGTCGACATTGTCGACGAGAAAGACACGGTAAAAATCAATGTCGAGCTGCCCGGAATGAAAAAGGATGATATCAAGGTCACGGTTGACGAGAACGTCCTGACCATCAGCGGTGAGCACAAGCATGAGTCCGAGGAGAAAGATAAGAACTACATCCGCAGTGAGCGCTGCTATGGCTCTTTCTCCCGCTCCTTCACGCTGCCCGATGACGTCAACAGCGAGAAGATTAAAGCTGACTACAAGGATGGCATTCTCACGGTTGGTTTGACCAAGATCGAAAAACCGAAACCGAAAGAGATTACCGTGGAAGTCAAGTAATCCGTAGAACGAAAGAAAGTGACATCTGAAAGCGGGCGGGCGAATGACCGCCCGCTTTTTTCAGGATTGCTTTCGGAAAGGAGACAATAAAATGAGTAAAATAATAGGCATAGACCTGGGGACAACCAACTCGGTGGTTGCGGTCGTTGAGGGCAAAGACCCGGTGGTGATTACCAACTCCGAGGGTGGCCGCACGACCCCGTCGGTAGTCGCCATCGACAAAAACGGCGAGAGGCTCAGCGGCCAGATAGCCAAACGCCAGGCGGTGACCAATCCCCTTAATACGATTTTTTCGATAAAACGACTGATGGGACGCCGGTTCGACGAAATCAAGGGTGAGGCCGCCAATTATCCGTACAAGATTAAGTCTAACGACAAGGGTGACGCCGTGGTCGAGATGAACGGCAAGACTTATGTCCCGCCCGAAATCTCAGCGATGGTCTTAAGCAAAATGAAAAAAACGGCCGAGGATTATCTCGGTCAGACAATCACCGAAGCGGTTATCACGGTCCCGGCGTATTTTAATGATCGCCAGCGCCAGGCTACCAAAGACGCCGGGCGTATCGCCGGATTAAATGTGAAAAGAATTATCAATGAACCGACTGCGGCCGCTCTGGCTTACGGTCTCGACAAGAAAAAAACCGGCAAGGTTGCTATTTATGACCTCGGTGGCGGGACGTTTGATATTTCGATTCTTGAATTATCCGACGGCGTTTTTGAGGTTCTTTCGACCAACGGTGATACGCACCTGGGTGGTGATGATTTCGACAAAAGAATTATCGATTGGCTGGTGACCGAATTCAAAAAATCGGACGGTATTGATTTGTCCAAAGACAATATGGCGCTTCAAAGATTAAAAGAAGCGGCCGAGAAGGCTAAAATCGAGCTATCATCGACCATGGAGACAACTATTAATCTCCCGTTTATTACAGCCGATAGCAACGGACCGAAACATCTGAATCTGAATTTGTCGCGGGCCAAATACGAGCAGCTGGTCGATGATCTTCTCGATCGAACGATCGAACCATGCCGCAAGGCTATCGACGACGCCAAGATTAAATTTTCGGATATCGACGATATCGTGCTTGTCGGCGGAATGACGCGTATGCCGAAAGTTATCAGTATCGTCAAGAAACTTTTCGGCAAAGAGCCGAACAAGAATGTTAATCCTGACGAAGTCGTGGCCGTTGGGGCCGCCATACAGGGGGGTGTGCTGGCTGGTGATGTCAAAGATGTTCTGCTTCTTGATGTCACGCCGCTATCGCTGGGAATCGAAACTCTCGGGGGTGTCACAACCCGATTGATTGAGCGTAATACGACCATTCCGACCAAGAAGTCGCAGATATTCTCGACCGCGGCCGATAATCAAACGGCGGTTGATGTGCACGTCCTTCAGGGCGAGCGCGAAATGGCGATCGACAATAAGACGATAGGTAAATTTATTCTCGATGGCATCCCGCCTGCTCCGCGCGGTATGCCGCAGATTGAGGTTACTTTTGATATTGATGCCAACGGTATTCTTAATGTGACGGCCAAAGACATGGCGACCGGCAAATCACAGAATGTGAAAATCGAGGCTTCCTCCGGTTTATCCGAGCAGGAAATTGATAAGATGGTTAACGATGCCAAGACGCATGAAAGCGAAGATAAAGAGAAGCGTAAGAAGATTGACATCAAAAACAACGCCGATGCCCTTGTATTCCAGACTGAGAAGAACCTGAAAGAGTACGGTGACAAACTCGATGCCGACAACAGAGTCAAAATCGAGGCGGCGGTGAGTCGGGTAAAGGACGCGATTAAGTCGGATAATATTCCTGAGATTGAATCGGCGACCGAAGCACTTAATCAGGTCTGGCAAACAGCCGCCTCGGCGATGTACCAGCAGGCCTCAACCGGAGCCAATCCGAATCCCGATGCGAATATGAATCAGGGTGCGCAATCAGACGGTGGTTCTTCTTCAGGCGATAGTACCGTTGACGCCGACTTCGAAGTTGTTGATGACAAGTAAAATTTGATATTTTACAAGTCATTGCGAGCCTCGGATGGAATGTTTTACATTCCATCCGGGGCGCGGCAATCTGCTCGATGGATATGAGTAGATCGCAGACCGGATACATAGGAGGGTTAGGAGATGGATAATAATCTCCTTAAAGTTGCGCCGGTTTCTGCCTTCGATTTATTGGATTTGAACCGGCGCTGTTTTAAAATAAAAATAGGGGGCGTTTGGGGTATAGGATTATTGTATAATGAGGGAAGGTTAGTATATTGAACAAATGGCCAAAGATTATTATGACATACTTGAGGTCCCCGAGAATGCTTCGAAGGATGATATAAAAAAATCTTTTCGTGCCAAGGCCAAAAAATATCATCCCGATCGCAATCCCGGCAATAAAGAAGCCGAGGCGAAATTTAAGGAAGCCTCCGAAGCGTACGAGGTCCTCAGCGACGATCAAAAACGTCAACAATACGATACCATGCGAAAGTATGGTGCTTTTGGCGGTTTCGGCGGACAGTCACCGGGTGGTGGCCAGGGTTTCGATTTTTCACAATTCAAGAACGGCTTTCGGTTTGAAGACCTCGGCGGTTTGGGTGCGTTCGCCGATATATTCAGTTCCATATTTGGCGGCGAGGATTTATTCAGCCGGATGCGAACAGGACAGGGGCGAGGCAGGCCTCGGCAACCCCGTATGACCCGCGGCAGCAATTTATCGATTAAACTGCCGGTCAATTTCGAGGAAGCCATTCACGGAACCAGTAAAACAATTATACTGAATAAACCGGAAGTTTGCAAAACATGCCATGGTACCGGGGATGAACCGGGAAGTCGCCAAAAAGTATGCGATAACTGTCAGGGAAGAGGGACGGTTAGCTATGCCCAGGGCGCTTTTGCCATTTCGCGCCCTTGCCCCAAATGTCTGGGTAAGGGTGTTGTTCCGGGGAAGCCGTGTCACAATTGCGGCGGTTCCGGGCGAGTCAAGGTCAAAAGAAAAGTTCGTGTCAAAATTCCCGCCGGGATCGACGATGGCGGTCGTATCCGTCTTCGCGGGATGGGTAATCCCGGATTCAACGGCGGACAGAATGGAGATTTAATTATAACCGTGAGTACGGGAAAACATCAACAGTTCGATCGACGCGGTAATGATATTTACACGACCGTCGAAATAACTTATCCGCAGGCTGTTCTCGGTGCGAAAGTGCCGGTAAAAACATTGGCCAAGACGGTTAATCTTAAAATCGCGCCCGGGACGACGCACGGTACAAAATTACGCCTGAAGGGGATGGGTCTGGCGGTTAACGGCAATCAGGGTGACCAGTATGTCGAAGTGCATATCAAAGTCCCCAAAGAAGCCACCCCCCGCCAGAAAGAACTTCTCGAAGAATTGGCCAAAACGATGTCGTAGAAAACATGGAGTAGGTTGGAATGCTGTTTAGATTTCCGACTTGGTAATTATGTTTAGGTTGTTGGAATTAAGAGTAGGGCAGAACCCGAGACCCATTCTTATGGATCGATGTGGTTCTGCCATGTTTTTTATGGAAGGAACGTATGCGTTTGGGTTCCCCATCCTGTGCTTCGCGGGACTGTCGGAAAGTATGAAAAGGCAGAAGTGACGTATTTGAATAATGGACTTCATTAACGAATATTTCTCATTCATAATTGCCGGTATAGTACTTTTATTGATTTTCGTTCTGGCCGGCTGGGTAATAAAGAAGCGCTTTATCGATAAAAGCATGTTTGGAACGGGAGCGCAATTTTTCGGCCGCCAGATATATAGCGATTTCCAGAACGCTGACAAAAAAGCCGCCACCGAGCATGTTATTTATGTCGAGGAAGACGAGCGCGAAGATGCTTTCGACAGCGAAGACTTCGACCCGCCCGCGAAAGATTCAAAATAATACCATACGCCGACAATCATACAATTTCCGCACACAATCAGTGTTAATTCAGAATCGAGACACTTATATAGAACACAAAAGGGTGGAGTGTGAAACGCAAGTTTAATCATAAAGATCTTGCCGCGGCATTATCGGATGTAAAGAGAATCTGCTGTAATCGTCCGTTAATTGCTGATAAATTTCTGCTATTCCCATGTCCCCCAACCTATTATCCCAAATTTCACCCGAAAAAGACAAAAAAAGGATTCCTTAAATATGCGAAACGAAGCCATTTTTTTGATAAAAAATCGTTTCCGGGAGATGTCTACATCTGCTGGATTTCGCGGTACATGTGGACGTGAACCACGAATAAATATATCGTGGTTGGCGTACCTCCTCGTGCGCCAACAAAATTTTTCTAAAAATCGGAAACGAAGCCATTTTCGAACCATAAAAATCCGGAAAGAGTCGATTTATTATTAGAAACTTTTTTATAAAAAATAAGTTTACTTATATAGATATTGTTATATATAGATACTTAGAGATATGAAAAAACAGGCGTACATAAATCTCGATGACAGGAGCTTCAGCAAATATTTTAAGGCATTCAGCGACCAGTCACGGCTCAAAATTTTAAAGCTGCTGACCTCCAAAGAATTAACGGTCAATGAAATTGTCGCCAAAATCGGCCTGTCACAGCCGACCGTCAGCCGTCACCTGGGGATCTTACGTGAAGCCGGTGTCGTCATTGATCGTCGCGACGGCCAGAAGGTTTACTACGGTTTGAATAAGGGGGCGGTCCAGAATTGCTGCGAAGGTTTTTGCAGCTGTTTGATGATTCGGATCGAACCGGAAAAGCCTGCGAAAAGCGCCAAAAAAGCGGCAAAGACAAAAAAATCAAAAAAATAATATTTTTTTGAAACAAATATAGAGATATATGCATATATAAATATAGGTATAACCATTAAACGAAGGAGTAAACGATGGAAAAAGAAACCGGATCGATCAGATTCATCGAGACCGACGACGGTTATCGGATCGACGTGAAGGGCAAAAGCCTGAAAGAGGCGATGTCCTGCTGCGGGCCGATGTTCGGAACCGGTGCGGCCAAAATGGTCGCCTGCTGTGTCCCGGCCGATTGCTGCCCGCCGGAGGGGAAGAAAAAGGAGTAAGTTGGGTTAAAAAGTAGGGAAGAACCCGAGTCCTGGCGTTTATACGACAGGACGATGTGGTTCTGCCATGTTCCTAAATATGAAACGCATGAATCTATATTAAGCGTGGCAGAATCACTACGTTAATCGATAAATCGATTAACTTGGGTTCTGCCCTACGATTATTTTCTATTTGCCGTTTCCTTGCACCAGTTACGCTTGCTGCACCTCGGGCAGCGTAAATATTTTTCATCCGATTTATGTGGGCTGATTAAATCGATCAATGTGGAAACTCGAAAATTCTCATTACATTCCGGGCAGGTGTAGGTCGTATGTCGGGAATGATACCGCACCAAAATGAATACCGCGACCGCAGCCAGTGCCAGCCAGACGATGAACCCGAACGGCCATTTATATCCGCCAAGAAATATCCCCCCGATGCTTATAATCGCGAACAGGACGATAATATAGAAAACCATCCTCATCTCGATACGATATCTATCACGCGGCATTCCGAGCTTTCCTTTTCGCATAATATACCGATTTTAAGCGGGGATATTCAATCGTTAAGAGAGAGATATTATAAAAAGTCGGAAGCCCAAGGGGCATTCCGACCTATGGTTTTTTGGGCATATAATTATCGCTTCGCCGGAAAGGTGAATCAGCGATATTGGCCAGCCTTAGATTTCCCTGTTTGATTACATTAATTGATAACAAGTTCTTACCAACCTCGACTTTAAAACTTGATGTGTCGCCGGAAATGAAATGAACATAAAAAACGCTGTCTATAAAATCCAGACAACATTCACCGCTGGCGCCGGAAAAGGCCGTGCCTACTACCTGATTGGGTGCAGGCGATGAAGTTCCAACATACACATATATATTATTGCCGATAATTTCATTATTACAGCCCACTTTATACCCGGTTGTTGAGAATAGTCTCGCGGTTGTTATTTGAAAACAAAGTTGACGTTTTTCCGCCGATTTTTCATACACGCTTGCTATAAGCACCGGATTATCGATCCAATTGAAAATTCGCGGTTCCTGACGAGGATCAATAAATTCCTCCTGAATTATAGCGCTATCATAAATATATTTTACCGTAGGCAAAGATACGATTTGGAGGAGGATTGAGAGCGGAAAACGGGCGGTAATATATCCATTATAAGAAGTACCTGTTGCGACACTCAAAGCTTTTAAATCGTTTTTATCTCCGGTATAAGCGATATCTGCTCTTATATACGGGAAACGGTTTATTATGTACACGCCAATCTTATTACTCGATGGACCAACGACCGGGACGCTATTATTCGGAATTGTATCAGGATTTATGTTCAATTTAAACAGGTCAATAATCTTAATGTCTTTTATAGAGGATGAATCATTATTGAATGCATCAGGATCAAAGTAATAGTTGTACAGATATTGTAACGATGGTGCAACCTTTTCAATTTCAAGAGTGTTACCGTTAGGGATAAAAATCAGAAGGAGAATAAAGATTGCGGTAATTTTTTTGAACATAGGCTTCTCCTTGGCCATATATTTATGCTGCTTGGAAGATATACAAATTGGTAGAAGAAATCTTCCCGGGTATCGTCAAATATAATGGAAATTTATCGCGGTTGATCTTCCGTAATAATTGCGCTTGCAAGATTGGCAGAACCACATCGTTCTCTCGATAAATCGAGTGGACTCGGGTCTACACCACCATTTATGGCCGTCAGGAAAGATTCCTGACGGCGCGTTAAATTAAGATTGAAACGTTCTAAAAAGTCGGAAGCCCAAGGGGCATTCCGACCTACATTATTTCTCCGCTACCTCAAAGCGGTCGAGCGCTTCGTGGAAGCGCGATTCGCCTTCGCCGAAATATTCGCGCGATGAGATCAACAGCTCATAAACGACCGTCTCGGTGGTCATGTCGATATAGGCGACCATGGCCAGTTCGTACTCGCTGCCTGGATCTTCAGTCTCGAAAATTATCGCCCGATTTCCACCGGAATAAAAAATCGTATCGGAGCGGATTATTTCAAGATTTTCTATTTTTTTAAGCAAATATGATGAATCTTCGGAAATGAATTCGCCATAGGTCTTTTTACCATTCTTAAAAATCCCGATACGGATTTTTGCGGTGTAATTAAAATAACTCTCGCTGTCGGGATAGAAGGCGGCGGTGTATCTATCGCTTTCGGCGTTCTCAAAATCGACAATCCAATCTTCCGGGGCGTTCATAAAATAGGAGTATGTCCCACCTTCGTAATATGCGCCCTCGTTATGGGGATTATCCTGGGCGGTTGTTTTCAGGCATATTACGGATAGAACGAAAGTGATTATCGATAAATATTGAATCCGCCAACCTGTTTTTAGAAATTTCCGCATAAGAACCTCTTACATAGTCATTATACACATTCTTAAAGCTATTGGCAAAGAATAAAAATCCGAAACCGCTTGCCAAAATCAAGTGAAATTGCTATAATTTAAATCTTTATTGGGATTGGGCTGCGTAGAAATGGTAGAAATGGAAACAAAAGAATAACGAATAAAATGAGGTAGCTTAAATGGTTGGAATTGTCGGCTACGGAGCGCATATTCCCCGGCATCGAATCAAAGTTGAAGAGATCGCTAAAGTTTGGGGAGCCGATGCGCCCAGCTACAAAAAAGGATTGATGCTTCGCGAGAAATCGGTTCCGACGCCCGACTGCGACACGATTACATTA
>Ga0315537_1004018_pt1 | contig 10806 bp, 13 predicted proteins | sample SalMarSW160270MG_FD_203091 | JGI IMG/M metagenome (GOLD analysis project Ga0315537, IMG submission 203091) | Salt marsh sediment microbial communities from the Plum Island Ecosystem LTER, Massachusetts, United States - Salt Marsh Sediment SW1602-70 ... | reverse complement strand
CGATGTTGCTCCTGATGAAATAGAGTGTCTTTCTGTAGGCCCAGGTGAATCAGCTGGTGTTGAATTCAAAGGTGGAGCTAATCCTGACCGAGGAGGCATCTTTATTTTCTTACCAGGAAAAGAAGTCATCAGATATCAAGTTAAGAAGCTTATTGAAGGCTCGAACTGGCATGGTGCTTATGATTATAACCGAACTCCAACAGAAGAAAATTGGAAATTATTAGTTGAAGATAGAGTCCAGGCTATGATGCAAGCACCAAATGGAACATCAGGAAAAGGTTGTGAAATTGTTGATGTCGCTGTAATTTCAGGTGACAAAGTTATTTTCCAAAAAACATATCAAAAACAATAAATCAAAATTCCTGGTTAACAGGATGGCTTAGGGAAGAGGTGGAAAGCTTCAAAATTGATTTAATTTATTAAGTCAACAAAAAAGCTCTCCGCCTCTTACCTCGTAAACTTTCTCATTTCTGCTAAAATAGCTTTTTTGTTAAAATTAAATTAAATGTTTTCCTTTTTTAAAAAAAATTTCTTTGTAATTCTTTTGGTAGTTATTGCCACTGCTATTTGTGGCTTAAATTATATCCTCGGAACCTGGCTTTCCGGCTGGGATACACTTCACCCGGAATTTAATTTTGCTTTAAACTTTCAAAGAATCTTTAACGGCGTTTGGCGGCCGGAACAAGGTTTGGGCGCTGTCGCTGGTCACTCTCATATGGCTGATTTAACTCGAGTGATAATTCTTTGGTTTTCACATTTCGTTTTACCACTTTCATTTCTCCGTTATTTTTATGTCTTCCTATGTCTCATTCTCGGTCCCCTAGGAATTTATTTTTTTCTGACAAAGATTATTTTTACAAAATTACCTGATTTAGAAAAAAAAGCTTTTTCTTTTTTAGGAGCCTTGTTTTATCTTTTCAATTTAGGTACTCTTCAACATCTCTTTGTTCCTTTTGAAATGTTTACCACTCAATACGCGGCTTTAGGCTGGATTTTTCTTTTTGCCACTCAATTCTTACAAAAAGCCAACAAAAAAAGTTTAATCTATTTTTCTTTAGTCAGTTTCCTGGCGACACCGCAAGCCTATGCGGCTACCTTATGGTATACTTTCTTTGCTTCTTTCATTCTTTATTTACTAACTTGGTTAATTATTAATCGATTTAAACAATCAAAGCGGGTTCTAATTTTAATGGGTATAACTTTAATTGTTAACTCCTTCTGGTTTTTACCCAATCTTTATTATATCTGGCAACATAGCGGGGAAGTCTTAAACGCTAAAATTAACCAGCTTTTTTCTGAAGAAGCTTTTTTACATAATTATGAATACGGCAATATCCAAAACGTCGCCGTTTTAAAAAATCACCTTTTCTCCTGGACGCAGTTTAATTTTGCCACCAATAAATTTGAACCTTTGTTTAAAAACTGGATTATCTACTTTCAAAATCATTTTATCTTCAGCTTAGGTTATTTGTTCTTTTTTATTATTCTTTTAGGACTGATTGCCAGCTTAATAAAAAAAGAAAAAATCTCTTGGCCGCTTATTCCTGTTTTCCTTTTCACCTTTATTTTCTTAATCAACGCCACTCCGCCTTTTAGTTATCTTTTCTCTTTTCTAAGAAACCATTCTTCACTGTTTAGGGAAGCTCTACGTTTTCCTTTTACCAAATTTTCTTTGATTTTAATGTTTACCTACGCCATCTTTTTTGCTTTTGGTTTGTGTTGGTTTTATCAAATTACCAAGAAATTTTTTAAGAAAAAGGTAATCTTTCTTATTTCTCTTGCTTCACTTGTTACTCTTTCGCTCATTATCTTCATTTGGCCGGTGTTTCAAGGTCAACTAATTGATAAAAGACTAAAAATCAAAATTCCTCAAGAATATTTTCAAACTCAGCGATGGCTTAACCAGCAAGATGAACAAGGAAGAATCTTACAACTACCCATTCATACTTTCTGGGGATGGGAATATTATCAATTTGGCTTTCAGGGGGCCGGTTTTAATTGGTTCGGGCTAAAATCACCCCTGCTAACTAGAGATTTTGACCGCTGGAATTTAAAAAACGAAAAGGCTTATCAAGAATTAGCTTATGCTCTTTATGCTAAAGATTTGTCTCTTTTTGAAGAATTATTAAGTAAATATCAAATTGAATACCTTTTGTTAGATAAAAGTGTAATTGCCCCAGGGCAGGACAATAAAATCTTATTTTTTGAGGAAACCGAAAAATTATTATCTTCTTCTTCAAAAATAAAGCTCGTTGAAGAATTTAATTTTCTTAAAATTTATCACTTTGATAATTTAGATAATTGGATTGAAACTTATCCTGAAATGATTGATTTTGAAAATCCGCCGGAAGAGTTAGAGAAATTAGCTAAAGAAAAAGCGGAAAACTATGGCAAAATTGATTTTGATAATTTCTGGTTGAATAAACCATTCAGCTATAAAATTGATTTGAAAAAAATGACTTTAAAACCGGAACTTTGCGGAGAAGCAAAAGAAAACCAAGTTTTTGGCTTAAATCTAGTTACCGAAGATACTTTCGGCCTTTATGGTAAAAATTCCTTAGCTTGCATCAAAATTGAACTAAACAAAATTATCAAAAACAGGCCATCTTCAAATTTTCTTTTAGAAATAAACTATGGAAGTGAAAAAGAAAAAGCCAAAATTTGTTTGGCCAAATGGGGGACAGATGATTGTTTGAAAGGGGAAACAAAAAATAGTATTTTTTTCTTTCAATTCCCCCAAAATCGTGAATTAGAAAATTATGAATTAAGGTTCTTACTGGATACTGAAAATCAATTTGAAGAAAAACAATCCTTAATTAAAAATATTAAATTAACAACTTATTCAGCTAAAAAAACACTTGCTGAAGAAATCATTGATAATCTTGATTTGGAAAGTAAAAAAACCCAATTTATTTCCTTTAAAGAAGAAAAACGTGAGAGTTTATCTTTCCCGGAATTACCTCATAATCAGAGCTATGCTTTGCTGATTGAAGCAAAAAATAGCAAAGGTTTACCTTTAAGGGTCTGTCTTACCAATTACATCTCAAAACGCTGTGATTTATATAGTGACCTTAAAGACGGTCAAAATATCTTTTTTATCCCGCCAAGCGATGTGGAAGGTAAAGGTTATGATGTTAATTTGGGCAATTTTGCTGTTGGCCCAATTGAATCAATTAATTCATTAGAATCTGTAAAAATCATTCCTTTGGACTATAACTTTATTAATTATCAAGAAAATCCAAAGGGGGAATATTTAACCAACAATCAATCTTATGAAAAAAATTGGCGGGCCTTTGAGTATCAAGGAGAATTGGAGATAAAATCACTAGGAAAACCGGTGATGGTTAATGGCTGGGAGAATGGCTGGCTGTTAAAAGATAAACCTGAAGGGCAAATTATCTTCTTTTTCTTACCCCAATTATTAGAACATCTAGGTTTCTTTTTACTCCTTATCTTCATTGTTTTACTGGCTGTTTTTTGATAAAATTCAATTAATCTGGTGATCGTAGCTCAACGGTAGAGCGCCTCCCTGTGGAGGAGGAAGTTGCGGGTTCGATTCCCGTCGATCACCCCATCAGTAAATTTAAAAACATTAGCTTGAGATATTAAGCGAAGATAATTTTTTTTGAATATCTTTAGTTATTTTTTCAATTGTTTTCTTATAGTCAGCTTTGAAAGATAAACCAAAATTCACCCCAAGAATTTTCGTTTGCTTATCACGTTTGATGATAACTGGTAAAATTTGAAGATTCTCATCCCCGGTTTTTTTAATCATTTTACCAAGTCCCAACTGGAAATCTTTTAACTCACCATTATCGGAAAAAGCCGCCTCTGGCAAAATACCAACGACTTCTCCCTGTCTTAAATAATTCAAACCCTTAAAACAGGCCCGCCCTCTTTCCCAAAGCAATGCTTGTTTCCGGCCACTTTTATCCATGGTGGGGACACCAATAAAATCATAAGTTTTAATAATTGACTTTAAAAAAACATCATCAATTAACTTAAAACTGAATTCCGCAAAAAGGCGGGGGATTTTTTTCTCTGGCAGATTCTGTCGAGGAACATTTTTGCCGATAAACCAATGAATTCTAGACGACAGTTTTCTTTCTTCTCTCACTCCGGCAAAAATTTGGGAGATTAAAAAAGAACCTAGAAGAAAATCAATAATATCAGGATGATTACAAACAATCATCAGTCTGGAATCATTAAGGGGAATATTGTCCAAACCACTGATTACAAATGAATTTTCGCCATACTTTATAATCCCTTCGGTGTCCCTGGCAAAATCACGATGAAGGTTCAACGAAGCGGCAACTAAAAATCTAATGGCAAAATTAATTGTTCCTCTATTAATGAAATTTTTTAACTCATTATTTAAGAATTCCAACTCTTGATGATTGGTTTGTTTATTTAAAATGATAGGCTCGTTTTCTTTCATGAACAAATTTTAGTTTACGAATAGGGGGAAAGTCAAATTATAGGGTAATTTAAGCCATAAAAAAGGAGCCTCGGTCGGGGAGAGTTAAGAATTTAAAAAACAGATAAATTTCCGCAGAAGAAAATTTAAATTCTTAACTCATAACTAGAATCGACTTTGGCCCTTTTTTGCACTTTCTTCATTACCATCTTGTTCTCTTTTTTTGCCTTTTTTATTGTAAAACATGACGATTGTGACAATGATAACCATTATCGTTAAAATACCAAAAAATATGGCGCAAACAATATAACGATATTCTCCGTGTTCAATCTTGGTTATGGCATACAGTGTGGAAGCTGCAAAAATCAAGCATAAAACAATTGCTACCGCTAACTGAATGCGATTTTTGACTTTTTCACTAAATTCTCCGTTAGATATTTTATGGAACATTAAAATCACTTCCTTTTGGAGAACTTTAGATGGAAATCTTTAAAGTGCTTATAAATATATAGGAAAGATAAGATAGGATGGTTTAATAATTCAAATGGTTTAGATTTCTCCGACGATTTCTGTTCTCCTGGACTCAAAATAATTTATTGCTTCATCAATATCTGGCCCGCCTATTCCTTTGGTGGAAAACCATTTATCACCGTATAATCTATCCCAGACAAGATAATTTTTACCCATAAGGATAATTTTAAACAGACAGAGACGATCCTCATTAACTATTGACCAAAAACAATAATCTTTGTCGGGGTGTATTTCTATATTTTCTAAAAATCTTTTCCTTGCTAAATTATTCAACTTCTTTTCAACCATATTAGTAAGATTTCTAAATTGTTTGTTTTTTTTAGAAGCTGAATTTTTGTTTTTGTTATAATCCTTTTTACTCCCCTTAAAAACTTTTCTTCTATTATTATAAGTATAGACCATGTAAACCCCCTCTTTTAACTTTAGTAAAATCTTCCATTCCTATCTTATCTTGTAAATTTTTAATGAACTACAAATATCAACAATGACATAATCATATTAAAAGCTATAGGTTTTGTCAACTTTTCTTTCCAAAAAGCTGGGTTGATATCTCTTTTTCATCTTCTTCGGTTAACAATTCAATATTTTCGTTTTTAATTTTCTCTAAAGTTTCTTTTTCTAATTTCTTAGATTCTTCAAAAATTTTCAAAACCATTTGCGGTTCATCATCAGCTGCCAGGCGGTTGATGGAAATCTGGCCGCAGTCTTGGCATTGATGGATAATCATTAGTTCTCCCTGACGGGATTTACCATATTTATCAAAACCTTCCTTTTTAAAGGTCAGGCCAATTGGCTCCATATCGCCACGGCAAAGAGTTAGACGATCACCGGATTTTTTCTCATCAACGTGCTTCGACCAAAGGCAATGGGGGCAATGGTTGCGAAAACTAGTTCCAATAAACTTATCAAAAGGAACCCACTGATGGCAGTGAACACACTCAAAACCTCTAACCTTCTTAAAGCTCATTTTGACTTTATTAAAGAACATCTTTATCCCAAAATCAAGAAAGACTCTTGAAAATGGACAATTAATAGTCAATAATGAAAGTAATGTCCAATCTAATATCCACCCTGCCGGTTGGCGATAACCCACCTTTTGAAGTTAATTGTATAGTTGAAATCCCCAAAGGCTCCACCAATAAGTATGAATACGACCATAAACTTCATGTTTTTCATTTAGACCGGGCTTTATACGAAGCTGTCTTTTATCCGGCTGAATACGGTTTTGTTCCCCAAACCCTAAATGAACAAGACGGCGATCCTTTAGATATCATGGTTCTTTCAACCTTTCCAACTTTCCCTGGCTGTCTCCTTCCTTGCCGGCCAATTGGCGTCCTTCGCTTGGTTGATTCCGGCGAAGATGATGATAAGATTATCGCTGTTTCCGCCAATGACCCGCGCTTTGAGGAAATCAAAGAGCTAGATGATTTGTCAACTCACGCCAAGAAAGAAATCAAAAACTTTTTTGAGAATTACGCTGAACTTCAAACAGAAAAGAAAATTAAAATTGAAGGCTGGAGCGGTAAGGAAAAAGCCTACGAAATCATTAAAAAGTCAGTTAAATCTTACCAAGAGAAGAAAAAATAGGCAAAATTTAACCCCTTACTCGGTTTTTTGCAAAGAACAAAGTTCTTGCTAAAACCTTTCGGGGGTTTTGTTTAAATAAATTATTTTTGCAGGGAAAAAGCTGCATTAAAGCCCTCCCTTCATTGGCTGTCTCTAGTCTTCTCGAATCTGTCTAAAAATTTAAATGACAGCTTCTTTGCTCCTATAAGAGCGAAAACCGTAATAGCAACAATAGTGGGCCAGCCAATAATAATCTCCATTACCTTATAAAAATCCATCGTGCTCTTAACCTCCTAAATCTTAATTAAAAAATAAAAAATTCAGAATCTTTCTCTCTTTCCTTTTTAGAGAATTAATAATTTATTGGATTTAAAGGGATTATTTTCCTACAAACCAGGAGTAAAAGCATCCGATTTTGCTTTTTTCTCTAAAGGATTAATCCTTTTCTCCAAACCATTAATTTTCTCATCCAAGGCCACTAAAATTTTTAAGCTCAATATCAACTTTTCTTTATTCTTTTCTATTAAGTTCTTAACAGTAATAAAACTATCTTTCCCTCCAAAATTTGAAGCTTTAACTAATCTTTTATGTAATTCTTGAAAATCTTCAGCGGTCTGGATAATTCTCTTTGCTTCAATTAAAAGTTTTTTCAACTTATCCATAGCTCATTCTCCCTTCTTAATTTTATTTTTTGCCCTTATGATATTTACGGAAAAGAATAATTGCCAAAAGTATTAAAAAAAATACTATTATGGTAAATATTCCTATCCAATACGTCTCCCAAGGATATCCAGGTGGGAGCATTTTACTCACCTTATCCTTTCTCTTAATATTGCTAAAAATTTATTTATATAAAAATCTCTTTAAAAAAGATTTAATTTTTAAAGATCTTGATTAACTAGCCGAATAATAACAGAAAAGAAGATAAAATTCAAGTTATAGGATTAATTAACAAAATGGCTCTCAAATGTTATAATAATTTTGCCTGCGCCTGTAGCTCAACGGATTAGAGCACTTGTCTTCGGAACAAGTGGTTGGGGGTTCGAATCCCTCCGGGCGCGCCAAGGGACCGTAGCTCAGTGGTAGAGCAGTTGCCTCTTAAGCAATTGGTCGGAGGTTCGAATCCTCCCGGTCTCACTATTTTTATTGCTGGCCTTGACAAACTACTTCAAAATATGTCAGCATAGATAAAGGCTGTCCAGATGAAGAAGTTTTTCTCAATTTTTGTTTTTTTTACTTTTACGCCTCTGACGCTGCTGGCGAGTATCTTTACCTTTAATCAAATCAGCCCTCAGAAAGAATCACCTCAACTCCAATCATTTCAATCAGTTGGTCAGCTTTACGCCGCTTTACCTCAGGAAACCGGCGAGGTTCTGGGAACCCTTACGGCTGATGACGCCCGGCCGGTAATTATTGAAAAATATCTGGAAAAATATGATTCGCCTTTGCTACCTTACGCTCAAGACCTTTTTGAAGCTTCGGAAAAATATGGGGTTGATTACAAACTGATTGTCGCCATTGCCCAGTGTGAATCCAACCTTTGTAAGAAATCACCAGCCGGTTCTTTTAACTGCTGGGGCTTTGAAAACGGGGAAACTAAGTTCCTTTCCTGGCAACAGGCTTTTGAGCAAGTCGCTAAAACTTTAAGAGAAAGGTATCTTGACCAAGGCTTGACGACACCTGAGGAAATTATGCCCAAATATGCCCCGCCCTCAGTGGAAAAGGGCGGCCCCTGGGCTAAATGCGTCACCCAATTCATGGAAGACTTAGAATACGGCGACTTTTAATCTCTCCCTTCTCTATGAAACCAAAACTGATTCCTTACTACAATGACCTTCGCTTTGATTACCGCCAATATTGGCAAACCAGAGAATATGAAAATCAAGCCGAGAAAATCGCCTTAAAAAGACTTCTTAAACTCATTCCTAAAAGCCAAAGGGGAAAAATCATTGATATCGGCGCCGGTTTTGGCCGACTAACTTCTATTTACGCCCCTTTGTTTAAAAACTGCCTTTTAATTGAGCCTTCAGCCAAGCTTTTAAAGGAAGCTGAAAATTTCTGCCAGCCATATTCTCATCTTTCCTTCCAGAGAAGCTTTGTCGAGAAACTGCCGGCAGAGGACAACAGTTTTGATGTCGCTCTGATGATTAGAGTTGCTCATCATCTTCAGGATTTGGAAAAAATGATTGTTGAAGTCAAGAGAATTTTGAAACCTAACGGCTATTTCATTTTGGAGTTTGCCAACAAAACCCATTTCAAGAATCGCCTGGAGGCGATTTTCCATTTTAATTGGCGTTTTTTTGCTGACCATACTCCTGAAAGTCTCAAAACCAAACGCTTATCCAATCCTTTTTTTAATTATCATCCCAACCAGATTAAAACCCTGCTTTTAAGCCATGATTTTCAGATTGTTAAGTCTCTGTCTGTTTCCAACTTCCGCAATTCCTGGATGAAAAAATTAATGCCGCTTAAATTGCTTTTGTGGTTAGAAAATATTAGACAGGGGATTAGCTTACACCAAAATCTCCACTTAGGCCCTTCTATTTTCGTTTTAGCTTGTCTCGCCAACAGACAAACTTAAAAAGAAAAGTGTTAAAATAAATCCCAAAGGTAAAAAAAATGGATAAAATTCAAGTTCTTCTTGAAGCTCTGCCCTATATTAAGGAGTATTCCGGCAAAACAGTCGTCGTAAAAATCGGCGGTAAAATGATGGAAGAAGATTCCCTTCTCCAAGATGTTTTAGACAACATTGTTTTAATGAAATACATTGGCATTAAGGTTGTCCTGATTCATGGCGGCGGACAACAAATTACTGAAATGATGAAGAAAAAGAATTTAGAAATTGAGTTTGTTGACGGCTTAAGAATTACCACGAAAGAAACTATATATATTGTCAAAAAAGTCTTGGTAGAAAAGATAAACAAAAAGATTGTTTCCCTTTTGAACCAACGAGAGAAGATTGCTATCGGCATTTCCGGGGATGAAGCTGGTTTTATCAAATGCAGGAAAAAGTATGGCGAAAAAAACGGCCAAAAAATAGACTTGGGTTTTGTCGGTAAAATCGTCAACATCAATTCCAAGGTTATTGAAAAGATTCTCAAAAAATATCTTCCGGTTATCGCCACGCTTGGAGCAGACAATAAGGGGAATATTTATAATATTAATGCTGATGACTGCGCCAGTGAAATCGCCGTATTTCTCAAAGCAGCCAGAATTATCTTTTTGACCGATGTCGACGGAGTTTTTAAAAAAACAGAAAAACAAGACAAGACAAAAGTTATTTCAAAATTGACAGCCAAAGAATGTTTGGAAATGATTAAAAGAGGCGAAATAAATTCCGGTATGCTTCCCAAAACAATCGCCTGTCTCAATTCTCTCAAAAGGGGAGTAAAAAGAGCCCACATCTTAAATGGAACAAAAAAAGATTCAATCTTAATGGAAGTTTTTACTGACAAAGGGGTTGGAACGATGATAACCCTTTAAGATTGGTTTCTAAAAATTGAATTTTCTTATTTGCTTTTCTTTTTTCTGAACATTAAATTATCTTAACATAAGAAAAAAGAAAAGCAAAAGGGGAGTTTCAATCATCCCTAAATTAAAAAATTTAAAAACCTCTTTTAGTAAGAAAACTTTAATCATCACTCTTGCTGTTTTGGTAATTTTAACTTTTTTATACCTCTCAAAAAGCCTTTTTATTGTTGCCTTGGTTAATGGTAGGCCTATTACCCGCTGGACTTTAGACAGGGATTTGGAAAAAGCGGCTGGCAGCCAGATTTTAAACACTAAAATTGCGGAAATGCTGGTTTTACAGGAGGGCCGAAACCAAAAAATTACTGTCAGCGATGAAGAAATCAACCAGGAAGCCAAGAAACTTGATGACCAGTTTAAAGCTCAAGGCCAGAGTTTAGATTCCGTTCTGGTTCTTCAAAACCAAAGCAAAAAAGAATTCTTAAGACAAATCAAAATTCAGCTTTTGGTGGAAAAAATACTCGGCAAAGAGATTGAAGTAACGGAAGAGGAAATCGCTGATTATTTTAAAGAAAACCAAGAGCTTTTGGCCGAAGGGGCGACTTTGGCAAGCGAAAAAGAAAACATTCGCCAAACTCTTTTTAATGATAAGTTAACGGCAAAAATACAACCCTGGCTAACTGAACTCCAAAACAAAGCCAAGATTCTTTACTTCGTTAAGTTTTAAAATTTCTTGCCAAAACAAGTAACTGATTTCTCATAGCCGGCTTTTTGAGCTTCTTTTTCAGAACAAAACCAGCTTTCACCCAAGTCTTTTTCCACCA
>Ga0315537_1004016_pt1 | contig 10808 bp, 13 predicted proteins | sample SalMarSW160270MG_FD_203091 | JGI IMG/M metagenome (GOLD analysis project Ga0315537, IMG submission 203091) | Salt marsh sediment microbial communities from the Plum Island Ecosystem LTER, Massachusetts, United States - Salt Marsh Sediment SW1602-70 ... | reverse complement strand
CCGGCATCGAGCGCCTGCTGAAACAAAGAGATGTCTACTATATTGAGATAAGGCCGCTGAAGGGCCGCGATGCCGCGATACTGGAGATTGTCAGGGTGACGGATTTCGGCGACTGGTTAATGGTCAAGGCCGCCAATATGAAGCTGACCTTCGAGAAAAAGAGCGGGAAAATAGTGAATACCTCCGGCGGCGGCTGTCCGGATATCCCCGTCATGCACGCCGAGCTGCTGGATAAGCACGTCGGCGAGGCGCCCCGGCCCGCGGACATCGGCTATACGCTGTGCGCGCTGATGCTGGACAGGGCCCTGGAAGAAAGCCGGTCGCTGTGGAAGGAGGGTGAGGGAACATGATGCTTATCGCCGGCACGGTGCCAGTCAAAGATATGCCTCTGACCTTCGGAAAGGTAAGCTCGGAAGGCGATTACCTGCTTATCGGCGGGCAGAGGGTTCCCTGCGCCCAGGGTACCGGAGCCATGGTGAGCGCGGCGCTGGCGACCACCGAATATCTCAAGCTGGAAGCGCCGCAGGTGCTGCTGGCCGGGGACATCGGCCAGGGCAAGGGCAGCCGCGCCATTTACGAGTATCTCATCGAAAATGTGGTTGAACTGGCGCCGGAGGTGCTGGCGCTTCACTACTGGCTGCCGGACATGGCCCAGACGCGGCGACTCTGCACGGAAATCGAAAAGTGCGCCCGCCGTCCGGTGCTGATTGCCGATGCCGCCTCCATGTACTCCGCCAAGGCGGCCGGGCTGGCGACGGCCTTTGATATTTTTACCCCGGACGCCGCCGAGACGGCCTTCCTGGCCGACCCCGATGCCACCCACCCTGCCTATGTCCGCTTTATGCTGTTCAACAACACCGAGAAGATGCCGGAATTGATAACGGCGGCGTATGAACATAAAAACGCCGCAAGATTACTCCTGGTCAAGGGGGCTACCGACTACATCGTTAAAGATGGCGAGATTATCGCCACCGTCACCGAGCCCGATGTCCCCATGATGGAACCTATCGGCGGGACGGGCGATACCATCACCGGCATGGTATCCGCCTTCGTCTACGCCGGACTGGAATCCCACGAGGCGGCCATCATTGCCGCGAAGGCCAACCGCATGGCCGGCAAGTTTGCGATAGTGACCCCGGCCACGAGGGTTCGACGGGTGGTTGCTCAATTCCCGGCGGTTTTTGCAAAATACCTCTGCGAATGGAGTGGTGTTTGCACTACGGGAGGAGTAAAATAATGACGGAAGTTGATGTGCGGGGCTATTCCTGCCCCATTCCGGTGGTGAAAACGAAAAAGGCGATGGATGAAAATCCCGGGGCAATATTAACGGTGCTGGTGGAGACCGCCGTCTCGAAGGAGAACGTCTCCCGCCTGGCCGATAGCCGTGGTTACTCGGTTGAGGCGGCGGAAGTCTCCGGAGAGTACCGTCTCACGCTGACGCCGCCGGCGAAATAGTGATATGGAGGTGGGCAGAATGGGGGACGGGGCTGAAAAGCTGCGCCTTACCGAGACCGTTCACGGGTCGGGTTGAGCTTGCAAGATAGGTCCGGGAGACCTCGCCCAGGCTTTAGCCGGTCTGCCTCTTCAGTCCGACCCCAATCTTATCGCGGGGATGGAGAGCGCCGAGGACGCCGGCGTTTATAAGCTCACGGATGACCTCGCCGTCGTGCAGACGGTCGATTTTTTCACGCCAATCGTCGACGACCCTTACGACTTCGGGCGTATTGCCGTAGCTAACTCATTGAGCGATGTTTACGCCATGGGCGGCCGTCCCCTGACGGCGCTTAATATCGTCTGCTTCCCGCAGGGGATGATGGATATCTCTATCCTGAAGGAGGTGCTGCGGGGCGGACTGGATAAAATGCGCGAAGCCGGCGTAATACTGGTCGGCGGGCACAGCGTGGAAGACCCGGAGCTCAAGTACGGCCTGGCGGTAACGGGCGTAATTCACCCCGATAATGTAGTTCACAATAACGGCGCCAAAGCAGGTGACCGTCTTATCCTGACCAAACCGCTGGGGACGGGTATCATCAGCACGGCCATCAAGGGCGGTACGGCCGACGAGGAGGCTATCAATAAAATTGTGATATCCATGACCGCCCTGAACCGGGAGTCGTCGGAAGCGATGCAGGAGGTTGGCATTAACGCCTGCACGGATATAACCGGTTTCGGCCTGCTCGGGCACGCCGCCGAGATGATTGAAGGTACCGCCGTTGGCATGGAAATAGATTCAACCGCCGTCCCGTTCTTCCCGGAGGCAAAGGACCTGGCCGAGGCGGGCATGATTCCCGCCGGACTCCACCGCAACCGGGACTTTCGGAAAAAAATGGTGGATATTGCCGGAACGGTGCCCCTGTACCTTCAGGACATCCTCTTCGACCCCCAGACGTCGGGAGGACTGCTGATAGCCGTGCCGCATGAGAAGGCCTGGATACTGCTGGAAAAATTGCAGGGAAAAGGCGTGGCCGGGGCGGCAATTATCGGGGAGGTGACGGCGGAGCATAAGGGGAGGATTATCATCGCATAATAAAAGCGGCGGCTTGAGATGAGAATATTTGATAGTATAAAGAATTTTAAGATGCCCCGTCCGGTGGTGAAGGTGCGGAATCTCAAGGAACTGCTGAACATCACCACCAGGAGAGAAAAGACGAGGGAGACGATTTGCTCGGCTATAAAGTCGCGGCGTACCATCGAGTTCTACTATCACGGCGGCTACCGCACGGTGGAGCCGTTCTGCCTCGGGATGGTAATGTCCGGCGAGCGGGATAACGAGTCGCTGCTCTGCTATCAGGTCGCGGGATTCAGTGAATTGAGGGAAGCGGTGGAGTGGAAGCTCTACCGCGCCTCGGAGATGGAAGATATCACGGTATTGAACGAGCAGTTCGGCGGCGACCGGCCGGGCTATGCCCCGGATGATATTGACATGATAGCAATTTATTGCTGCGTGACGCCGGTGAGGGGCGCGCCGGAGGTAAAAGCGGCGGTAAAGCCGAAAATCAGTGGAATTCAGAAAGCGGATGCGAGGGCTTTAACCCATAATGAGTTGATGAGAAGGTTCCGTTTCACTCACCCCATCCCCATCCCGGATTTATATACCTATATGTTCTACGGCCCCTGGATTAAACCCCCGCCAGAACGCACAGAATGGAAAAATAAGCACTTTGCGTGGGCATTTGGGCAATCTTACCTCGAGTTACAAAACGCCTGATATTTTGGGACACAGGCGGTGATTCATTCTATCAACTCTCCATCTACGTATTTTTTATGAACAGTCGTTAGCGTAACTGCGCGTTTACCCTGTTAAGCAGTTCCCGGTCGTCCTTTACGCCGCGCACGTCGAGGTCCGTACGGCTAAAGGCGCGCACCATCGCCTCGATGAGCTTGGTCTTGCTTAATTTCTTGCCGCCGCTGAATTTAGCCGTAGATGCCAGGTTTTCCAGGTAGGCGTCTTCCTCCCGGTTGAGAAAGACGGAAAGTTTAATCATGGCCGACCTTCCGGGTTCGGGTTTAGGGACGTTCTGCCGCTGTTCCGGCGCCTTTTCAGGAGCCGGGCGGTCGACGCCGGTGAGGCGGTCCAGGGCGGTCCCATAGGCAAGCTCCTCGGTTATTTTAGCTCTTTTCATGCAGCACCTCTTCTGTGAATAATCTGTAGGCTTCAGCCCCGTCGGACCTGGGAGCGTAAGTTAAAATGGACATCCCGGCGGCCGGAGCCTCCTTAAAGCGGACGCTGGCCGGGATGATGGTATTGAATACTTTTATTCTGTCGCCGAAGGCCCTCTTGGTGACCTCGATCACTTCCCGACTGTGCAGGGTGCGGGTATTGGACATGGTGAATAATATACCCAGGATTTCCAGGGACGGATTGATTCTTTCCTGTATGCGGATGACGGTGGTCAATAGCAGCGCCAGGCCCTTCATCGCCAGGAAATCGGCCTGCATGGGAATGAGGATATTATCAGCGGCGGAAAGGGCGTTGACAGTCAGCAGTCCCAGGCTGGGCAGGCAGTCCACCAGGATATAGTCGTACTCTGCGCGTACCGGCTGGAGCATTTCCTTTAGCATCAGCTCGCGGGTGAAGGCGTTTGCCAGGTCGAGCTGCGCCTGCGATAGTTCGATATTGGCCGGCACCAGGTCGATGTCGGGATTGTCCGTTTTTAAAGTAACGTCGCGGATGGAGACCTGACCGGTTTCCCTGATGGTGCTGGTAAGGACATCGTAGCAGGTCTGCTTCAGGTTATCCGGGTTTAAGCCGAAGCTGACGGTAAGGCTAGCCTGGGGGTCCCAGTCCACCAGGAGTACGCGTTTATGGTGTTCGCTTAGACCCTGGGCCAGGGCCGCGGCGGTGGTCGTCTTACCGACGCCGCCTTTCTGATTGGCGATACAGATTACTGGCATAGCTTGAATTCCCCGATTGATTATAGCGCAATTGCGCAACTGCGTCAATGCTCGGTTGCGCAGGAGGTATGCGCCGCAAGGAATAAGATTTTAGAAAATCAATATTTCCACCCGATTTTATAAAAATAATTAAAAAAGGTATTGACAATATCAACATCCAGCACTATAATATATTAAGATTATTAAGTTGAAGGTTAAGATAATTAATGGGTGAGGGTATAAGATTTCAAGAAAGGTGATTGGCAATGTCTAAAGAGTGGCATGAACTGACAAAGATGACCCAGGGTAAGCCGATATCCATAGAACGTGTCCGGCTGGTTGAAAGCGATATCGCCATAGAAGGCAGTTTTACGCTGCCGCCTCTGGCCGGCCTGTCCGCCGAGGACCAGGTTTTCGTGATGGCCTTCGTGCGATGTCACGGCTCTATCAAAGATATGGAGGAGATGTTCGGCATCAGCTATCCCACCGTGAAAAACCGTATTAAACGCATCGCCAAACAACTTGAGTTCGTCGAGATAGTCGCCATTTCTGACCAGGAGGAAGTAATCGGAGAGCTGGAACATGGCGATATATCCGCCGAGGAGGCGATAAGGAGGCTTTCGAAATGAACAGACCACCCTTATTAATGCACGTGAAAATTCGAGGCGAGAACGGCAAGTTCGGTTTATGGCTGCCGCTGTTCCTGCTGATACCCCTGGCGTTGGTGGTTTTAATTATACTCTCGCCGCTGATACTTATTGCCGTGCTCGTTCTCTGGCCCAGCGGCTGGGGAAAGCTGGCGCTGCACAGCTTACCTGCATCCTGGAGAGTATTCTGTTCGATACGCGGCCTGAAAGTCGATGTTCATAATCCCAGAGATAGTGTATATATATCCGTCGTTTAGGCGGTTAGAAGGAGGATACTGCAATGACCGAGAACAAGAAAAAGATACTGGAAATGTTAGCCGATAAAAAGATAAGCATCGACGACGCTTATCGCCTGCTCGAGGTGGTTGACACCGATGAAGGGCAGGCAAGTACCCCGAAGCCGGAATCAGAGGTTAAAGCCAAACCCAAGTACCTGCGGGTTAATGTAATACCCGACCCGGATGCGGAAGGCGGTTCCGGCGACCGCGTAAATGTCCGCGTGCCCATGTCGCTGATACGCGCCGGCATCAAGCTGACCTCCCTGATACCCGCCGAGGCCATGGATAAGGTGAACGGGGCCTTGAGAGACAAGGGAATCAACTTTGATGTACGCAGCGTTAAAACGGAGGATATCGAAGAGCTCATCGAGGCTCTGGGCGAGTTGGAGGTTGATGTGATGAGTGGGCGGGAGAAGGTAAGGGTATTCGTTGAATAAGAGGGTGAAAAGTAAGGTCTCGCAGACGGCCAGCTATACCTGCTTTTGCCGGGCCTGCGCGGATGCGGAAAGGGATAAACGCTTTAAAGGTCCCGATTCTGTTTCTAAGGTGTTTATCCCTTTCCTGCCTAGGATGCTCTTCCTGAAATGCTCGCCGCTCCGGACTCTCGTAATGAAGAGAATAGCGCCGCGTGGAATATACGAGTACGTAGCGGCCAGGACGAGGCTGTTCGATGAAGTCTTCGGCAGCGCCATAGACGAGGCCTTTCCGCAGATAGTAATTTTGGGGGCCGGTTTTGATACACGAGCCTGGCGTTTTGAGAGACGTAACCGTGGTAGCAGGATATTTGAAATGGATGCCCCGGTTACCCAGCGGATGAAAAAGAAGCTGCTGAACAAAAAGGGTATACCCTTCCCCGGAGAGGTTACGTTTGTCCCCATCGATTTTGAGGAAGAAGATATTACCGGAGTACTCGGTAAAGCGGGTTACCGTACCGGCGTTAAAAGCCTGTTCCTGTGGGAAGGCGTTACCATGTATTTATCCGAGGAAGCAGTTGGCGACACCCTCGATATTATACGTAAAAACGCCGCCCCCGGCAGTCGCGTCATCTTCGATTACGTGCTTGCTTCGGTTCTCCGGCGGGAGAACCGACTGTACGGCGAGGCGGCTATTCGTAAAACGGTTTTTAAGAGCGGGGAGAAATGGATCTTCGGGATTGAGGAGGGAGCAATAGAGCCGTTCTTGGACAAAAACGGATTCAGATTAGTGGCACATTTTACTCCCGGTGAACTCCAGAAAAAATATCTTACTGCGGATGACGGGACCGTGCGCGGTCGCATCAACGAAACGCACTGCATCGCTCTGGCTGCAGTTGCCGCGGCGAATCATAAGGAGGATTAATATGGGTTATTTCAGAATACTGGCGGCTATTCCCGGCTTTTTCTTGAGCTCCTTTTTCCTGATGCTCCTCTGGGGAGCGATTTGCCCCGACTTCGGGATAGCCTCTATCACCTACGTCAAGTCTATGCTGATTACCATTACCCTGTGGCTGGCGGTCGCCCCCCTGGCGGCGGCTGGCAAGGGACGTCATTAGCGGTAGAGACCGTCGTGTGGGGGTATTAAACGTTAAGGGCGGGGACGGTTCGTCTTCTCCGCCCCGTTTCCTTTACGAAGAGGAAAGCAATTACCGCCGCTAAACAAAGCCCCGCCCAGAAGACGAAGGGCAGTCCCACGTTTATTATTTCAAGGCTGTTGCCTGCCGGAGGGGAGAAGGTATAACCCACGCGGGTAAAGGCATGGACTATCCCCACGGCCGTGCCGGCATATACCGGGCCGATTCCATCGGTTTCCACTGATAATGTAGCGGCCATCGCCCATATCATGTCGCGGAAAATACCCGCCATAATCGCCAGGAGCCATACCCCGGGACCGGTAACTACGGAAAGAAGACCCACGCTGATAACGGTGACTATCAGTCCGGGAATCAGGACGGCTTTCCTAAGCCCCAGTTTATCGGATAGCATGGTGAGGGGTATGGCGGCAGCTGTTCCCGCGGCGTTGAGGGCGGCCAGGGTACCGTCGGCGCCGGCAGCCGTCCAGCCGCTGTTCCGCAGGTAAAGCGGCAGATAACCCATTAATCCTTTATTGCACCCGGCGAAACCCATCATGCCGATGGCGATAAGCCATATACTGCCGCTGCGGGCTACGTGTCTCAAGGAGTGGCGCGGCGCCTGGATTGCGGTAGAGGAAGCCGACCGGGCGGGCTCGCGTACGGTCAGGAACCAGATGATACCCAGGAGCAGCGAGATTCCGCCGTAAAAGAACATGACATTCTTCCAGCCCCCCAGCAGGGGTGAAAGCACTGTGGCGCTTAGCAGGGCGCCCAGCATCATGCCGCCACCCACGCAGGCGGTTATAATTCCCTGTGCCGTGCCCAGTCGCCGCTCGTGGAACCACTGGCTGGCGTTCTTAATGACAACCACCGGCACCGCTTCGCTGGCTAGGCCGAACAGTAGCGAGGTTACGGCCAGCGTGGTGAAGCTGTCCGAGAGCCCTCTCGAAGCGCCGAAAACGCCCGCCAGCAGGCAGCCGACGGTAAGAATGCGCCTGGCCCCGAAGCGGTCCGCGAGGGACCCCGCCGCCAGTATGCTGAAAATGCCGGCCACGGAACTGGCTCCCCAGACGGTGCCCACCTGGACGATGCTCAAACCGAGCTCTTCGGCAATATCGCTGAAAAGCACCGGCATGCACGCCGTGGACATGGCGAAGACGACCAGATTAATGAAGGCTCCCAGTCCCACCACGTACCAGCGCTTCACTGATGAGACGCGGTCTGCCATTTACTTCAGAAGTCCCCGCCCCGCCAGGTCGGCGGCGACGTCGTTGAGATGAAGCTCTGCGAGCCTGGCCTTTGTCGGCAGGCCGGTTTCGGCGTCCCAGCCGCGCAATCCGTAATACTCGGTTTTCATCCCCTCGAATTTATCCCTGTCGACGGTAGCGCCGATTTTGGATATTGTTTCGCCGTCTTTCCCCGGCGCCAGGCATTCGGGGTTATAGAACAGCTCGCCCTGTCGTAGCGGCTCGGTGAAAAAATATTCCAGCAGCCTGTCGTCCTTACGACCCTGCCATCCCTGGCGGAGTAATATGGCCCGTTGCAGGTTAAAAATCCTTTCTCCTATCCTGTCGAGTTCGGCATCGTCAATCTCTTTACCCGTAATGGCCGAATAGACCTGGCTTTCCGTCACGGTATCGGCGGTAGTGCCGAGGGCGCGGCTGTACTGGGTCATCGTCCAGCGAAGGTCGCAGACGACGAGGCTTTCCTTGGCAAAGACGTGGTCCTGGATTTTTTTGGCGGTTACTGCCTTGCCTTCGTAGGTGGATAAATCGGCGGCGACGGCGCTGCCCCAGATTATCTCGGCGGCCTTCCGGTAACTCTCGACGCTGAAGAGCTCGCCCGGCTCGCCTCCCCCCATCCCGACCCACATCATCAGCGGCGAGCTGATTTCATGCAATTGACTTATGGCTCGTCTCGGCTCGGTGGCGTAGACGAGGGCGGTGGTGATGAACAGCCTCGGGTCGTAGTCCTTTTTCTCGCCCCCCCGGGTGGCAACGACCCTGGGCAGCAATGCCTCGGCCTTTGGTCCCACCACTGCGGCGGCGGGGATGATGCCCCGGGATAAAATATCGCCGAAGCCTTCTCTGAAGGCTATTATCCTGGTAAGTTCCTCGATATATTCGGGGCTGCCGACCTTCGATAGCGGCAGGCCCGTCTCCCTTTCGTTGATGAGACCTTCCTGAAAGCAGGCGTCGAGCCACTCAATCATGCTCTGCATCACCGAGGTGTCGAGACCGTAGCCGTCGCAGAGCCGGGTGCCCTGGAGGCGAGCGCCGTTCGGGTTCCCGGAATATCTCTGTACCATTTCAAGGTAGACTTCCGATGCCTGGCAGAGCGCCTTGTAACGCCTGCCCTTTTCGTCTTCGTATACTTCACGGGAGCACCCGATGCCGCACCCGTGGCAGGCATGGGGGTGGGTAAGCCCCGGCACCCCCCACATCGAGGGCATATCCATTTTAATCCGGGAGTCCCGGATGAGTTTTGCCATCTGCCGGACTTTTTCCGGGTTGGCGGCTACCGGCTTTTTATCGCCGGCGGCGACGATGGCCTTGAGATTTTTCGAGCCCATCAGGGCGCCGAGACCGCCGGAGCCGGAGGCGCCCCCTTCCGCCGTGACTACGGCGAAGGGCACCAGTTTCTCCCCGGCCGGGCCGGTGGTCAGAACACTGACGTTTTGTCCGAGTTCCGCTTTTAGTATATCGCTCGTATCGAAGGAGGTCTGCCCCCACAGATGCGAGGCGTCCCTGATTTCTACTTTTCCATCGTGGATATAAAGATAAACGGGTTTATCCGCCCTGCCCCGGACGGTCAGGGCGTCGTAGCCGGCGTATTTAAGCCAGGCCCCCCACCTCTCCCCCAGGTTGCAGTATGAGAAGGATTCCGGGTCGCCGAGGGGCGTTTTACCGCAGATTTTCCAGCGGAAGCCGGCAAAGCCGGGGAATCCGGCTACGGGCCCGCTGGCGCAAATCAGGCAGTTCTCCGGGTCGTAGGCTTTTGCTTCCGGCGGTACCATGTCCCAGTAGAGCCTGGCGGCGATGCCGTGTCCTCCTATGTATTTATCGGTGTAATCGGCGCTCGGTTGTTCGGCAATCTTTCCACTGGATAAATCCACCTTTAAAATTTTTCCGGCGTATCCGTATTCTGGCATTGAATCGCAAGTCCTTTCTTGTCTGGTTTATAAACCCAGTTCTTTCAGCTTGTCGGGAGTCGGCGCGCCGCTTTTGTCCCAGCCGCGCTCCGAGTAATATTCGTCGAGCATTTCATCAAGGTCTTTCTGGCTGATGATTTGTCCTTTAGAAGCCCCCGCCTTGATAGGCTCGGTCATAAGGCGTTTGGGGAAGGTATCGTCCTTGCGGGTGAACCCCGCGCCGATGTTGAACAGGCGGGCGACGTTATTCAGTCTTTCTCCTATTTTCTGTATTTCTTCGGATGTGAAGCTCGTGCCGCTGGCGGCGTTAACGAGGTCGGCGGTATTCTGGCAGGCTATATCGGGTACGGCCATGTCGAGGAGGAAGGCGCACATCGTGGCGCAGTCGCAGGTGACGGAGCGGACGTCCTGGTTCCACTTGGTCAGCCGTCCCTTGCCCCTGGTGGCCGTTCTATCCACCTTTTCGGGGATGGGTATACCGAAAATTTCCTGGTAGGCGTAGCCCCGGTTATGGTCGGCGCCGGTATAGGAAGTGGCGTAGTTAAGTCCGTGGGCCTTGGCGCCCCGCACGTCGTAGGCGGGCATCTCCAGTCCTTTTACCTGCATGGCGTAGTCGCCGGTGCCCTTGCCTATCTTCTCGGCGGCTTTTTTCGTGCCCTGTCCCAGGAGCGCGCCGAGTCCTTCCTGGTAGGATATCTTCCGCAGCATCGCGATAACGGCGGCGTGGTTGCCGAACTTGAGGTCGATGCCGTCGGTGTCCTTTTTGGTGATGATGCCCTTTTCGAAGAGCTCCATCGCCCAGCCGATGG
>Ga0315537_1004015_pt1 | contig 10809 bp, 11 predicted proteins | sample SalMarSW160270MG_FD_203091 | JGI IMG/M metagenome (GOLD analysis project Ga0315537, IMG submission 203091) | Salt marsh sediment microbial communities from the Plum Island Ecosystem LTER, Massachusetts, United States - Salt Marsh Sediment SW1602-70 ... | reverse complement strand
CATCTACGGAACCGGAAATATGTTCACCCTGCGCTATGGTAAGCTGCTGAATATCGAGCCACAATCTGCAGCCGCCGTTTGATGCATAGAGCGCTGCTTTTTTTATCAATTCAATACCATCTTTAGAATTCCAGAATTCACTTCCTGCATCGAAACTTAAATACACACGCCGGCGAGGTATTTGACCGAAACCGATGAAATCTTCTGCGACAACGGGAGCTGCAAGACGATCTCCGCGATCATTCACAAAAAAACCGAGTCCGCAATATCTTCCGCCTAAACCTGCATTTACAAAAACTCGGCGGGCATTTAGATTGGTATTGGAAAAGAACGGTGCATCTTCGTCCCATTGCACAATCCATTGTTCTTGCTGTGGTGCTTCATACGAGTGTTCGATGCCAAGTAAGCGGGCATATGTATTCTGAGGATAATCTATACGCCAGACGTTTTTCTTACGATACACAGGTACAAAGAAAGGTCTGCCGCCTAATACAAGAAGATGTCCTCGATCAAGGTGGCGCCGGATCGTTTCCCAGGCATCTGCAGGCAGTGCCGAACCGTACGGAAGTACGAGAAGATCGCCCTCTGCAATTGTGTTTTTCTTTTGAAGATCAGCGAGGTTAACAAAGCGGGGATTCGTAGATGAAAATGCTCTTTCAAGTGATTGCCGGCTGATTTCGCTGTTCTCAATAGCTGGAAAATCCTTCTCGAAGAAAACAACAGTTTTACAGAATGTAAATGCAGTTACTATCAAAAATGAACCGATAAAGAGAAATAAATGTTTAAAAAAATGCTTGCTCATTGTTTTACCTTGACCGGCATTTAGTTTAAGAGATAATTATTTCCCGAAAAGATAGGGAGAAGAACCAACAATTGCCACTCAATTGCTTATTTAGATTTCAAAATGGATAAATTATTGAGATGAGTTCGGTAAATGATATTTTTGTACTTCTTTACAATATATTTGTTTGCACTGCTTGTCAATTTTGGTTATCATTTAGTTAGTTTATGACAATTCTTGGTATTGAAACATCGTGCGATGAGACTTCTGCTGCGGTTTTTAAGGACGGCAAGCTTCTTTCAAATGCTACTGTCATTCAGTTATTCCATTCCGAACATGGAGGAGTCGTGCCGGAATTAGCATCGCGTGCACACCTAAAGCTTATTATACCAATTGTAGATGACGCGCTTCGAAAGGCTTCGGTAGATAAAACCGATCTCGATGCAGTTGCCGCTGTGCATGGCCCCGGACTTATCGGCTCGATTTTGGTTGGCCTGAGTTTCGGTAAGGCTATGGCAATGGGACTTGATGTTCCATTCATAGGCATCAATCATATGGAAGCGCACATTTTTTCCAATATGATCAGTGATCCGAAACCGTCATTTCCATTTGTCAACTTAACTGTCTCCGGAGGCCACACACAGCTGGTTCTTGTTAAGGATTATTTTCAATACGAGTTGCTGGGAGCAACAATGGATGATGCTGCAGGTGAAGCATTTGACAAAGTGGCGAAGATGCTGGGCATAGGTTATCCGGGTGGATCCCTAGTCGATAAATTAGCAAAAAACGGGAATGCAAAAGCCGTGAAATTTCCACGCCCGTATCTCGAGGAAGGTTCACACCAATTTAGCTTCAGCGGATTAAAGACATCCGTGTTGTACTATCTTCGTAAAATCGGATTCGATAAAACATCGAATGGAAACGAACGGCTTATTGCAGATGTATGTGCAAGCTTTCAAGCTGCTGTTGTAGATGTATTAATTGACAAGCTTCTCACGGCGGCAAAAAAGTATCATGTGAATGATATTGCAGTATCGGGAGGGGTGTCGGCTAATTCCGAGCTTCGCCGACGTTTAGAAGCAGAAGCAAAGATTAATCATTTTGGTCTCTTTATCCCCGAACTTGATTTCTGTACCGATAATGGCGCGATGGTTGCAGTTGCAGGATACGAACGATTACGACATGGATTTAAATCATCTTTTGAACTCACAGCCGAACCCAACCTTCAATTATGAAAAATATGAACAAACAGAAAAATGAAATTGCCCGCTGGCGAAGTCGAATTGATAAAATCGATCGCAATATGGTCATTGAGCTTAACAAACGCGCAATTTGTGTAGACAAAATCGGGCGTATTAAGAAGCAGACTGGCATTAATGTATATTCGCCGAAGCGTGAGAAAGAAGTACTTCAAAATGTTTCGGCGATAAATCGAGGGCCATTTTCGCGCTGTGCTGTTAGAAAAATATTTTCATGTATTATATTTGAATCGCGAAATTTTGAGCATGTGAAGCTGAAGAAAAAATCTATGAAAAAGGGTTGATGAAATCGATTAAAAAAGGAAATGGAGTTTATTTAGGATTAGCTGCTGCGGCTGTAACGGTTCTTGCCTTTGCGTTTTATGTATTTTTGTTTCCGAATAATCATCTTGATCCCAACGGCAAACATGTAACTATTTCGCGTGGAGTATCATTTCAAGTCGTTGTTGATTCGCTTGTGAAAACAGGGGTTATTCGAAATAGATGGTCATTTGAACTTGCAGGGAGAATTCTCGGTTTTACAAAAACAATTAAAGTAGGAAAGTATCTTTTTATATCCGGACAGTCCAATTACAGCATCTTGAAGGATATTAATTACGGGAGATCGCGGCTTATCATTCCGGTTACAATACCGGAAGGATGGCCGATTAGTAAAATTGTGCGCCGCTTTGGACGGGAAATAGGGATCGATGAGAAGAAATTTCTTTCGCTCTGCCGGGATGAAAATTTTATTAATGATCAGGGGATAGAAGCAAAATCGTTAGAAGGATATTTACTGCCTGATACGTACTCGTTTTATTGGCAGACAGATGAAAAAGAAATTCTTATACGTATTTTAAGCGGATTCAAAGATTTTTACAATGACAGTCTAACTGAGAGACAGGACGAACTCGGCAGAACACAACTGGAGATTTTAACGCTTGCATCTATTGTGGAAGCAGAATCGAATATAGATGAAGAACGCCCTATAGTTGCAGGTGTCTATTGGAATCGATTAAAGAAACATATGCGCCTTGAGGCTGATCCAACCGTGCAATATGCACTCGGCGAGGAAAGAAGGCTGAGGTTTCTGGATTTGGGTACTAATTCACCGTATAATACATATCGCCGCTTCGGGCTTCCTCCGGGACCAATTAATAATCCGGGAAGGCTTTCGATATTGGCGACATTGTATCCCGAAAAGCATGATTTTCTATTCTTTGTTGCAACAGGCAGAGGCGGACACTGGTTTGCAAAAAATTACAATGATCATCTAAAAAATATTCGTAAGTACCGTCGTGCAAGAAGAGAATTGAAACAATTATCAATCAAGTAACAGGAGAACTGAGGAACCGTACTGTTTTATGAATCATTCCATAACTGTAAATTTTATTTTCTTTATTATTACTGTCGTTGTGCTTTCAGGATGTGCAAACCAGCAGCCACCGCAAGGCGGGCCTGTCGATATGACAACTCCAGTAATTATTTCGACGTATCCGGATAGCAATAAATTGAATTTTGACGACAATAAAATAATGATAGAATTCGACCGATATGTCGAGGAACGGATGTTTGAAGAATCCATCTTTATTTCACCTTATGTCGGGATGCTGGAATTCGATTGGAGCGGCACAGAGGTCGAAATTACATATCCGGAAAAGCTTCACCGCAATACAACATATGTCGTAAATATCGGGACAGATGTTAAAGACCGTTTTCGCGGCCAAACGCATATGGCGGAGGCATACACGCTGGCTTTTTCGACCGGCTCGGATATTGACCGTGGGAGAATTGAGGGGCGTATTTATCCAAGAAAAAAAGGCAAAGAAGTTGCCGGTATTATGATTTTTGCCTATCGGTTGGATGATTTGAATCCGGATACGCTGAATCCTATGACATCAAAACCGGATTTTATTACACAGACCGGAAAAAACGGAGTTTTTTTTCTCCATCATATACCTTTTGCGAAATATAGAATATTTGCGGTACGTGATGAATATCGGAATTTAGTGTACGATCAAGAGGTGGACGAGTACGGAGTACAATCGAGCATAATATCCATTTCATCGAGTGATACACTTGCAGCGGGCATTGTAATGAAGCTTGCAAAAGAGGATACATCGGGCCCTCGACTCATCAAAGCATTTACCCGGAATAGGAATCATGTCGTCACAGAATTTTCCGAATCAATACATCCCAGGTCAATAGATCTTGAATCGTTCATTATTACAGATACTGTAGATCGTAAACCGCTTAAAGTTGTAGCTGTGTATCCGGATCCTTTCGCACAAAAGTCAATTGTTGCAGTAACGGAGAAACAGGATTCTTCAAAGACATATTCTATTTTAGTCAAGGGCGTAACGGATTCCGTAGGCAACAAGATTAATCCTATTGCGAATTCATTATTGTTCCCGGGTTCGCTAAAAGCTTTAACTGCGAGAATCCGATTAGCTGCAGTCTCTATAAAAGATAGCAGCCATAATGTTGATTCTCAGCCTGTATTAACTCTCACATTCTCAGATGCTCTTGCAAAAAATACATTGCTTGATTTTATAACTGTCCTCGACAATAAAAAACAACAGGTCTCAGTTGAAAAAAAACGGTTGAGTGATGCAGTAATTACGATCAAGCCTGAACAGAAACTTCTAAACAAGACCTGGTACACACTTTGTGCAGATTTGCAAAAAATTCATGATTGGAGAGATAGTACATGCAGGGATTCAACAAAAGTGTGGCGATTTGAGACACTTGATATAGAGGATATGAGCAGTATAGAAGGGACAGTCGTTGACTTAAACACGGTAGATACTGCAGGTGATCTGTATGTGACTGCATCTCAAGTCGGCAAGAAAGACCTTGACTACTGCGCTAGAGCTGTTGATGTAACGGGAAAATTTATTTTTCCCGTTGTCACGGAAGGGCACTATGTTTTTCAAGCATTTCGGGATAAGAACAAAAACGGCATGTATGATTCCGGTAAACCGTTCCCTTTCGCATTCTCAGAAAGAATCAGCCATCTTTCTGATACGCTTAAAGTACGTGCACGCTGGCCTCTCGAAGGAGTTATAATTCAATTAAAATAATTCAATGAGGTCTAATTTCGTACGGATCATCGCTTGGAATTATTTGTTTTTCAGACAATTTATATATAGAATATTTTACAATAATGAAAATATAAATGATTGAAAGTTATATTCCTATATTTTTAATGATCGGATGTGCTGTTGCATTCGGTGTTTTCATGGGTAAAGCAAATGAGTTATTCGGACCGAGGCGGCCGAATGATGAAAAAGTGACTACATATGAAAGCGGAATGGAACCCATACGGACAGCGCATGAACGTTTCTCTGTAAAATACTATTTAGTCGCTGTTCTCTTTATTATTTTTGATATTGAAATTGTCTTTATGTATCCTTGGGCAGTAGCATATAAACAACTCGGATTGCAGGGATTTATAGTGATGTTTGTTTTTGTTTTTATCCTCCTTATAGGTTTTTATTATATATGGAGGAAAGGAGCTTTGGAATGGGATTAGAGAGCTGGATAGGCGGAGGGTATATTGCAACCAAGTTTGAAGATGCTATTAATTGGTTCCGCAAAAATTCTCTATATCCGATGCCGATGGGAATTTCGTGCTGTGCAATTGAGATGATGGCTGCAGCCGGACCGAGATTTGATATTGCACGATTCGGCTCGGAAGTAATGCGTTTTACACCGCGCCAATGCGATGTAATGATTGTTGCAGGAACGACCACATTCAAAATGGCAAAAGTGGTGCGCAAGATTTACGATCAAATGCCTGAACCGAAATGGGTCATTGCCATGGGAGCATGCACGTCATCCGGCGGAATGTATAGAACCTACTCTGTGGTACAGGGTATAGACCTCTTTCTTCCGGTAGATGTATATGTCGCTGGTTGCCCTCCTAGGCCGGATAATTTATTAAATGGACTGATGCTTCTTCAGCAGAAAGTGCAGCGAGGCGAATGTAAAGGGACTGCGCCTGATTATGTCGGGGATTTTCATAGAGTAAAGCTGGTAAAAAAAACCGCATTGTAATCACATGGGTAGCTTGACTTAAAATTGCGCGTTTATAATTTGGAATTTATTGTATTTGTACAGTGTAGCTTTAAGGGCTGATGAAAATATTTTTGTTTATTGAGATTTAAAATGAAAATATTTATTGCCACGGCGTTCACGTCGTGGATAAAAAAAAACGATATCAAGGTATGGCTTTAGCCACAGGACAGCATGGCATTTTACACAAGAGTATAATGCAAAAATGTGTGCTTAAGAGGTGCGGCTAAAGCCAGTAGAGATTTTTTTATTCTGCCACGAGCTGAAGCTCGTGGCAATTAAGAAGGATAAGCCGAGTAATTACAAAACATAAGTAAACGATATTAAAGAAGTAAATATCCCTATGAAAGCAATGAACGAAAAAGTCATCGAGAAGCTTAAAAGAAAGTATCCCGATGCTGTTTTAAAAGAAAACGAGTTTCGAGGCGAACTAACCATTGTTATCCCCAAAGAGCGGATCGTAGAAGTCTGCCGGTTTATGAAAGAGGATGATGAATTGGCATTCGATTTTCTTGCTGATCTCTGCGGTATCGATATGGATACTTCAGAAAACAGATTCGGTGTTATCTATAATCTCTATTCTCTGAAAAATAAACATCGAATCCGGCTGAAAACATTTGCTGAAGAGGAGCATCCAAAAGTGCCTACTGTTACAGGAATATGGGGAACAGCCAACTGGCATGAACGCGAGGCATACGATATGTTTGGAATCATATTCGAGGGACACCCTGACTTGCGCAGAATGTACATGCCGGAGGAGTTTGAATACCATCCGCTGCGAAAAGAATTCCCGTTAATGGGAATTCCAGGATCTTTAGATTTGCCGAAGAAATAGTATGAATCAGAAACCGGAAACCATAACGAGAAAAACCAAGATACTTGAAGCACTTGAAAACGCGCACACCAGCGTCTCATTTAACGACCCGCTCGAGAGTGAAATGATCTTAAACATGGGTCCGCAGCATCCTGCAACACATGGGGTATTGAGGCTGCTCCTTAAGCTTGATGGTGAAACGGTGCTTGCAACGGTTCCGGAGCTTGGTTACCTGCATCGCGGATATGAGAAGTTGGCGGAAAATTGTACCTATCATGAATTCATTCCTCACACAGATCGTCTGGATTATCTTTGCCCACTTTCGAACAATACGGCATATGTTTTGGCAGTTGAAAAACTTGCAGGCATTGAGTGTCCTCTGCGCGCTCAATATATTCGTGTTTTGATATCTGAATTAGCGCGCATATCGTCGCATTTGGTATTCCTTGGTTCAGTCGCAATAGAAATCGGAGCACTGACCGTCTGGATGTGGTCGTTCAGGGAACGCGAAAAATTATATGACATCTTCGAACGCATAGCTGGAGCCCGTTTTACTACCAGTTATACACGAATCGGCGGAGTGGCTCAGGATATCACTGATGAAACCATTGCGATGATCAAGACCTTTATAGACGAGTTTCCGGCAGAACTGCTCCAATGTGAGAAACTGTTTAATACGAATCCTATTTTTATCGGGCGTCTCGACGGTGTGGGTCTAATTACGCGCAAGCAGGCGGTTGATCTTGGATTAACGGGTCCGTCACTGCGAGCTTGCGGTGTCGAGCATGATTTACGCCGTGCTAATCCATATCTGGTCTATAATGAAATGGATTTTAATGTTCCGGTCTATAAAGATGGTGATGCATTGGCTCGCTATTACGTGCGAATGAATGAAATGCGGGAGAGCAGAAAAATTGTTCAACAGGTGTTATCAAAGATGCCGGTAGGTGAGGTGCACGCTTTAAGGCCAAAGAAAGTCCTGCCGCGTAAGGAGCGTATTTACACAAAGATGGAGGAGTTGATTCACGATTTTATGATAGTGAATTTCGGAATCCAACCACCAGCGGGCGAAATCTATTATGCAGTAGAATCTTCGAAAGGAGAATTGGGATTTTATATTTACAGCAAAGGTGATGGCCAGCCATGGCGGATGAAAATTCGTTCTCCATCCTTTGTAAATCTGCAATCGCTTCCGCTGATGATGAGAAGCGCGATGATCTCCGATGTTGTCGTCATTATCGGCAGTCTCGATCCGGTAATGGGAGAAGCGGATAAATAAATTGCGAATTTCGGAATGTCAATTGCGAATTGATGTAAAGAAATATGGAATAACTTAATATGTTAAGCGAAGAAAATAAGAAAAAAGTTGAGGAACTCCGGAAAAGATATCCAACATCACAAGCTTTGATACTGCCGGTGCTTTGGATCGTGCAGGAGCAGGAGGGGTATATTTCCGAAGATTCCATGAAACATGTAGCTTCTTTGCTGAACGTTCCATTCGGTCAAATTCTTGGTGTTGTGTCGTTTTATACCATGCTGCGAAAGAAACGTGCCGGCAAAAATCATATTGAAGTATGCACGAATGTTTCATGTATGCTGCGTGGTTCGGAAAAAATTCTGCAGCATATAGAAAAACGCCTGGGTATTAAAGCGGGCGAGACATCACCGGATCAGAAATGGACTCTCTCGGAAGCAGAGTGTATGGGTTCTTGCGGGAATGCACCGATGCTGGCTATTGGCGATGAGTATTATGAAAACATTACAATTGAAAAAGTCGATGAACTTATCGATAAATTAAAATGAATTTTCATCCAGCAGATACAAAACATATGAATGAATGGAAACGAGTCATTATTCCGGATGATCGTGATCTCAGCAAGATTGACCACTATCTTGCTCAAGGCGGCTATAAAACCTTAAAGAAATCACTTGAAATGAAACCGAAAGATATAATTGACGAGGTGAAAAAATCAAATCTGCGCGGCAGAGGCGGTGCTTGTTTCCCAACAGGATTGAAGTGGTCATTTATGCCGAAGAATTCCGATAAGCCGAAGTATCTCTGCGTTAATGGCGACGAGTCTGAGCCCGGCACGTTCAAGGATCGTCAGATCTTCGAATACAATCCGCATCTGTTGATTGAAGGGACAATCATTGCCTGTTACGCGATGGGCGTAACAACGGCATATATTTATATCCGCGGTGAATATGGTAAATGGATTAAAATGCTGCAAAAAGCGATTGACGATGCGTATGCGAAAGGATTTATAGGAGAAAATATTCTTGGAAAGGAATTTTCTACTCAAGTGTACATCCATCGGGGAGCAGGTGCATACATCTGCGGTGAAGAATCATCGCTTATGAACTCTATCGAAGGAGAACGCGGATATCCGAGAGTAAAACCGCCGTTTCCGGCGCAGTCAGGTTTGTGGGGATGTCCTACGACAATTAATAATGTAGAAACAATTTCAAATATTCCGCTTATCATCAGTAATGGATGGGAATGGTATTGCAAGATCGGTGCAGATAAACATCCGGGGCCTATTCTCGTGGGTGTCAGTGGAAATGTAAATCACCCGGGTGTTTTCGAAATGCCGACAGGAAAGCCGCTGCTTGAAATAATATATGAATGGGCTGGCGGTATTCCCGGCAACAAAGGCATAAAAGCTGTTATTCCCGGCGGCTCGTCGACGATGGTTTTGCGCGGAGATCGGCTTGAAGGAATTCGGATGGATGCAGAATCGCTGAAGGCTGCAGGTTCATCTGTAGGAACGGCAGGAATTATTGTAATGGACGAAGATACCGATCTCATAAAAGTCATAACGCGCATAGCTCAATTCTACTATCACGAATCCTGTGGACAATGTACACCGTGCCGGGAAGGCACGAACTGGATGTTTGAAATTTTAAAACGTTTTCAGAAATACGAAGCAAAGAACGAGGACATTGATCTGCTTCTGGATGTGGCAAACAATATTGAAGGAAATACTATTTGTGCGTTGGGTGATGCTGCCGCTTGGCCGGTTCAATCGGTGATACATAATTTTCGAGATGAGTTTGAAAAACGTATCCAGGCATCACAATTACAAGAAATCGGCCTCTAAGCTCATTTGTTCTGGTAATATTTCTGTGTAAATAGTGAAATATCGAGTAAATAAATACCTCCGCACTCGTATGGACGCACGGACGTGCGTCCATAAAAGAGCAAAAAATCATTATTTCCCTCTTGTTATCTACACCTTAGCTAAAAAAAGAATTTAAAATAGATTCAAATGTCCTTTTTCAGGATTACTTGAAAAAGACCTGTCAATTTTATATTTAAAGGAGGTAGTATGAAACGCGCGGTTGCTTTGGGGATTATTCTCCCAGTATTATTCGTATCGAATCTTTTCGCACAATCATCTGTAACGGTGTTCGGGCCGCGTGTGTTCGAACGCTCAACCGGCAAGCCGGTGACGGTTGTTGTCAATTTTTCTGTTGGTGCGGATGCAGTCTCACCATTTGTAATGCATCTAATGAATGGAGCAGCCAATGGAGACAATAGAGTCTCAAGCGCGAAAATAAAACTAAACGGCACAGAGATATTTTCACCTTCCGATTTTAACCAGCAGGTATACCAGATAGACAGGCAGGCCGCACTTTTATCCGACAATGTCTTGGAAGTGAAATTGGCAAGCAAACCGGATTCGTTCCTAACGCTTAATATAACGGCGGCATCCGTTTCAGCGCCGGTGATTACTATTTATACACCTCCTGTAGATATTATTACGAATCAGTACTAGGTATCAGTAACAGGCAAGGTGGAAGGTGTTTCTGAAACGTAACAATAGATTCATTATTACTTGCAATGGCACTCTTCAGTGTATGGGATAATTCAATTATTATATAGATATTTCTTAAAA
>Ga0315537_1004014_pt1 | contig 10810 bp, 10 predicted proteins | sample SalMarSW160270MG_FD_203091 | JGI IMG/M metagenome (GOLD analysis project Ga0315537, IMG submission 203091) | Salt marsh sediment microbial communities from the Plum Island Ecosystem LTER, Massachusetts, United States - Salt Marsh Sediment SW1602-70 ... | reverse complement strand
TCTTTTACAGAAGATAAACATCGATAAAATGGCGAAGCAGGTGATTGCCTCCATCGGTCCCCCGGAGAGTGGCCGCAAGGTTGACAAGAAAACCATGCGCAGCCTTCTGGAAATGGCTTCCTATACATATAAAAGAAAACGTGATCTCGATCTTTTTATCGAGGATGTTGATGCCGAAAAAACCAGGATTCTGGTTCTGGACAATGATCTGGCTATTTACCATACTTCTGTTTATGACGTGGCGATGCGTAAGACCCCTACGGTTAAGGAAATGATGAACCCGTTTAATGTTGTCAAGATATTAAAGGATACGGATGTGGTTATCAGTAAAAAAGAGGAATCTGTAAAAACAATCCAAAAAGAATGTATCGACCGGTTGGATCTCTCCTACGATGAATCCGACCTCGATGAAATAGTAAAGGACGGCACGGCATCCCTGGAAAGAGAATATGCAGACGGAGTTATGGAGTCTATTGACCTTTTTGCCGAAATTCTGGGTTACAGCGCGCCGCCAAAGCCCTTCAGAATAGCTCACCATAAAATTGCGGGCACGTTAAACAAAGCGGGGAGGTTCTGTTCGGCCCCATGGTCCTTTACAGCATCATTCATAACTCTTTGAAATTGATCGAAACGCAGGCAGGAAGTTTTGACAGAGAAAAACTTGAGTTTGTTCAAAAGGTTGCATCAGGAAAGGAACAGGCTTCTTCCGAAGGACCTTTGGTTTTTGAATATTTAAAGCAAACAGCCTTGTTACAAAGCCGTGTTCTTTGATTGGTGTCCATCCATAAATGGTCTTTTTGTCCAATCTCTGCGTTATGCTCAAAAAATAATCCTCGGAATATCAAACATATGCCCGCGGCTATTTTTTTCGAATGCCTTGATCTTGAACAAAAATCCTCATTTATGGATGGACACTGATTGATAAAAAAAGCCTCTTTTTTGTTTCACCGTTTTTATTTTTCCGTCCGCTTCCAGGACATCCAGATATTTGTTCACCTCGTTAATCTGCAATCCTAAAATTTCAGACAGGTCTTTTAACGTACACGGGCGTCTGGCAATGGTGCCTAAAATGGCAGATTCAGTGTCCGTGCGATAGGCAAGAAGATCCTTGCGTTCAGACACATCAGCGATTATGGTTACATTGTCAAGCTGCCAGAAATTCATAATATGTTTAAGCTCCTGCCGGGTGGCCGCACGAACCGTTGAGACCGGTCCGGGCCGATCCAGGGTATTCAGCTGAACCTGGTCCGGTGCGATTTTTTCAATGGCCTGTTTTAAAGCGGTTAATTCATGTTTCGTATCATTCATACCGGGCACGATAAAGATTTCCAGCCAAATTTGCCCGCTATATTCTTTGCGGAACCGGACCAATCCGTCAATAATTGTATCAATTTTTAACCGAGGATAGGGGCGGTTTATCTTCCTGAATATTTTTTCCGTTGCCGCGTCCAGTGACGGCATCACAAGCGCGGCGTCCTTAATATCTTCCCGAACCTGTTTTGTAGAAAATAAGGTGCCGTTTGTCAGTATGGCCACGGGAATATCATGGATATAATTTCTGATAAAATGTAACACGTGCCCGATGTTTGAATTTAAAGTCGGTTCACCTGAACCGGAAAAGGTAATATAGTCCGGTCTTGGATTGTTGGCGAAATAGTCGGTAAGTTCTTCTTCAACCTCGGATAACGGAACATAGTTTTTGCGCGTTACTGTCAAATCGGTTGTTCGACCGCATTCACAGTAGATGCAATTTAATGTGCAGGTTTTCAATGGAACCAAATCCACGCCAAGGGAAATCCCCAACCGCCGTGACGGCACCGGACCGAAAAGGTGATTATATTTCATTGTTTCGTCTTCCTTGATCTTAACGAAAAATCCTAGTTTTTGTTCGGGCACTAAATAGTAACCCAGGTTATGTTTCAGTCCAATTGATATTTTTTCCGTTTGCGCCACAAAGTTGCCGGATCGATACTCAGAACACGAGAGGCCTCTTCGATTGATGATGTGTGCAGCAGCACTTTCTTGATATGAAATTTTTCAGCTTCTGCCAGAGACTGCATTTTTAAAATACCAGGGGGTTCAGATTTATAGTTTGCAATGTGGACCGGAAGATCTTGTAGGTCCAAATGGTCCTTATGTGAGAGAATTGTACCCCGTTCAATGACGTTGACCAGTTCACGGATATTTCCGGGCCAGGGATAAGACTGTAAAGCTTCTAAGGCCCGTTCTGTTATTCCTTTAATGATCTTATTGTTCGCCATGGTGAATTTCTCAAGATAATGCTCAGCGATAAGAAGAATATCTTCGGGGCGTTCTCGAAGGGGAGGTAAGAACAATTCAATCACGTTGAGTCTGAAGAAAAGATCCTTTCGAAACATATTCTCCTGGACCAGTTCCTCCAAATCCCTGTTCGTCGCTGCGATAACGCGAACATCCACCCGAATCATTTGAGTATCTCCCAGCCTTTCAAATTCCTTGTACTGTAAAAAATGCAACAATTTTGCCTGAACGGCTGCAGACATTTCCGATACCTCATCCAAAAACACGGTTCCGGTGTCCGTCAATTCCAGCTTACCCTTTTTACTCCGCACGGCACCGGTAAACGCACCTTTAACATGGCCGAAGAGGTCGCTTTCTAATAAGTTTTCCTGTAGCGCTGTACAATTCACGGTGATAAAGGGCCCTGAGTGTCGTGGACTCCAGGCATGAATCAGGCTTGCCAGCACTCCTTTACCGGTTCCGCTTTCCCCGCTGATCAGAATGCCGGTGTCGGCATCCGCCACCTGCCGGGCCATCTTTAGTATTTTGTGAACTTTCCGGCTACGGGTAAGAAAATCTCCTTGTCTGACGATTCCCTTGAGCTGGTCTTTTAGTGTTTCAACTTCCGACTCCAAGCCGTTGACTTTGGCAATCATTTCCAGGTGATGCGTAATTTGCTCGGGTGTGAACGGTTTGGGCAGGAAATCGAAAGCCCCCATCTTGATCGCTTTCACAGCTGTATCGATGGTAGCGTATGCGGTAATAATGATAACATACGTTTTAAGCCCGGAACCGGCGATTTTATTGAGTACCTGGAGTCCGTCTATGTCCGGAAGCTTTAGATCCAGAAACACAATCTCAGGTTTCTCCCGTTCGAACAGTTCAAGCCCTTTCTTGCCGTTCTCTGCCGACAGAACCGTTATTCCAGCATCTTCCAGATGGATCTGCAGGGTGGTTAAAATGTTGTGGTCGTCATCAATCAGGAGTACTTTTTTCATTGAATTCCTCACTGCGCACAGGCACCCAGAATGTAAAGGTCGTTCCCTTGTTCACCTCGCTCTCTACGGTAATGTCCCCGCCATGCTGTTCTATGATTTCTTTGACGATAGCCAGTCCCAGTCCGATGGCACCGCTTTTTTCCCGTTCAGAAAACTGGGTAAAACGGTCAAATATTTTTGGCAGGTATTTTTTTTCAATGCCGGTCCCGGTGTCAATACACCGAAAATAAAGCCTGCTTCCATGTTTGTCCACCTTCAGAGTAACTCTTCCGCCCTGATCCGTATATCGGATTGCATTTCCTATAAGGTTCGTGATGACCCATGGAAATCGAAGAGAGTCAATGGCAATGAAAGGAAGTTCCGGTTCAATGTCTATTTTCAGATAGATTTTTCTTTCTTCAGCCTGATTTTTAATCGGTCTAAGACATTCGTGAATGACTTTCCCTATGTCCAACCATTCTTTTGTACGAGGTCTAAGACGGCCTTCAAGTTTTGCAATGTCAACAAGTTCATTGATCAATGCCGATAACCTGAAGCAATCTTCTCTTCCCGTTTTCAGTAACTTTAGCTTTTTTTCTTCTGACAAACGGTTTGCTTTTTCACTGAGGACCCCTACACTCATGGAAAGAGATGTCATGGGCGTTTTAAGCTGGTGGGAAAGGTCGGCTACAAACTGGGCTTTGGCTTCTTCAGCCTGGCGAACCTTTAGCTTTTCAGCCGTAAGCTTATCCGCGCTGAGTTGATCGTAGAGCTCAAGTCTCTCAAACAGTCTATTGAATTCCGATGTTAAAAATCCGATCTCATCATGTGAGGTGACCGGAATTTGAGGATACTCTCCTTCGCCTTCCTTGATCTTGGCAAGGCTTCGGGCTAATTTTGTCAGCGGTCGGGAAACTTTTGATGAAAGGATATAGCTGAAAATAATAGTAAAAAGCATGGCTGCCAAAAGCAGGCCCATGGAATAGTTTAAAGCTCTTCCGGCGATTAATTTGGTTTGCTGTTCTGCCGCCTCCATTGCTTTTTCATTGATTAAAACCAGATGGTTAAGGTCGGAAATAAAGGAAGCGGTGAGAGAAAGAAATTCATAGAAGTGTTCATTAACTCCAATAGAGTTTTTACGGTTATCCATAAAACCGGAAAACAGTGGATCATATTTTCTGTATTTTTCAGTTAAGTTGTCAATGATGTCTTTTTCACCCGGCTCGGTAATGTTATCTCTGCAGATCGCGAGAAGAGATGGAATGTTTCGGTTTAACATAAAATCATGTTGGACGGTTAGGGTATCTTGAAAAAGGGCCATCAGAATTTGGTTGCGATTTTCATCCATAAGCTGTCTTATCTGCTGTGCTATCTGAATGCTTTTGTAGTTTTTTGACAGAATGTGCTCTGCACTGGAGCCCAGGGAACTTAAATGCACATAATCCAGATATATGACAAAAAGCAGAATCAAGGCCGGGATAAGAATGATAATGAAAAATTTTGTTTTTATTGAAAATTTTTTAGCCATCATAAAACAACCGGGCTGCCTCGAAACGACAAACCTTTGATTTTGAGAACTAACTCTAAAATGAAATAAAGAAGAAAGCAATACCAAAGGTGATGAGCATCAGGGCAAACGCGTGCTAACACTCTTGAAACAGTTGGTCGGTTTCCAAGAGAAACACGCCGCCGCCACGCTGCAGTGAAATCAAATGCGTTTACCCTGTGATGAAGATGATAACAGATTGTCCGGGCTAGAAGATCACACGAACCCCGCCCAGATCCTGTATGGAAAATGAGTGCTTTTCTTCGGGAGCACCGATAAAGATATTGTTCACCGGCACATGAAATTCTTTGGAAACCGCATCAATGATTTCTGAATCGAATTTTTCTTTACGAACCACCAAATTCGATTGCAACCTGGGATATATCTTTTTGAGTGTATCCAGGCTGTCCTGAATATCCTGCTCTTTATTTTGCTCCGGATGATTATAGAGGTGTAAAACAATAACTGATCTGCTTGATTCGTTCTTCATGATATAATTGAAAGCTGTATTCAACCTTCCCAGATCCCCGCCGCGAGTAAAGAGCATAACTTTCTGATCGATTATCGCAGTGATCTTGTCGATAATCTTTGTCCGCCAGAGCAAAATCCGGGTCATGAGGTTGTTCAGAATCTGCAAGACACCTCTCAATATCGGAATGCGAAGATACATGAGAACAACCAGCAAGACTGTGGGGATAAAGTACTGTGAGAAATATAAGAGGTTGGTATAATCAATGATAACGTTTCCCAGCATTCCCAGGCTGGTGGCGGTTATGGCAACGAGAATAGTTATCCAGCCCGCACGGTAGGTTCTTTTAAGCTCCTTGCGTCTAATTTTTAAGAGAATATTTCCGATGCCAAACAGGGTCATGACGCCTAAAAAGGAAATAGTATAGACTCCTGCCAGAGAAAGCAGACTTCCTCCGGTGACCAGCATAATTGAAGAGCAGAGGAGAAAAAAAGCGATAATAATGCGATGGGAGGTTCCCCTCCGGTTCTTTTTCAACAGGAACTGGGGCAGGCATTGATCCAGAGCCATCCGTTGAACCAGGCCGGTGACACCCACAAAACTCGTCAAAACCGCCCCCGATAGCACGGCGGCGGCATCTATAACGATGATCATCTTGAATGTGCTACCCCCCATGAGATGGGCCATTTCCGAAAGAAGATAATCCTTGTGGAAAATAATTTGGTCCAGGGGCAAAAGGTTTAATGATAGAACGGAAATCAGGGGATTAAATATAGCCACGGCAATTAACATATTACGAAGGGTCTTTCGAAAGACGCCGACGTCTTGCTCTTCCACAAAATTGGCCGAACTTTCAAATCCGCTGATACCGAGCAAGGCCGCAGAAAAACCCAGGCAGATCGCGACAAGAAGGTCTTCACCCATTGGCAATGTGCCGAGGTTTTCTTTAAAAATATGAAAATCCGTAGGCATACTGACAAAGCCAAGGACACAAAAGGCTGCCAGCGTAAACATGTGAAAAATAAAGATCGTCAATGCGACCACTGCGGATTCGGTAATCCCGACAATAGCCAGAATGGCAAAGAAACCAAGAACACAGATAGTACCTTCAATAACACTAAATGTTGGATATATTGTATGCAGGTATTCCACAGCGGTTTTGGATGAGATGACTGCCGTAGCAATATAGGAAAGGATGGTCATGCAGGCTGCCAGGGCGGCGGCAAACTTGGATGTGCTGTTGAGAAGGCAGTTATAGGTTCCGCCGTTCAAGGGCAGGGCTTCCACAACTTCGGTATAAACCTTTTTGTAAAGGTAGAGAAGAAAAACAACCAACAGCAGTACCACCGGAGCCAGAACTCCGGCAAAAACTGCGGCGATGGCTGAAACATAGAGACAGGAAGAGCTGATATCATTCCCGCAGATCCCTGTAGCAAGCCATTGATTCAGCCGTTTTTTGGGTGAAGACCCAGATAATAATTCACTGGGGGTCGGGGCCAAAGTCGTTTCTTTTGTTAAGGAATGTCCCATAATTTTCTCAAATCTCCCTTGTATGTTGAAAGAGTATTTTTCATCAAACTGCTTTCATGAAAGTTTGAAATACACACGTTTCAATAATTATTCTTCTTTTTTACGTAATAAATCGAGTGCATGATTCGGTCCGAGTAGAATCAGGATGTCTTCATCTTTCAAAACATACTGTCCTTTTGGAATCATGTTTAGCTGGGCTGGAAGGATCTTTTTGATAGCTAAGACCTGAACACCATATCGATTAATGAGGTTGAGTTCTTTCAAGTTTTTACCAATAAAACTTTTTGGAGATAATAATTCAACGATAGAGTATCCATCGAGAAAAGGTAAATAATCCAGAATGTTCGGATTATGAAGCCGCTCAGCCAGCGAAATGGCCTGATCCTTTTCCGGGAAAATAACTTCCAATGCTCCGATTTTGTGAAGAATTCTGCCGTGGGGCTCTGTGACGGCCTTGGCAAACACACGTTTTGCACCGACATCCTTGAGATTAAGGGTCGCAAGGATTGAATCACTAATCACCGAACCGATGCATACGACAGCAGCGTCCATCTGTTTTATCCCCAGAGTTTCCAGAGTCTTTATATCAGTGGCATCCGCTACCACTGCCCGGGTCACGTTGTCCTTAATTTCCTGAACCCGATTGATATTTTTATCGATAGCCAACACATCGTGTCTTTTTTCATAAAGGTTGGTCGCAAGATAATAACCAAAATTCCCAAGCCCTATGATCGCGAATTGTTTCATATCCTACCTCATCCTACCATGATGGTTTCTTCTGCATAGTGATAGCGTGATACAGTATCGCGGCTTAAAGCCACACCGACCACTAAGGGCCCCAAACGTCCCAGAAACATGATACCGGAAAGGATTATTTTGCCCATTGCGGAAAGTGTTGCCGTTATTCCTGTGGAAAGTCCCACCGTACCAAAAGCGCTGACGGCCTCAAAAAGCAATTCTAAAAATTTCCCCCGGCTTTGTGGATGAGCCACCTCCCCAATTTCTGTCATTAAAAGGAGCATGATGCCTACACACACCACAATCATACTAAGCATTATTACGCTGATAGTTTTGCCGACACTGACGTCTGAGATGGTACGATTAAACAATTGAGGACGTTTATGACCGCAAAAACGAGATGTCCCAAGTACGACCAGAGTTGCCAGACTGGTGGTTTTAATGCCTCCCCCGCAAGAACCCGGAGATGCGCCGATGAACATGAGTAAAATAAGTAAGAAAAGAGTTTCGTTGGCCATATTTCCGATGGATAACGTATTAAACCCAGCGGTCCTGGCGGAAACGGACTGAAAAAAAGCAGACAGAAACCGGCCTGGCACCGAGAGCGGCGCAAGAGTGTTGTGCCACTCCATAGCGGTGATCAGAAACGTACCGGAAACAAGCAAAATGGCTGTTGTTGACAGTACTATCTTTGAGTGAAGACTAAGACGAGACAAGGAAGGACGTTTGAAGGAAAACTTCAATTTTAATTCGGACAATACTAAAAAGCCGATACCGCCGGATATAATTAAAAAACAAAGCACCAGATTTAAAGCCCAATTTTCCCGATACTCAACAAAGCTGTCCGAAAACACGGAAAATCCTGCATTACAGAAAGCGCTGATTGAATGAAATATCGATAAGAACAGCGCATGCTCCATGTTATTCCCCGGAAGAAAACAGAAAAACATCAGAATCGTCCCCAGCCCCTCGATCACACAGGTAAAGAGAACAACATCCTTAAGAATAGAAAAAACATTTCGCTCTCTTGAATGCGTGAAGGTATCCTGGACCACGATTTGCCCGACAAGACCGGGTCTCCGGCCCACCAACATGAGGAACAGTGTCGACATGGTCATTATGCCCAGACCCCCGGCCTGAATCAGGATCAGAAGGATAAATTGCCCGAATGTACTAAAGGCGTTTCCTGTATCGACAACCGTAAGGCCTGTCACACATACCGCAGAGGTTGATGTAAAGAGTGCATTCACAAATCCAAGTTGCTTACCAGCAGCAGAAGCTTCTGGCAGCATCAAAAGACTTGTCCCTATGGAGATGAGCAATGTGAATCCAAGAATGATAATGCGTGCGGGGGAATGAAAAAGTGATTCCGAAATTCGCATGGATGTATTCTTGCCATTAAACCTTTTTAAAAAAGTATCGGGCATTTAAAATATTTACAAATTTTATGGTTAAATGTTTCACAAAAATGTCTTAAACGATGTGAGCCCAAGACCAACCGGTTTCGATAAGCGCCGCAATGCAATATTTCTTGATTTTTTTGGCCGATGGGAAAGTAATTTATATGCGGGCATATCCCTGAGAGTATCTTACCTATCTTGCATTCTTCAGATGGTTTTGCCAGAAGGATTTCTATATGATTCTGCGAATCAGGATCGCTCGGATCATAAAACCTGACATATTCCACCCCCGCATCCTGAAGGAGTTCAAGTAATTTTCTGTGCCTTGATGGAAGAAGGGAAAGAAGAGGGATATGAAGGGTGTGATTGTTTCTTTTTAACATGGAGCATAATTCAATTAGTGAATCACGTTCTCTCAATGACCGATACTCGTGGGAAATTGCAATGAGATCATAATTGTTTTCCGTTGCTTTGTGAAGGCAAGTTGACGGGCTATTAACCAAGGTCAGATTTCCATAAGGCCAAGTATCGAAGCACATACTAGAATGAAAGAGTAAGATCTTATAATTATTATCATATGATCGCATGGATTGTTGCCTTTTCTTGAGCACTGTTATTAACGTTGTTCCAATCCAATAAAAATATCTACATGACAATATTGTTAAGCAGATTTGATGCCAATTAAAAGATTGGCTTTAATAGCAATAGGTTAAGATGGTTGTGCAGAATAGTAAGGGGGCTTTGAAATTCAAATCGTGCAATTTTGCAAGAAAAGCGTCTTGCAAAATGCACGATTTCAACTGCAATATTGCCAAAATTCATATCCTTTTGTAAAAATCCGTTTCCCTTGCATCTTTCCATCGCAATCCAGGATTTTTTTGGTCTCTATCGAGCCAAACTTCGATACCTTCCCTTGAAAGATCTTTAGAAATCCTGCGGACGCGGCGTAGATTTTCCGATACATAAGATATAAAAACATAGGGTAGCATGTCTGTCCCCATAAGAGCTCTTTCCTATATAGCCGAACACTGTGATGAGCCGAGACTATAAGGAGTCGGCTCCATCAATTCGTTGGGCGTTTTTATTTCAAAAATTGAGGACCAAGTGCCTGCCTCCGAGTGAGGTCATATTTGTTGGTAAATCGTTGTTATCGCCGTAGACAAGCATCATAGTCTCCACATTCTCCCTACTCAAGTAATATGATTGTATTGTTCTTACTGATTGTAATAAACTGCTCCAAGGCTATATTCTGGCAAATGGTCAGGAATTCTCCGGGATCATAACCGGCGTCAATCAGGTCCAATCTGTACATAATAAAATGCTTATCCTTGCTGAATGTCATTTGGCAAATGGCACTGATGATCCAAACGATCAGATACAAGAGCGGGTCTTCCCTGGGCCACAGGTATTCTTTCTTGAGTGTCGACCCATTATTCTTCGAATGCCAGAAGTAAAATTTTTCGACCCCTTCTCTCGAAGACAGGTCTTCAATGTACTGGTAGCGCGGTAGTCTATTCCCGATGATGCTCAACTCCGATTTTTCATCGTCTTCTCTTATTTCATCGGCCAGGAGGATGACCGCCTTTTGACGGAATATCCTGGTCTTTTGATATGAGTCCTTCGGCAATTTCAGAAGGCCATAATCTGCGTCTTCCCCCTTCATTTTTTTTGTATAAAATGCCTCGAAGGCGCTGAAAAAATCATTGATATCGGCGGCGTCATAGACCAAATTCTCAAAAATATCACCGATATCGATCAGGCTGTGCGGACTGTAGAAATCATATTGAAAACCGCCGTCGCGTGCGGAATATGCCTGTTGATATGGGAAACGATAAATGATCCCGATCCCATCTTCCAAAGTTCTATCATAATAATCTTGGGAATCATGGGT
>Ga0315537_1004013_pt1 | contig 10810 bp, 9 predicted proteins | sample SalMarSW160270MG_FD_203091 | JGI IMG/M metagenome (GOLD analysis project Ga0315537, IMG submission 203091) | Salt marsh sediment microbial communities from the Plum Island Ecosystem LTER, Massachusetts, United States - Salt Marsh Sediment SW1602-70 ... | reverse complement strand
TTCGAGGTAGTCCCGGCCGATGCCCATAAGATCGCGGCACCTATGATGAGGAGGTAAGGTACCAACTGGTCCGGTTCGTCTTTACTGCGGCGCATCTGATTTTTCGCCCAATCCTATATCGGCAGTACGTTGCTTCAACCAATCTTGACAAAGTCGTAAAAAGTCTTCTAATCGTCATGCCGGACTTGATCCGGCATCCAGAACCTATTGAATTTACTGGATTCCGGCGCCTGCCCCGGACCCCGATCCGGGGTTCGCCGGAATGACAGAAAAATGGAAAAAACGACTTTTTACGAAACCATCAATCTTAGCTCGCGAGGACTCGCCTTAACTCGGAGGAGAAAGGGAGCTCGCCCCTTAATGGGTGAGCCTACGAAAGCATGGAATTAGACATTCGCGGGCTTCAATTGTCATTCCCGCGAAGGCGGGAATGACGTTCAGTACTTTAGTGGAAGAGGAAGGCCAGAGAGGACCATAGTTAGATAATCGGGGCCAAAATGGCCCCGATTGATCTAATCAAGATATGATGCCTTATTTATATGACACAAGCTTGCCGCCTCGGTAAACCATTCTCTGGTAGTAGTCGGTCACCTGCATTCCATCTTGATCAAAGCTCTTGTCACCGGTCACTCCGCTATAAACCGTGCTCACCACATGCAAGGCCTTGGCGATCTCGTCGGTATTCGTGCTTCCTGCCATACTAAGGGTTAAAGCAGCAACCCAGGTGGCATCATAGGCATAGGCGCCAAAAGCGGTTTGCTTAGCCTCTTTACCATACCTTTCCTGGTACGCAGCCTGGTATTTCTCTAGGCGCGTTCCGCCTGTTAAACCAACTTCAAGGCCTAATATCCCTTCAGCGGTTACCGGGATGACCTCATTGCTCCACATAGTCGGGTAATCCGCATACCAGCCCTTAGAGGGCTTTAAACCCATCTCGTAGGCTTGCTTTAGAATCAGCTTGCTCTCTGTTCCATACGCGGTAAAGAATACTACCTCGGGTTTTTTCGCAAACAACCGTTCTATTTCAGCCCGATAATCCGTCTTCTTCTCATCGTACCTCACTGCCTCAAGCCAGGTTTTACCAGCTCTTTTCACGGTCTTCTCGGTCCAGATCTCAATCCCAATTCCAAATGGGTTATTGACGGTAATCGAGGCAAATGTTTCAGCTCCGCTCTCAAGAGCAAATTTAGCTAAGTTGGTACCCATTACCTCATCGAGGCCTATGATATTAAAGAAGTAAGGCCCGATCTCTCGAAGCTTGGGGCTGGTAGAGGCCTCGGCGATCTGGATTACCTTCTTTGAATTCGTCCACTGCCCTGTTGGCAGGCTAATACCGCTCGAGTAAGCCCCCAAGATCAGCGGCACCTTGTTAATCTCCACAAGTTTGTGTACCGCATCCATGCCTCCCTTGGCACTGGATTCGGTATCCTCCCAGATGATTTTCAATGGGCGACCACAAATCCCCCCGGCGGCATTGATCTCCTCCAGCGCAAGCTGCTCTCCCCGTTTCATATCAAGGCCTTGAACCGCGTTCGTTCCTGTTAAAGGATTGATAGAGCCGATCACGATCGGCTCGGCTGCGCAAACTGGAGACGAGACTCCGGCGATTACGAGTGCAGCAAAAAATGATACTGCCATAACGCACAAGGCAATCCTTTTCATTGTAACCCCCTTCTTTTTGGTTAATGATTGATAACATCCCCTGCCGTTTATTTCTTTTATTTGTTCCCACCCCCTTTCCACTGAATCCTTGAAGGACTCTCTATAGGATTTCCACTGGAAGCTGATTTAGAATCTGGAGAAATGGAGTATTGGAGGAATGTCTCTATGCATGGTAAAGAATCGCTTTTTCATCCTTCACTTTTCAACCTTATCCTGAATAAAGTCAAGCAGGACAACTTCACCCATTGCTCCATTACTCCCTAGCTCCAATACTCCAATGGGGCGAAGCCCTAAGCCCTCACCCCCCTAAATAGGCCTCCCGGATCTTCTGATTGGAGAGTATCTTATCCGCACGATCCTCAAATTCGTTCCTGCCCATTGCCAGTACGTACCCTCGATCTGATATACTCAATGATTGGTAGGCATCCTGCTCAATAATAACGATAGCCCTACCCAGCTTTTTATGGATATCCGCTATCGTCATGAATACCTCCTCAGCCATCTTTGGGGAAAGCCCTGCTGAGGGCTCATCCAGCATAAGAAGTTCGGGTTCTGACATCAAGGCTCGGGCCATACCCAGCATTTGCCTCTCACCGCCGCTCAAGGTGCCGGCCTTTTGCTTCAGCCTTTTGGCCAGTATAGGAAAGAGTTGAAAGGATTTTTCCATTCTCTCTTTGATTCTCTCCTTGGCCTGAATAAATCCGCCCATCTCCAGGTTTTCCCTCACGTTCAGTGAGGGAAAGACATTGCCAAGTTGGGGAACGTAGCCGAATCCTCGGGTCACCTTTTCATGGGGCTGGAGACGGGTGATGTCCTCACCTTTCCAGGAGATAATTCCCTTGAAAATAGAGATGTAGCCCATGATTGCCTTAAGCAAGGTAGATTTCCCGGCCCCATTTGGGCCAATGATGGTGATTGCCTCCTGTTCACCCAGATAGATGGAGACACCATGGAGAATCTCCGATTTTCCATATCCAGCAACGATATTGTTGGCCTCAAGAATCTTCACGGAACAGGTCTCGTTTGGAACTTCCTGAAAGGTAGGCTTCCAGGACCTCTTTACTCCTTTGTATCTCCTCGGGTGCTCCCTCAGCGATTTTTATACCGAAATCCAACACGATGACTCTATCGCAGATCTCGCTTATCACCCTCATGTTATGCTCTACAAGGAGGATGGTTATACCCCGTTCTTCCCTTAGATTCCTGATGGCAACCATCAGGTCCTTCACCAGCGTTGGGTTCACACCGGCGGTTGGCTCGTCCAGCAAAAGGAGCTTCGGCTCAGACATCAGTATCCTCCCCAGGGAAAGAAGCTTTTTCTGTCCACCCGAGAGGTTTTCCGCATATTCGTTTTTTAGATCTGTAAGCTGGACGAGCTCGAGGATATCAAGGGCATTGCTGAGGTGTCGTTCGTGCTCTCTTTTTATCCTCCGGGGTTTCAGAAAGACGTTACATATTCCCTCCCCGCACTGTCTCTTAGGGGCCAGGAGAAGGTTCTCCAGAACGGTCATTTTTTCGGGTATTTCACTTATCTGAAACGTCCTCCCGATCCCCAGCATCGCTATACTGTATGGCTCAAGGCACTCGATCTTTTCCCCTTGAAAATAGATCTCACCGCCATCCTTTCGGTAAAACCCGGATATTACATTAAAGAGCGTGCTCTTTCCCGATCCATTTGGCCCGATAAGCCCTGTAATGGAATTGGATCCCACGGTAAAGCTTACCCCATTGAGGGCCAAGATGCCACCGAAGCTCTTGTATACCTTTTCTATCTTTAGTATGGCGCTGTCTTCCAAGGTTCTATCCGGTATCATTCTCAACTGCCTTTATCGCTTCTTCCAACGGGATGGCTATCAGTAGATCGTCTTCTTCTCCTTGATCAATCCCTCCTTCATGAAAATCATGACAACCACAATAAGAACCCCTATCGCAACCATCCTGAGGCTTGCCAAGGTGACCTCTTCGATAGGGATGTAATCCTTGAGGAAGCGCGTAGAATTGTAGAATACCATGATAATCACTGCCCCTATGAGCGCCCCTCTATTGTTGGCCTTTCCCCCCACGATCACCATGGCCCAGACGATGAATGTTTCCAGGGGCAAGAACTGATCGGGGCTTATAAAACCATGGTAATGAGCCCAGAGACATCCTGCTAATCCGCCAAAGGTGCCACCTATGGCCATTACCTTCATGCGAAATGCCCTCACATCCTTTCCCAAAACTTGGGGGAGGTTATCACCGGATCTGATACTCTTTATTACCCTTCCAAAGGGTGATCGGGTAAGGGTATTGATAATAACGTAGGTTGCCAGCAGGCATACGAGGACAACAGCCAGATAGAAGAAGGGGTACGTGGAGGCTGAGAAAAGGGATCTGAGGGGCTGCGGGATACCCCCAATGCCAAAGGATCCTCCTTGGTAAGGCCCCCCACCGACGGCCCAATCCTCGTTGAGAAAGAATATGCGAACGACCTCCGCTGCGGCGAGCGTGGCAATTGCCCAGTAGTCTTCCTTAAGGTTGGCCGTAGGTATAGAGATCACGTACCCGAAAAGACCTGCAATGACCATTGCCCCCAAAAGGCCGATGATGAACGGCATCTTGAATACCAGCATCAGGATGGTTGATGTATATGCTCCCAGGCAGAAAAATGCTACGTGCCCGAAGTTGGCTAATCCGGTAAAGCCATACTGGAGGTTAAGGCTTAGGCTCAAGATGCCATAGATGCCCATCATTATGGCCAGATACGCCAAAAAATTAACAAGACCCATCATCCTTCCTTTTTCCTTCCCAGAATCCCACGAGGACGTATCAGCAGGACCGCGATCAGGATGATAAAACTGATGGCCGCTTTGTATCCCGTGGGAATAAAGAGATCCTTTGAGAAGCCCAGTATCCCTCCAAGGCTTAGTATTGTACCGAAGTTGATATACAGGCCGAGGTTCTCGGCGAATCCGAGTACCAGGGCTCCTACCATAGCCCCGTAAGGGTTGCCGATTCCGCCTAATATGGTGGCGCAGAATACCGGCACGATAATGGCGAATCCCATATAGGGGAGGATATAGGTTTCCAATCCCATCAGGATGCCACCAAGAGAGGCAAAAGCGATAGCGATAAACCAGACCCGGGTGATGATCTTTTCGGTGGCAATACCGCTCGCCTGGGCGAGCTCCGGGTTATCGGAGGAGGCCCGCATGGCCTTGCCCAAGGTGGTGTGATGAAGCAGCAGGTGAAAGAAGAACATGGCAGCAACCCCCACGAGGATGATCCAGATCTGCAGAGGGGTAATTCGAAAATATTCGGTAATGATCGGCGCTTGTATGGGAACTGAATAGCTCTGCGCATCAGCTCCCCATATTGCCCGTATCGAGTTTCTCAGAGCTATGCCTAATCCCAGGGATGTCACCATAACGATAATGCCGCTGGAGGTTCTCATCCGTTTAAACACGGCCCGATCGAGTGCGATGGAGAGAAATCCCGTTATAATCGATGCTAATAGTGCAGCAGGTATGATGGGTAACCCTAGAGTCACGTTTAGAAAGAGGGCCAGGTAGACACCCACCACGGCAAGCTCCGTATGGGCGAAGTTCGCGAATTTCAGTATATCATACACGATAGTCAGCCCCAGGCTCAGGAGAGTCAGTTCAGAGGCCCTCACGATGCTGTTGATCGCAACCTGCATAAAAGTCATGGTATTGTTCTCTCATGATGTCTTGAGTTAATCTCGGAGGGCAAATCTAAGGTGCTGAGAGATACTACTGGCATTATGATATCTTTGATAAATTTTTGCCAGAACTTTTTCAGCATGCCTTTTCAAGCAGAGATGGTTGCCGAAGAGGTATAGTTGAGTTTTCCCGTAAGGTCAATACAGAAAGGTGAATTGTGTTGACAGGCTGCGCTCGTTGCCTATACTTCTAGCTGATCATATTCCATCCATGTGCGTCATGAGAGGAGGGGCATCAGGTGAGAACCGAAAAAGTGCTCTATTTATCGAAAGGGGATGTCGAAAGGGTTAATGTAGCCATGGAGGAGATTGTAGAGGCCCTGGATGAGGCCTTCGCGGAAAAGGGGCGTGGAAGGATAGAGATGCCGCCAAAGCCGGGGATCCATACCATGCCTGATGCCTTCATCCATGCGATGCCCGCCTACATTCCCTCCCTTGGTTCAGCCGGCATCAAATGGGTGAGCGGATATCCGGAGAACTATAAGAAAAACCTGCCCTATATCACCGGGCTGCTCATCCTGAACGACCCTGAAACGGGCGTTCCCATAGCCGTGATGGACTGTATCTGGATCACGGCCATGCGAACCGGAGCGGCCACTGCCGTGGCGGCAAAGTATTTGGCAAACACCGAATCAAAGACAATAGGAATCCTCGGCTGCGGGGTCCAGGGCAGGACCAACCTCAAGGCCCTGAAGATCGTTTTGCCAGCGCTCGATGAGGTGAAGGCCTATGATATATCGGATGATGCAGCCAGCAGGTATGCCGAGGAGATGAAAAGCGAGACCGGGCTTGATATCACGATTGTGGGAAGCCCCCTTGAGGCGGTTAAGGACTCGGATATCATCGTGACCGCTGGCCCAATTCTCAAGACCCCGAATCCGGCCATTGAAGGCGAGTGGCTGAAGGCAGGGGTGTTTGCCTCTCCGGTTGACTTCGATTCCTACTTCACGAAATCCGCCTTTGATACCTGCGACAAGTTCGTGACCGATGATACGGACCAGTGCCTCTACTATAAATCGATGGGATACTTCCAGCACATACCCGAGATTCACGCCGATCTCGGAGAGATAGCTGCCGGATTGAAGCCCGGTAGGGAAAGAAGCTATGAGAAGATCATCTGCGCGAACCTCGGTCTGGCCATGGACGATATGGCAACGGCCATAAAGATCTATCAGAGAGCCGCGGAGCGCAACATCGGCACATGGCTTGAACTGTAATTTCCTTCTCATTTTTCTATAAATATCAGCACCATTATCAACCCATTGAAACCACCTCCAACGTTGGAGGTCAGTAAGTGAGCGCTTTTTATTTTAACAGTAATTATCACGGGACCTATTTTTTTATCCGCATCAGAAAAACATGATAGCCTTGAATGTGGCAACACGTGCTTCAGGGCTTAGTGATAATTGATATGCTCTAAATTTATAACTCTTTTAACTGGCTGTTTTACATGACTATTTTTTTGCTACTGTCGAAAATGGGCTAAGAATGCGATCCGAATTCATCGTCAAGTGTTGAGGATCCAAGGGGCGCTGTTTGGGCGGTCATGCTGGGCCTGAGGTTGTTTTGTTAGCGCTGCAAGAATTAACGAAGGACAAATTCGTCAATACATCAAAGAACAAGAGGATTTACAAAAAAGCCAGTTAGAACTCGATTTGGATTAATGGCCCCATCTTGGGGTTTTCCTCATACCACCAGGCTTACTGGTGGTTGTGATTAATTTTTGATGAGAGTCCGTTTTGAAAGTGGGTTTTCGCAGCACTCTGTATAGACGCGAAGCATTTTTGGCCCATTTTATACTTAGATTCATCTTCGGCGAATAGGCTGTAGATCCAACTTATCAGCGAAGTGACAGCTAACGAAGTGACCGCCACCCAGGTCGCGGTAAGGAGGGAATTCTGTCTTGCATACCTCTTTGACGTACCTGCAGCGGGGGTGGAAGTAACATCCAGAGGGTGGCTTTACAGGGCTAGGAACATCCCCTTGAAGCAAGATACGCTTTGATTTGTAGTCGGGATCTGGAACAGGGACCGCGGATATCAGCGCTTCCGTGTAAGGGTGTCGCGGGTTTTCGAACACTTTTTGGGTGGATGCTGACTCCACAATTTTCCCGAGGTACATGACCGCCAAGCGATCGCTGATGTATTTGACCGATGCCAGGTTATGTGTGATAAACAGATAGGTCAGATTGAATTCGTCCCGAAGGCTCTTCAACAGGTTAAGGACCTGGGCTTGAATGGAGACATCGAGCGCTGACGTAGGTTCATCGGCGATGATCAGCTGCGGTTTTAGGACCAGGGCACGGGCAATCGCGATGCGTTGACGCTGACCCCCGGAGAACTCATGCGGATAACGTTTCATGTGATCCGGGTTCATACCCACAGCGATTAAAAGGTCTCGGACCTGCTCCTCTCGATCCTTTGCATTTGATATATTGTGCACAAGGAGCGGTTCACCTATAATCGATCCAACTGTCATGCGTGTATTAAGCGAGGAGTAAGGGTCCTGGAAGATAATCTGCATGTCACGACGCAGCGATTTCATTAGATTACGTGAGGCAGTGACCACGTTTATCTCCCTGTATTTCCCTTCACCATTTATTAGCTGTTTGCGCCGGAATAGGATATCACCTTCCGTCGGTTCAATCAGACGAAGTATAGTACGACCTACAGTAGTCTTTCCACAACCACTTTCTCCCACAAGGCCAAGAGTTTCTCCTTCTTTGATGGAAAAATTAATGACATCGACCGCCTTAACATGGCTCACCATACTGCGGAAGACGCCTTTGTATATTGGGAAGTACTTCTTCAGGTTCTTTACTTCAAGCAGGATGTTGTCAGAAGGCAATCTATATCACCCCTCTATTCGTATAACCAACATGCAGCCCAGTGATTGGAAGCAACTTCCTTTAGAGATGGGATATTCGTCTTACAGATCTCCATTCCTTTCGGGCAACGCGGCTCGAACCCACAACCTAAAGGAACATGGAAGGGCTCAGGAATAACTCCCTCGATGGGTTTTAAACTGGTCACAGAAGCGGTTATGGAGGGGACGGATTCCATCAACCCCTGGGTATATGGATGTTTTGGTTCATGGAACACGGTGCGAACTTTGGATTTCTCTACTACCTTTCCCAGGTACATAACGATGACCTCATCAGCCATTCCAGCGATTAGCCCCAGATCGTGGGTGATCATCATTATCGAGGTCTTGAACTCGTCACGCAGGCCAATCATCAGTTCAAGGATTTGCGCTTGAATCGTCACGTCAAGGGCCGTTGTCGGTTCATCCGCAATGAGGAGTGATGGATTGCACGAAAGTGCCATCGCGATCATGGCCCGCTGCCTCATCCCACCGGAGAGCTGGTGGGGATAATCATCAATGCGCTGTTCAGGTACGGGTATCCCTACCTTATGGAGCATCTCGATAGCCCTTCTTCTGGCCTCCTTCTTATTAAGATGCTGGTGGAGAATAATCGATTCCATTATCTGAGTCCCGATGGTGAATACCGGGTTCAGCGAAGTCATCGGTTCCTGGAAGATCATGGCGATCTCATTTCCACGGATCGAGCGCATCTGCTTTCCTTTGGGGTCAAGCTTTGAAAGGTCCACGATTTCTCCATTGCGGCAATACAAAATCTCACCGCCTACGATCCTCCCTGGCGGCCCTATAAGTCCCATGATCGACAGGGCGGTTACTGATTTTCCACACCCGCTCTCTCCTACGATGCCGATCGTCTGTTCAGGCTCAACAATGAAACTAAGACCGTCCACAGCCTTGACAGCCCCATACTCCGTGTAGAAATATGTCTTAAGATCCTTTACCTCGAGCAAAGGCACTGCTATCTCGGCTCCTCATTCTTATTTTGGGAAATCGACGAGTAAATTGAGCTTTTTCTTAAATTATTCTTCATTCCTGTACCGGATAAACCGATCCGCGCTTTTTGTTTGGCATCTTTGTTTTAAATTTTGGATCATGCCGAAATTACTTATCCTACCGATAAATTACATCTAAATGAATCAAGGAATCTGCTATAGGCCTCTTTGTTTAATACCGGAGTCCTTTTTCCATTTTGGGGTTGAGAACATTAGTTAGTGCATCCCCGAAAAAACTGAACCCCAATACTGTGATCATAATAGCCACGCCAGGGAAGGTTGCAATCCACCAGGCATCCATCATAAATTCACGCCCATCAGCCAACATGGCACCCCATTCAGGAGTGGGGGGCTGCGCTCCTAGACCCAGGAAGCTTAGAGCAGCTGCCCACAATATTGCAATTGCAATGGAAAGGGAAGAGTAGGCGATAACCGGGGCTAAAGTGTGCGGCAAAATATGACGCAGAATAATGCGTGAATCGCCACAACCAATTGCTCTTGCAGCTTCCACAAATGGCTCCTCCTTTACAGACAAGACCGAACCTCGGACAAGTCTCGTATACGCACGCCATCCAATTATACCCACAGCAATAATCACGTTTTGAATCCCTCCTCCTAAAAAGCCCGCTATCGTTACAGCAAGCACTATTGACGGAATTGATAACATCACATCCGTCATCCTCATAATGATAGATTCAATGATTCCGCCATAATACCCTGCAATTAGGCCAAGCGTAACCCCTATCAATAATTGGATTGCAACTATTGCTACCCCGATTAACAATGTATACCTGCAGCCAAATATGATCCTGGTTAAAAGATCTCTACCGTACTGGTCAGACCCTAAGGGATGGCTGAATGATGGTGGACATAAAAGTTCGTCATAGTTTTGCTCTAAAGGGTCATAAGGACTCATGAATGGAGCAAATATCGCAACGATAAAGAGGGATATGATTATTATGCAGCCAGCAACCGCCGCTTTGTCTCTTCTTAACCTCCTCAATGCAGATCTGAGATAAGTATCTCCACTAATGCTTTTCAGTGCCATCTCCTTACTATCCATCCTCACTCATATTTGATTCGCGGATCGATATAAGCATACAAGAGATCTACTATTAAATTCATAAAGATTACTAATAATGAATATATAAAAACTATACCTTGAACCAAGGTATAATCACGCTTGAACACTGCATCCACTAACAATCCACCCGTCCCAGGCCAGGCAAAGACTACCTCGATTATGACAACAAGCGAGAGGATTTCCGGAATTTGCACTCCAAAAATCGTAACAGTGGGGATCATGGCATTCCGAAGGGCATGTTTGTAGATGACGATTCTCTCTGCCAAGCCCTTACTTCTCGCCGTTCTTACATAATCCTCATTAAGTATCTCGACCATCCCTGATCTAATTAGACGACTGATGATTGCAACCTGCCGTATACCAAGGATTAGACCCGGCAGAGCCATATACCTCACTCCCTCAATAGTCCATAATGGCCCACCGCGACCTGATATTGGGAATATATGCATTTTCATGGATAATAACAGC
>Ga0315537_1004011_pt1 | contig 10812 bp, 11 predicted proteins | sample SalMarSW160270MG_FD_203091 | JGI IMG/M metagenome (GOLD analysis project Ga0315537, IMG submission 203091) | Salt marsh sediment microbial communities from the Plum Island Ecosystem LTER, Massachusetts, United States - Salt Marsh Sediment SW1602-70 ... | reverse complement strand
CCCCCGCAATCGAGCGGCAGGGGCTCGCTTGCCGGGAAATGCACGATCTCGCTCTGGGGATTGGCGATCTGCTCCCGCCGCTTGAGATCGGCAAAGCTCTCCGCCGTCGGGGTTTCGCTCATCCGTTCGTCCAACTTACTCGCAAACCTAGATCTTCACGACGGGTCCGGTGAGGAGCGCCAGAAGCTCACGTTTCGAACCAAAGAAGCCACCCTAACCCGAAATTATACAATGCCGGGTTAGCTATGACCTCTTCCTTGAAAGTCAATCTTTTCTTTGCCTTGGCCTCAGGAATAGCCCTATGAGAGGCCCTTCGCAAAGTTCGCCGCTCAAGGAGCAGACCAATGGCCGCCAAACGTGGGCCGATCCCGCGTCCAGGCATTCTCGACATCGCGCCCTATGTCCCGGGGACGAGCGCGCTGCCTGGTGCCGGGAAGGTCGTCAAGCTCTCGTCCAACGAGACGCCGCTGGGGCCCAGCCCCAAGGCAATCGAGGCTTACTTGGCGGAAGCGGCGCATTTGTCGCGCTACCCCGACGGATCGGCGAGGCCCTTACGCGAGGCGCTGGCCAAGCGCTACGGGCTCGATGCCGCGCGCATCGTCTGCGGGGCGGGCTCCGACGAGTTGCTCAATCTTCTCGCGGCTGCCTATCTCGGGCCGGGCGACGAGGCGATTTTCACCGAGCACGGCTTCCTGGTCTACAAGATCGCCATCCTGGCGCACGGGGCCACGCCCATCGTTGCGCCGGAGCGCGATCTCACGGCCGACGTCGATGCCATTCTTGCGCGGGTAAACGATGCCACCCGCATGGTGTTCATCGCCAATCCCAACAACCCGACCGGCACCTACCTCTCCTTCGACGAGGTGAAGCGGCTCCATGCCGCTCTGCCCGACCATGTCATCCTCGTGCTCGACGCCGCTTACGCCGAATACGTGCGGGCTAATGATTACGAGGCGGGAATCGAGCTCGTAGCGACCACCCAGAACACGGTGATGACGCGCACCTTTTCCAAGATTTACGGGCTGGCCGCCTTGCGGCTCGGCTGGGCCTATTGCCCGGCCCCGATCGCCGATGCCCTGAACCGCATCAGAGGCCCGTTCAACGTCACCGGTCCGTCCATCGCCGCCGGCATCGCCGCGCTCCAGGACGAGAAGCACATGCAGGAGGCGGTCGAACACAACGCGGTCTGGCGCGGCTACATGGCCGAACAGCTCGAGCGCATCGGCTTGCGCGTCACGCCGAGCGCCGCGAACTTCCTGCTCGTGCACTTTCCCGAAGACAGCGGCAAGTCGGCGCGTGACGCGGACAAGTTCCTCCATCAGCACCGCATCATCCTGCGCCGGGTGGACAACTACGGCTTTCCCGATGCGCTGCGCATGACCGTCGGCACCGAGCCCGAGAACCACGCCGTTCTCGAGGCCCTTTCCGAGTTCATGGGCGTCGAATCCGCATGACCGAACCGATGTTCAATACCGTTGCCATCATCGGCCTCGGCCTGATCGGCTCGTCCGTCGCGCGCGGCGTGAAGGCGCGCGGGCTGGCCAATCACATCGTCGGCTACGACGCTTCGCCCGGCGTGCGCCGGCGCGCCGACGAGCTTGCCCTCTGCAATCAGGTCTTCGGCACCCCGGAGGAGGCCGTCGAGGGTGCCGATCTCGTTCTGCTGGCCGTACCGGTGGGCGCCACCGCGGATGCGGTCAATGCCATCGCGCCGCATCTCGCCGAGGCCGCGATCCTCACCGAGGTCGGCTCGGTGAAGGCCGCCGTCATCCGCCAGGTCAGCGACAAGCTGCCGCCCGGCGCCGTCTTCGTACCGGGCCACCCCATCGCCGGCACTGAGCATTCCGGCCCCGATGCCGGCTTCGCCGAGCTGTTCGAAGACCGCTGGTGCATCTTGACCCCGTGCGAGCACTCGACCGATGCGGCAGTCGCGAAGGTCACCGCGTTCTGGCAGGCGCTCGGCTCGCAAGTCGAGATCATGACGCCAGAGCACCACGACATCGTGCTCGCCATCACCAGCCACATTCCGCACCTCATCGCCTACAACATCGTCGGCACCGCGGCCGATCTCGAGGAGGTCACCCAGTCCGAGGTGATCAAATTCTCCGCCGGCGGTTTCCGCGACTTCACCCGTATTGCCGCCTCCGACCCGGTGATGTGGCGCGACGTGTTCTTGAACAACAAGGAGGCGGTGCTGGAAGTGCTCGGCCGCTTCTCCGAGGATCTCGCGGCGCTCCAGCGCATGATCCGCTGGGAGGACGGCAAGTCGCTGCAGGACCTCTTCACCCGCACCCGCGCCATCCGCCGCGGCATCATCGAGGCGCACCAAGACACCGACCAGGCGGATTTCGGCCGCCCCCACAGCCACGAGGACTGAGGCGGACGTCACAGCCGCCCGCTATCAAACAATAGACACGAGGTCTTGCTCCTTTCGCACGGACCCTGCCAAATCGCCCTGAAGGCCGCCGGAAAATCTTCGACGTGTCGATTCTCGTCTCACTCCTTTATCTGCTGATCGCAACCGTTCTTCTGGAGATCGGCAACGGCCTGCTGGGCGTGCTGGTGCCCATCGAGGGCAAGCTTGCTGGGTTCTCGACCGTCACGATCGGCGGACTCGGCACCTTCTATTACGCAGGCTTCGTCGTCGGCTGCATGGTCTTGCCGCGCATCATCAGACGCTTCGGCCACATTCGGTCCTTCTCGGCTTTCGCCACCGTCGCCGCCAGCGCGGCTTTGATTCACACGCTCGTTGCCACGCCGGCGACTTGGCTAGCCTTGAGGGCGGCGGTTGGCCTCTGCTTCGCCGGCCTCCTCATCGTGATCGAGAGCTGGCTGAACAGTCAGGCGGCGCAGCAAAGGCGCGGCCATGTCTTCGGCTTGTACATGGCGGCAACGTGGGTCGGCATCGTCGGAGGGCAACTGCTGTTCGCCATCCCCTATTCCCAGTCTTTCCAGCTCTTCGCGCTCGTATCCATCGCGGTTTGCCTATCGCTGGTCCCGGTCACCTTGACCACCGGGGCTGTCCCCGCAATTCCGGAGGTCACGAGCATCAACGTCGCTGGCCTCTACCGGACGGCGCCAGTCGGCCTCATTGGCTGCCTGGCCACGGGCCTCGCAAACGGCGCGTTCTGGTCGTTCGCCCCGCTTTTTGCCCAGGCGCGGAGCGATACGAGCCTAGGCGTCAGTCTTTTCATGTCCGCCGCCGTGATCGGCGGCGCACTGAGCCAATGGCCGATCGGGCGAATTTCGGATCACGTCGATCGGCGCTGGGTTATCACCGGAGTCTGCTTGGTGTCGTCCGTGATCGCTCTGTTGATGACCCTGCAGCCGAACGGTTCCGCTCCATTGATGTTGGGCCTGACTGTCTTGTTCGGAGCCTCAGCCCTGACGCTCTACCCTCTCTGCGTCGCCCACGTAAATGACCGGGCCGATCCCGAGGCGTTCATCGAGGTCAGCAGCCGCCTGCTCATGGCCTTCGGACTCGGCGCAATCATTGGGCCGTTCCTGGCCGGCTTCCTCATCGCCGCAACTGGGATCATGAACCTCTTCGTCTTTACTGCGGGAATCCACGCGACCTTGGCCCTCTACGCCTTCAGCCGGATCAAACTGGCAAAGCCGGTCCCCGAGCCCGAGCGCGCAGCGTTCGCGCCGAGCCCGCCGCTCACCCACGGAACGCAAGCCGCCGTCGAGCTGCAGCAAACTGCCGAGCAGGCGAACTAGGCGCTCGCATGCCCAGCCGCTAGTGTTTGTCATCGGGCAATGACGACAGAAGATAAGACTGAGCTTTGGGTGTTCGGCTACGGCTCGCTCATGTGGCGGCCGGGCTTTCCCTTCGAGGCGCAGGCGCCTGGCCTCTTGAAAGGCGCGCACCGCGCGCTCTGCGTCTATTCCATCTTCTACCGCGGCACGCGCGAGCAGCCAGGCCTCGTGCTCGGGCTCGACCATGGCGGCGCCTGCCGCGGCGTCGCCTTTCGCGTGACGCAAGGTGCGGAAGAGGAGACCGTCGCCTATTTGCGCGAGCGCGAGCAGATCACCGCGGTCTATCGCGAGACGTACAGGAACGTGCGCCTGCTGGACGGGTCGGGGCGCAGCGTCCAGGCGCTCACCTATCTCGCCGACCCCAATCACGAGCAATATGCCGGCAGGCTCACCCCGAAGGAGCAGCTTCGCATCGTGCGGACCCGCAAGGGCGAGACCGGGACAAACGCCGAATACGTGCTGAATACCGTGCGGCACCTGGAGGAGGAAGGCGTGCATGACGCCGTGCTTGCGGCGCTCGCCGCGCAGCTTGCGGGCGGGGAGAGCTAACTGGCCGGTTTTGCCGGCTTCGCCTCGGGCGCGTCCTTGTGCAGCTCCGGCCTGCCGAAGAAATAGCCTTGCATATAGGAGACGCCCGCTTTCTCGAGCAGCCTCACGGTCTTCTCGTCACCGACCCATTCGCCGACGGTGACGACGCCGAAGCTGCGTGCGAGGTCGATCAGCGTGCGCACGAACATCTCATTTTCGGCATCGGTGCCGAGATTCTCGATAAACGAGCCGTCGATCTTGACCATGTCGACGCCAAGTTCACGCAACGAGCGGAACGAGGTATAGCCCGCGCCGAAATCGTCGAGCGCCACGCGGCAGCCGAGCTCTTTCAGCGTGCCGACGAACGTCACTGCCGCCTTCACGTCGGAGATCGCCGCGGTCTCGGTGATCTCGACGGTCAGCCGCTCCAGGATCGAGCGGTCCTTGCCGGTGAAGCCTTCGAGCCCCGCCATCCACTGCGGGTCCGTAGCCGTCGCCGCTGAGACGTTGAGAGCAAGCTTGATGTTGGGCGAGGCGCGCAGGAGATCGATGGCCAGCTCGAGCACGCGATAGTCGATGAGCTTGGCAAGGCCGAACTGCTCGGCCACGTGAATGAACTCGCTCGCGCTCACAACCGAGCCGTCGAGCCGCCGCATGCGCAGCAGGCATTCGTAAAGCTCCGGCACATGGCTCCGCGAGGTGACGATGGGCTGGAGCGCGATCAGCATGCGGCGGTCGTTGAGCGCGCGGATGATCTCGTCGGCAATGACGACGTTGCGCCGCCGTTCGGACTCTTTCCGCTCGCACAGGACGTAGCGGCTAAACTGATTGCCGCGTTGGCCGCGGGCAATGTCTAGAGCATGCAGCGCCCGGCCGATGGCGTTCTGCGCGCTCGAAGCATGCTCGGGCAAGATCACGGCACCCATCGAGAGCGTGGTCGCCACGGCGCCGACGCTGGTGTCGATGACGCTGTCGCCGATCGCCGCCATGAGGCGCCGCGCGATAGCCTCCACGCCTTCCGCATTGCAGGTGTGCAGCACGATGCCGAACTTGTTGGACGAGAACCGGCCGATGCAGTCCTTGCCCCGCAGCACGCGGGCCAGGCGCTTGCCGACGATGGCGATGACCTCATCGCCAACATCGAAGCCGTAGGTCTCGTTGATCAGCGTAAGGTCATTGACCCCGGCAAGCAGGAAAGCCCCGTTCACGGGCGAGCGCAATGCAGTGGACAACAGATTGGTGAGCGCCTCGGTGAGCCTGGCGCGGTTAAGTTGGCCTGTGAGCTCGTCACGATTGCCGGCGAAATGCATGCGCTCCTGCCGGCGACGGTCGTCGATAACCTTGAGCATACCTTGCGCCTGAAGCGGGCGCCCGTCGGCGTCGGTGAAACAAACGCCGGTATCCTCGACCCAGACCGCGGCCTTGCCGCGGCGCCCTTCGGGCAGGAAGCGGTAGTGGAGACTGTAGCGGAGCGCTGCGCCCGGTTCGGCGTGCGGACCACCGGTGACGCCGTCATAGCGCGGTCCGGCATGCTCGGGATCGATCAGAAGCGCGAAGGCCCGGCCCTTGCGGACCTTGTTGATGTCGGGGACCCCGAGCACGCCCGCGGCGTTCTCGGCCCATTCGATAGTGTCGGTTGCGAAATCCCACTGATAGGCGGTCGCGCGGACGCTCTCGAGAACCTGCTCGATATCGAGCGGCTCTTGCACGTCACCCCCACGCGGGCCGAAATCGACCACGCTGGCACCACCTTGTTGTCGTGGCGGCGTTCCGCCGCCGGCAAGCTCGTTCGAGGATGCACTCACTGACCGCCCCCTTTTCCCATGGACCCACATGGGAAGCGCCTTTCCGGCGCTTGGTTATTGACTGAGAGGCTATGCGATAAGGCTTAAGAAAGCCGAAAGCTGGCCTCTTCTGTAAGGGATCGGGAGAGCCGCGGATATTGGCAGCGGCGGGTTATACGGTGCCTTTCACCGGCCTTGGTTGACAAAACCTTGCGCTGAACGGCGGACATGCGAAATCCCGCCAGGTCGAAGACCAGACGGGACGCAATTTGCGCTTGCAGACACGGCCGGCGGCAGGCGCCGGCGGCCGGTCTTAAGCCTCTTCCTTGATGACGAGCACCTGACGGCCACGGTAGCGGCCCGATTTCAGGTCGATATGGTGGGGCCGGCGCAGCTCGCCGGAATCCTTGTCCTCGACATAAGCCGGGTTCTTCACCGCGTCCTGGCTCCGCCGGTTGCCCCGCTTCATGCGGGACACTTTTCTCTTAGGAACAGCCATTTCTCAAAACCTCAAAGCGGCCCGTGCGCTTAGAGCGGGCCCATCGTGGCGCCCCTTATAGTGGCAATCTTTTCCCCTGGCCAGGGCCGACACCCCACCTTTTTCAGGGCTTCAAGACGCAGCCGGCGCGCTTGGCGATAAGCGGCATGCGCCGCTCGACGGCATTGGCGACCAGGCGCATGACGCGGCTCGGCTTGGCCGGGTTGCGCGCGTCCGGATTAGGCAGCGCCGCCGCCAGCAGAACCGCCTCGCGCACGGTCAACTGGGATGCGGGCTTGTGGAAGTAGCGGTGGCTTGCCTCCGCGGCGCCGTAGAGATCCGGCCCCCATTGGGCGATGTTTAGATAGATCTCCAGCATGCGCTTCTTGGACCACATCGCCGTCATCAGATAGGCGAGCGGCACTTCAAGCGCTTTGCGCACGTAATTCCGGTCCTCCCACAGATAGATGTTTCTTGCGACCTGCATCGGGATGGTGCTCGCTCCGCGCACGCCCGTCCAGCTATGCGCCTGCTCGATCACATCTCTGACGGCGCCCCAATCGACGCCCCAATGCCTGCAGAAATTACCGTCCTCGCTCGCCACCACCGCCAAGCGGAGATTGGGGGAAATATCCTTAAGCGGCACCCATTTGCGCTTCAGGGGCTGACCTTGCAGCTTCTCGACAAGCATCACCATGGTGATGGGCGGATTGACGAAGCGGAACGTGACGACGGAGACGAACACGGCGCCCACGAGAATAAGAAGAGCGAGGCCTGCTCGCCGCAGCCATACATGCCGCTTGCGTCCGCCCGCTCGTTTCTTGGCGCGCTTTCCGGTCTGTGAAGGCGCCTGTACCGCCATGGATTCGGGTTCTACCTCTCAGATACCGCTTAGAGCAACTTTGGACTGACCAGATCCTTAGCTCCACGTTTGCGGCAAGACGCCGCCTCCGCTATCCCTGTGCCCCGTCATGGACTTCCTCGCAGAGCTTGAGCGTATTGCCTGGGCCGTCGAGCAGCGGCTCGGCGAGTTCCTGGCCGCCAGCGACACCACACCGCCCGGCGGCGCGGAGCTTGGCGAGGCCATGCGCTATGCCGCCCTTGGCGGCGGCAAGCGCTTGCGGCCGTTTCTGCTCATCCAGTCCACCCGCCTGTTCGGCGTCGATGAGGCGCACGCCCTCGACGCGGCGTGCGCGCTCGAATGCGTCCACTGCTATTCCCTGGTGCATGACGATCTCCCCGCCATGGACGATGACACGTTGCGCCGCGGGCGCCCCACGCTTCACGTCGCTTTCGACGAGGCGACCGCCATCCTAGCCGGCGATGCGCTGCTCACCCTCGCCTTCGAGATCCTGAGCGCGCCCGCGACCCATGAAGACGCAAAGATCCGGGCCGAACTCGTCCTCATGCTGGCGAAAGCCGGCGGCTGGCGGGGCATGGCACTTGGCCAGGCGCTCGACCTCGCCGCCGCGCATCACGCCTTCTCGCCCGAGGACACGGCCATGATGCAGACGCTCAAGACCGGCGCTTTGTTCCGCTTCGCCTGCGAGGCGGGGGCCGTGCTCGGCCATGCCGATACGCGTGGCCGGGATGCGCTGAAAGCCTATGCGGGCGCGTTCGGCCAGGCGTTCCAGCTCGCCGACGATCTTCTCGATGCGCAAGGCGACGCCGACGCCATGGGCAAGGCCGTGGCCAAGGACGCAGAGCGCGGCAAGGCCACGCTTGTCAGGCTGCTCGGCATCGAAGGCGCCACGGCGCGGCTTGCCGGACTCGTGGCCGAGGCCGAAGACGCGCTCAAGCCCTTCGGCGAGAACGCCGCCATGCTGATCGACGCCGCCCGCTTCGTCGCCGAACGGCGCACTTGAGGAAAGGTGCGAATCCGGATCGAATTGCGCGCATGGCCACGACACCGGCTCCGCAACGCCGCCGCTTCCGGGATACGAAGGTGTCGCGCTTCCTCCAGGCGCGCTGGCGGCTTCTGTTCGGGACGCTGCTCTGCATTGCGCTCGTGGTGTTTCTACCGCAGGAGAAATACTGGCTCGCCTCACGCCTGTTGATCGGCTGGGACGCCGGTGTGGCACTCTATCTCGTGCTGGTGATCGTAATGATTATCCGCTCTGCGCCCGACCGTGTGCGGCTCGAATCTCCGCTTCAGGACGAAGGCCGTATCGCCATCCCTATCCTCATCGTGACGGCGGGCATGGCGAGCTTAGGTGCCATCATTTTCTGGCTGCGCGCGGCGTCGCAGAGCGAGACGATACAGCCGGGCATACTTGGGCTGCTGTTCCTGACAACGCTGCTCTCTTGGCTATTCATCCACATGATGTTCGCGCTGCATTACGCACACGAATATTACGCCGAGCATCGCGGCGCTGGTGGTGGCCTGCGCTTCCCGGGCGGCGGCGACCCGGGCTATTGGGACTTTATCTATTTCGCCTTCGCCATCGGCACGGCGACGCAAGTGTCCGACGTAGCCGTGACCTCGACCACCATCCGCCGGACCGTGACGGCCCACGGCATGGTCGCCTTCGTGTTCAATGTCACCATGATCGCGCTGACCGTGAGCATTGCCGGCGACGCCATTTCCATGAAATAGCCGCCGCGGCACCTGGAACAAACGCCCCCTTTGCCGTATTTTCCTTGTCTCCGTTCAACAAATACCGGAGTGACAAGATGACGCAGAAAGCTGGGCAACTGTGTCCGTCGCGGCGGAAATTGCTGCTGTCCATGGGCTGGGCGGCGGCTTTGGCCGGCGGCGGACTGCTTTTCGACGGCCGCGAGAGGGCTCAAGCGCAACAGAAAGTCAGCAAGGAAATCGCCAAATATCAGGACAGTCCGAACGACGGCCACAAATGCTCTGAATGCACGTTCTTCGAGCCCCCGAAGAGCTGCAAGGCCGTCGAGGGCGACATCAGTCCAGATGGCTGGTGCCAGCTCTGGACCAAGGCCGCATAGCTTCTCAGACGCTTCAATGAGGAATTCGTGCCGCGGCCCTACTCGGCCGCGGTGCGGCCCATTGTGCCCGGGCCGAAGCGGCGCTCGATATAGTCGAGCACCATCTGCTTGAACTCTGCCGCAGCACCAGGCCCGCGCAGCGTCGTCACCTTCTTGCCTTCGATGAATACGGGCGCGGCCGGCGCTTCGCCGGTGCCAGGGAGCGAAATGCCGATATCGGCGTGCTTCGACTCGCCAGGTCCGTTGACGATGCAGCCCATCACCGCGACGTTCAGCGTCTCCACGCCCGGATAGCGGCGCTTCCATTCCGGCATCTGGTCGCGGATGAAATCCTGGATGTCGCGGGCGAGCTCCTGGAACGTGGTCGACGTGGTGCGCCCGCAACCGGGACACGCGGCAACAAGCGGCACGAAGGCGCGAAAGCCCATGCTCTGCAAGAGTTCCTGCGCCACCTTCACCTCGAGCGTGCGGTCGCCGCCTGGCTCTGGCGTGAGCGAGATGCGAATGGTGTCGCCGATGCCGTGCTGCAGCAGCACCGAGAGCGCCGCCGACGAGGCGACGATGCCCTTCGACCCCACGCCGGCTTCGGTGAGCCCAAGATGCAGCGCAAGGTCTGAGCGCGCCGCGAGCATGGCGTAGACGGCGATCAGGTCCTGCACGGCCGAGACCTTGGCCGAGAGCACGATCTTATCCGCACCCATGCCGAGATCTTGCGCCCGCGCGGCCGAGAGCAGCGCCGACTGCACGATGGCTTCGTGCATGACCTCGCGCGCGTCCTTCGGGTCTTCGCTTGCGGCGTTCTCGTCCATGAGTCGCGTCAAGAGCTCCTGGTCGAGGCTTCCCCAGTTGACGCCGATGCGCACCGGCTTGCCGTGACGGAGAGCGATCTCGATGATCTGCGAGAACTGCTTGTCGCGTTTGTCCTTGAAGCCGACATTGCCGGGATTGATGCGGTACTTGTCGAGCGCTTGCGCACATGCCGGATGCGCGGCGAGCAGGGTATGGCCGTTATAGTGGAAGTCGCCGATCAGCGGCACGTCGACGCCGAGCCGATCGAGCCTTTCGCGGATATGCGGAACGGCGGCAGCGGCCTCGGCACGGTCCACGGTGACGCGCACGAGCTCGGAGCCGGCCCGCGCCAGCGCCGCGACTTGCGCCACCGTCGCCTCAACGTCCGCCGTGTCGGTGTTGGTCATGGACTGGACGACGATGGGGGCACCGCCACCCATCATCACGCCGCCGATCTTGACCGGAACCGTGTGCTTCCGTGCTTTGATCTCCATGGGCGGAAGGATACATCACATTTGT
>Ga0315537_1004010_pt1 | contig 10814 bp, 10 predicted proteins | sample SalMarSW160270MG_FD_203091 | JGI IMG/M metagenome (GOLD analysis project Ga0315537, IMG submission 203091) | Salt marsh sediment microbial communities from the Plum Island Ecosystem LTER, Massachusetts, United States - Salt Marsh Sediment SW1602-70 ... | reverse complement strand
TTATCAGGGGAACGGGCACCACTTCGATATCAAGTATTTGTACCTGTTCCGGCGGAACGCAGGCGGTGGTGTCGGTAACGATGCCTACTTTTTTCGTGACTGCACCTCTATAGTGACACTTTATCTCGTTGAGGTTGTGCCGCTCTCTTTTTATTTTTAAGACGTCTTTCGAGTAGCAGAGGAATGAGTAGCACTCCCCACATTAACACCAGCAGTCCCAGGAAAGCCAGGTTAGTCAAATTACCTGTTGAGTGGTAGACTATTAGGCTTAACGTAACTAAACTTGGAGCAACAAGCAGACTCACTCTTAGCCACCGCTGTCGCAGGCGGATGAAAGTTGCGATGGTCAACGCAAGACCCATGAAGCTAAGCCCTATCCAGGGGGCGTAATAGTAAAGCTGCTCTAAGCTTTCTTCGGAAAATTTGCCTGACGGCGATATCGCCAGTACCCACCCGATGATTATTGGCAGCGGCAGTAGCATTAGTGAGCTTAATAACCAGTCTCTCTTTATCGTCAGGCTAATAATGCGAAAGAGCCACCAGAGCGCCAGCGGGAAATATACCGGTAAGGCTAGGAAAGACCACCCCCTGGGAAGATATAGCAACATCAGACCGACGATAAGTACTGGCAGCAGTGTGTACCCCAGCCACGGAAAGACCCAGGTAGGTTTTCCGTGAAACCAGCCGTAGACCGTCGTGGCGAGAATCAGTACCAGGACAAGTGATATCCAACTGGCATAATGCCACCAGTTGAGTACAAACAGCAGCCCGAAGAGGAAATGGGGCATTGAAGCTAATAGAACCTGTTTCCAACTGCCCTGGCTGTAGGCTTCATATATCTGTCGGGCGATTGGCTTGGTGTTGCCCATCTGCTGAAGGCATGTTTTAATCGCTTCTTTTCTGGACATACCAGAATCGGTGAACTCCCGGAGCTTGTCCTCTATATGCGCCTCGAGTTCACTCATAATAACGGTCTCATCTGAGTGTTCGAGTCTGGCGTCGGACCGGATGGTTTCCAGGTATTGAGATAAATCCAGTGTCATTGGTCTATCCTTTTATATCCCTTCGGTTTCCGGCTGAAGTATTAGTTTAACAGCCGCGAAGTAGTCAAGCCATTGTGTTTTTTCCATCGCTAGTTTTGCTTGCCCCTTGGCAGTAATGTGATAATAACGTCTTTGACGTCCGTTTGGCAACATTTCCCATGTGCCTATAATCAGGCCGCTTTTCTCCAGCCGGTGTAGGGCGGGATAGAGTGTACCCTCTTTAAATTTGAAATATCCTTGACTCCTCACCTCTAGTTCTTTAACTATCTGGTAGCCATACATGGGCTTTCGTTCCAGTAAAGATAGGAGGAGGTAGCTTGAACTGCCTTTTAGCAGATCGTGTTTTGACTCCATAACAAATCACCTCAATTTTGCTATTTACTTAGACATTCTATGTATGTCAATACTATCAGAGAAATTTTATCTTTGCAAGAGGCATTGTTCTGCTATTCAATCTATTTTACCGGGGCAGCCGATAGTCATTTTTTAAGTGTTATTAATCCGATTTTACCGAGCCGGCCAATGCCAGCACTGCGGCGATAGCACCGAAAACTATACCTACCCAAGAACCATCGATGAAAGAACCCAGCAGGACCCAGATTCCTAGAGAACAGACTGCAAGACTAAGTAATTTCACTTTATAATTGACCTCCCCTTTTTTCACTTTTCCCTGTCAAGGCTGCCCCGGCAGTTAATACCTAGAGAAACATAATACATAGATACTCTAGGTATTATATCAACAATATCCTTGTTTGTCAATCGTCGACACGTGAATTTTTACTACAGATAGTAATGGATTATTGACGGATGATTCTACTTGAGACTACCAGTGTAAAATGTTATAGTACGGAATAACAGCTGTCTTGCCTGCGGGGGAGTGCCGGAATTGGCAGACGGGCTGGACTTAGGATCCAGTGCAGCAATGCGTGGGGGTTCGAGTCCCCCCTTCCCCATTTTTTATTAATTTAACACCCCTCCCATTGACAACCTGTTTATGCCGCTCATACAATTATATTTAAGGGTAGCGGAAAATGGTTATTGTAACCGGGGCGACAGGACATATCGGTAATGTGCTGGTACGTGAGTTGCTTACTCGGGGTATGAGCATACGGGTCTTGGTATTGCCTGATGACGATATACGTCCCCTAACGGGATTAAATGTAGAAACTGTTTATGGGGATATTACCGACGTTGAGAGTCTTAAATCCGCTTTTAAAGGTGTTGATATCGTTTTTCATCTCGCCGGTATTGTTACCATCATGCCCGGTATGGCGGCTGTACTTGAGAAGGTTAATGTAGGTGGTGTGCGCAATGTCATCGACGCCTGCCGCGCCTGTGGCGTTCGTCGTTTGGTCTATACCAGCTCTATCCATGCCGTCGCCGAGCCCCCTCACGGTACTGTTATCGACGAGTCGCAGCCGTTTTCTCCAGAGCGTGTTCTTGGCGACTACGCCAGGAGCAAGGCCCGCGCTACATTGTTGCTCCTTGACGAGATTAAAAAAGGCGGGCTTGATGGGGTTATCTGCTGTCCTACGGGTGTTATCGGTCCCTGGGATTACGGAATTTCCAATATCGGTCAGCTTATTATTGATTTCGCCAGCGGACGTCTGAAATCCTATGTCAGCGGCGCTTATGATTTCGTGGATGTGCGTGATATTGCCCGTGGTCTCATTCTTGCCGCAGAAAAAGGGCAGTCGGGGCGTCACTATATCTTCTCCGGCGCGCAGGTCCAGGTGCCGGAACTGATAAAAGAACTGGAGCATGATATCGGTTATCCAGCGCCGACTTACCGCATACCGGCTGTTATAGCTCGCGTTGCAGGGGTGCTTGCCAGTGTTTATTACCGCCTGTTGCGGCGTAAACCTGTTTTCACTGCTTACTCCATCGATGTGCTGCGGAGCAACTCAATGGTCAGTTCGGCGCGGGCGCGCCGGGAACTAGGTTTTAACTCAAGGCCTTGGCAGGAAACAATTCGCGACCATGTGGAATGGTTCCGCACCGAGGGTATGCTCCCCGTACGACGCTAGTCTTAACTTGACACCCGCAACGTAGCCGTCTAAAGTATGGGATATCCGGTTTTATTAGCTTTTCTTTACGGGTAGTCATTTATTTTATTCAGCAGCGGGGAAAGAGGTATAAAAATGGATCTTCAATTGAAGGATAAAGTAGCGCTCGTTACTGGCGCAGGCAGCCAAATCGGCTACGGCAAAGCAATATGCCTGACCTTGGCCGAAGAAGGTTGTCACATTATCGCTGCCGACATTGATTTTGAAGGGGCTAAGCGAACGGCTGCAGAGGCGGAGGCTTTAGAATGTCGGGCATTGGCTATTAAAGTCGATGTTACTAAAACGGTAGAAGTAGATGCAATGGTGGCTCAAACGATTAATAAATTCGGTAAAATTGATATCCTTGTTAATAACGCCGGCGCCAGCAGTGAGTTACGTCCCTTTATGGAAATGACGGAAGGGGACTGGCAGTTCGATATCGGCGTGAATCTTATCGGTCAGATGCGTGTCGCCCACGCTGTACTACCTCATATGCTGGCCCGCAAGTACGGCCGTATCATCAATACCTCTGGAGGGCAGGGCATGCCCGATATCTCCATCTACGGAGCGGCTAAGGGTGGTGTAGTGCAGTTCACCAAGGCTTTAGCAAGGGAAGTCGGTGATAAAGGAATCTTTGTTAATGCTGTAGGTCCTGGACTCGGTAAGACCGGACTGGTCTGGCGCGCTCCAAAAGAAATGCTGGAAGGAGAAAAAGGAGCCTCTATGCTCAATCGACTCTGCGAGCCGGCTGACGTGGCGAATGTGGTAGCTTTCCTGTCGTCGGATAAATGCAGCTACATGATGGGGCAGCTCGTCCAGCTGGGCACGTCTTAATCCTTTATCAGTGAATCCCAGGGCGTTTCCATTTGCGGTACCGGTATCTCAATTAGGACAGGGCGGTCGGCTTTAAGCGCTTCGCCGAGCTTTTTACCCAGCTCCTCACGTTTTTCCACCCTTATCCCTATGGCCCCGAAAGCCTCAGCAAACTTGACATAATCTGGATTGTGTAACTTATCACCGATATACCTCCCCCCGAACTGCCGACGCTGGATGCCGCTGACCGTCCCGTAGGCGTTATCGGTGAAAATAAGTGTAACCACGTTACTCTTTTCCTGCACGGCCGTGGCCAGTTCCGCGGAGGCGTATGAGAAACCCCCATCACCGCATATCGCCACTACGGCTCTGTCCGGGTTGGCTACCTTTGCCCCGAGAGCGGTTGGGAAAGCAAAGCCCAGCGTACCGAAATATGAGGAATCTACATAGCTTCGTATACGATTGACCGGATAGGCGATGTCACACCAGTGACCGATGATAGTTACGTCCGGCACGATTATGCTGTCATCCCCGAGCACCTCGTGAATTATATTGATAATAGACATTTGTAAAGGCCCAGCTTTTTCCAGCTTTCTCTTCAGTCCGTCGCGCAGACGGGTAATCTCTGCTTCCTGCCAGCGGCTTTCGGTTTTCTTACCAAGCGTCTGCGACAGGGCTTTGAGTGTTAGTCCTGCATCTGCGGAAATTCCTGTCTCGATACGGTGGTTTTTCCCCAGCTCTCCGGCGTCGCAGTCTACCTGGATTACTTTTTGTTCGTATTTAAGTTCGAGTTGGGTGCTGCCGGAAGCTCGCAGCCGACTGCCCACCACCAGAATGGCATCAGCTTCTTTGAAAAATGGATTGAGCCATAGTGTGAAATTGCCCCCATAAAACGGGTGGTCGTACGGTATCAGCCCCTGTCCCTCCGGTGTCATGACCACTGGTGCCCTTAGTCGCTCGGCCAGTTGCGTGATTTCTTTGGTAACACCGGCTTTGACCGCCCCCCGCCCCGCCAGAATAATCGGGTGTTGGGCGCTGACCATTGTTTTTACTACTTTTTTAATATCCTCCGGTTCCGGCGGAATTGGTTCCAGTCTTTCCGTGCTGGTGAATGTCATTTCTCCCCGCTTTGACCACAGGTCGTAGGGAACTTCTATTTCCGTCGGTTGGGGCCGCTGGGTCTTAAGCTGGCGTAGGGCGTGGCAGAGAATATCCGGGATGTCCTCCGCCCGTGTTGCCCGGCTACAGTATTTGGTAAGGTAGCGGAAGATATCAATTTGCTCATCAAGTTCGTGAAGGACTCCCCGGTGGAAGCCTATGTGCTGGCTTTCTATCTGCCCCGATATCAGCAGTACTGGTGCTGATGCAGCGTAGGCTGTGCCGATGGCGGCTGCCGTATTTAGAGCCCCAGGACCGGGCAATACCATGGCTACACCTATTTTACCGGTGGTCATTGCGTAACCGAAGGCCATATAGGCGGCGGTCTGTTCGTGGCGGGTGGATATCCAGCGGATGCTTTTATCACGATATATGGAGTCCAGCGCGTCCATAATCTGCACGCCCGGCAGCCCGAAAATAACCTTTGTTTCCTCACGGACTAATAATTCTACCAGTGCTTCGGCTCCGCTCATTCTAGTCATAATTAGCCTCCATACCGTATATGGGCTTGTGGTTATTATTATAGTATAAATCGTTTAACCAGGTAATAAGCAGAAGTCAAGCACTCAAGGATATTCCATTAGTTAAAGGGTTTTTTAATAGAGCCTACTAACCACATGCAGGTATAAATTGATGGCAAATATATAATATTTGCGGGGGAATTAGGGTAGGATTAACATTGGCTGGAGCTTTTTAACTGGGTATCTATTTATCTGGGGAAAGAATTCTTATAAGAAATGTCTTATTAACCAGGTCCTTTATAATTTTTATTTGAGCTGTCTCCTGTGCTAGGCGGTTACGACGGTAGTCAACCCACCCTTCTATTTCTGTGTTAGCTATACCTAGCGACTGTGCTATCTTGATCGTTTCATCTGTAATCTTCTTAGTATAACCTGTATTCTCTTCAATTCTAGCCCGCACCCCACTAGTGATCGCCTCCATGTTACTCATTAGTATCGTTTCTGTATTAAAGGGTGAACTTTGTGCAATGCTCGTACTAAAGTTGTCCATATATACTTGCCTTTCAAAAGTATGTTGATTATATTTGAAAGGATACCTTTCTATTTTTATGCCCTCAACAGGTTCTCTGTTTCCTCCGTGTGTTCTTACTCTTCAAAAGGCCAGCCTTTTACGGGCATGTTGAATTTTTCCAGGAATGTCTTAAAATCATTTTTATCAATACGATAGTGTCCGCTTGGCAGACGGAAAGCCTTTAGCCTTTTACTCTTTATCCATTCCAGCACGGTGCTTTTACTTACCTGGCAATAGGATGCGATGTCTCTTGATGTTAGTCTTGTTATTTCGGGTCTTTTTTTAGCTGGCACGGTTGGACTCCTTTCCACCGATGCGGCGATGTGTTGTTTGTTTTTTGTGTTTTTAACGAAGTTTGCGTATTATACATATAATAGATATGGCGTGTAACAAATTAATCACAAAAAATGAGTGAATTATCACAAAATAATCACAAATATTGTTATTTTATATTTAGATATCACAATCAATCACAGTCTCTCTGATGTGATGCATACTCATTCTTGTTTGACAATGCGTTATATTGTTGATAATATAGTATGTCTGGAACATCTTTGTGATGAGTAGAAAAAAAGTAAATCAAGACTTCGTGCCTGAATTCGGCATAAAACATGGTTCCCGCTCCGGTCACAAACCGGAGTCCGGCATCGTGTTAAAGAGTAAAGTCTGGCTGGAAAAAGACGGCAAGCTGTTCATGGGCTACGGCAGGGCAACGTTACTGGAACGTATCGACCAGTTTGGCTCAATATCTGCCGCCGCCCGATCGATGAAATTGGCCTACCGCAATGCCTGGCTTTGGGTGGAAGCTATCAACCGCCTGGCGCCTAAACCGCTAGTAGTAAAGTCAACCGGTGGACCGCGTGGCGGCTACGCACGACTGACAGAGGAAGGCCGCCGTATAATCAAGGAATACAAGGAAAAGCGCGCCAGTGTCCGTGAGGTTATTGAGAAAAGGAAATAAAAAAATTTAACTCTGCGCTATATTGACGATAGTATAGCGTTGCGCGTTGTCTGAATTTTACATATGGGGAAACGACGATTTTGAAAAGGTTTGTTCTTTTATCACTCCTGTTGTTGTTTGTCTTTGTTTCCTGGGGGTGTGATAAAGAAGGGCCCATACCGCTGACCGCTTTCGTCGGTTCAGCCAGTAAGCCTGCTATGGAGGAAGCCGCCGCGGCTTTTGAAGAAGAGACAGGCATCAAGGTCTATCTTAACTTCGGTGGTTCCGGCACCATGCTTTCGCAGATCGAACTCTCGCAAAGCGGGGACTTATATATCCCCGGCAGCCAGGATTATATCGCTAAAGCCGAACGGAAGGGAATTATCGATATCGACTCGCTGGTCAAGATTGCCTATCTCATTCCTGTGATATCCGTGCAGCATGGCAATCCACATAATATCCAGGCGCTCGCTGACCTTGCCCTGCCCGGTCTGGAAATAGGTATTGGTAATCCGCAGTCGGTATGTCTTGGCCTCTATGCTATCGAAATTTTTGAGTATAACGATTTACTTGAAGATATCGCTAAAAATATCGTCGTCAATACGGAGAGCTGTGCTAAGACAGCTGCATTGTTGTCTCTAAAATCGGTTGATGCCGTGATTGGCTGGGGCGTTTTTCATCACTGGGACCAGGATAATATTGATACGGTCTATATAGACGCGTCACAGTTGCCACGGTTGGCCTATGTCCCCGGCGTTATTACAGAATTCACCGAATATAAAGAAAATGCACGCAGATTTCTCGACTTTCTGGTATCTGAAGAAGGGCGTCAGATTTTCCAGAAGTGGGGCTACATTACTACCGAGGAGGAAGCCAGAGTTTTCGCGCCCGATGCCGAAATCGGCGGTGAATACAAATTGCCCGCCTCATACCAGCCGTGAAGTGAATCTTTGTCTGTAGAAAGGTTGAGCAGATGTTCAGGATTTTAAAAGGGGCCAGCGGTGAGAGGGTCTTCCGCACAGCCACGATAAGCGCCCTGGTGCTTTTGGCGCTGTTTTTCATCGGAATTATCGTGTCCCTGCTGGCTTACACTAAGTGGGATACCTTTATATCGGCTTTAGGCTCCAGTGAAATCCTCTCCGCTATCAAGTTGAGCCTGATGACCGCTACGATAGCCGCTGTTATATCCATGCTGATTGCTGTGCCGGTGGCTTATGCTATCTCTCGTTCGAGTTTCCCGGGCAAAGACATTGTCGATAGCTTGCTGGACCTTCCCATCGTCGTCTCGCCGGTAGCCCTCGGCGCTGCCCTGCTGGTCTTTTTCAATACTCCCCTCGGCTCCGCCATCGACGATAATATCCTGAAATTCGTTTTCTCCGTACCTGGCATCGTCCTCGCCCAGGTTACCGTCATCAGCGCGCTGGCTATCCGCCTGCTTAAGTCCACCTTTGACGGCATCGATCCTCGTTATGAGCAGGTCGCCCGTACGCTGGGGTGCAGTAAGCCCGAGGCTTTTTTCCGTGTCACTTTACCCCTGGCCAGGGATGGTCTTATCGCTTCCACTCTGCTTACCTGGGCCCGTGCCGTCGGTGAGTTTGGTGCTACTGTTATGCTGGCTGGCGCCACGGCCATGAAAACGGAAACCCTCCCCACCGCTATTTTCCTGAGTCTGGCCTCGGCTGATGTGGAAAAAGCTATCGCCGTAATTTTTGTGCTGATATTGATTGCCGTAGCGGCTTTACTGATTATCCGCAAGACCGTGGGTAGAAGGTATCATGTATGATAGAAATTAGGGACCTTTCGCTGCGTTTGGGCGATTTTAATCTTCAGGATATTAATCTGTCTATCCATGACAATGAATATTTTGTTATACTGGGTCCCACAGGGGCGGGTAAAACCATCCTTCTTGAGTGTGTGGCCGGACTTCATCGTTTTAAAAAAGGAGCGGTTTTTTTTAACGCTGCTGATGTCACCCGCCTCTTGCCCGAGGAGAGGAGCCTCGGTTATGTCCCGCAGGACTATGTACTGTTCCCTTTTCTCAATGTTTTCGATAATATCGCCTTCGGCTTGAAGCAGTTTAAGATTTCTGCTGCCGAAATCAAGAAGCGTGTCGATGAAATTGCCGGTATCTTGGGTATCACACAACTGCTTCGCCGTGATACTCGTTCTTTAAGCGGCGGCGAAAAACAGCGCGTGGCTTTAGCCAGGGCTTTGGCACCCTCCCCCCGCACACTCCTCCTTGATGAGCCGCTTAGCGCCCTCGACCTGCGTACCGCCAGGTCTTTACGACTTGAACTAAAGCGTATTCACCGCCAGCTGGAATTGACCACTATCCACATTACCCATGACCTCACGGAGGCGCTGGAGATGGCGGATAGGGTAGCCGTTATCCAGGATGGGCGAGTGGAGCAGGTGGCGGAACCGGAGGCGATGCTCTTCTATCCCGATGGCGATAAGGTCGCCGATTTCATCGGTTCGCCGAATATCTTGGACTGTGATTACTGCCGCAATCTTGGCCAGGGGGTTATGGAGGTCGGTTGCGGCAGTCTTAAACTAACTGTCGCCCACGAAGGAGCCGATATAAAAAAGGTCGCCATTTTACCGCGCCATATCTATGTCTCCGAGACCAGGCCGCCGGGCTTGAGCGTTAATGGATTTCAGGGCCTGATAACTGCTATCGAGCCTGCCAGCAACATCGTGAAAATTTCTCTGGACGTGGCCGGGAAAAATCTACTGTCGGAGATACCTTCATATATCTTCGACGAAATGGACCTGGTCGTGGGCCAAGAGGTATTTCTTATCCTGCGTATGAGACGCATCCGTATTTACGAAAGTAACCGGTAAACATAAACTAAATTTCTGATAAGATCCCATGTTTTTTTGCTAACCCTTTACTCTTTTTTGCGTTATAATACTACAGAACACCCATAATTCAGGAGGGTAATATGAAAAAAAGTATGATGAAAAAAATCTTATTCGGACTTCTGGCTCTAATGATTATCTCGCTCTTGATAGGCTCAATTGCCTGCGGCGGCAGCAGTGAAGCAGGACCTTATGAGGGTACGTCAGGCGTACATGATGGCGTAATTATGCCCCAAACGACTCCTGCTGCCACCACAACTCATGCACCTGTTCCTACGATAGTCATGACACCGCCTGCGACAACAACGCCTCCCAAGGTTATCAGCCCGGAAAGTAACGGCGGTGTATATTATGATATCGCCGCGACGACCGACCGCATGGTAATTCGTTCCGCATATTTGACTATCGTAGTCGATGATGTTTCCACTTCGTTGCAGCAGATAAATAATTTCGCCGAGTTATACGGCGGTTATGTAGTTAACTCCAGTATCAGCGAAGATAGGAACAGGCTCTATGCTTATATCAGCTTTCGGGTGGACTCCACCCGATTCAATGATACCTTACAGGCGTTGCGAGACATGGCCGCCGATGTGAAGTCGGAGTCTACTGCGGGACAGGATGTGACGGAGCAGTATACCGACCTCGCGTCCAGGCTGCGTAATCTTGAGGCAAGCGAGGCGCAACTGCTTGAGTTAATGAACCAGGCTGGTACCGTAACAGAAATCCTTGCCGTCCAGAAAGAACTTACCAACACCCGCGAGGATATTGAACTGATCAAAGGCCAGATGCAATACCTGGAGCAGAGTGCTGCCCTGTCTTTGTTCACTGTGACTCTGGAGCAGTCAAAGCTCGTCGTTGAATTCGCTGCCGATTCCCGCACAGTAAAGGAAGGCAGCGGCATCCAGTTTTATGCTGATGTCT
>Ga0315537_1004007_pt1 | contig 10818 bp, 15 predicted proteins | sample SalMarSW160270MG_FD_203091 | JGI IMG/M metagenome (GOLD analysis project Ga0315537, IMG submission 203091) | Salt marsh sediment microbial communities from the Plum Island Ecosystem LTER, Massachusetts, United States - Salt Marsh Sediment SW1602-70 ... | reverse complement strand
CGTCCAGGCCTTCGACATATATGGTCGTCCCTTTTATCTTCAGCAGTCTCACGTCCTGGACCGCTATTCTTGAAAGCCTGTCCGGGGTCCTTGATGCGAAGACCCCCACCTCCTTCCCGTCAAGGCCCCTCCTGAATCTCGACTTTACAGGACCGGATTCATGCAGATAATAGATAATCGTCAGGCTTTTCTCTTCTTCCAATCTGTACATGAAGGGCTTCTGCGAGGGGAAAATCTCCACGCGGGAAAGCTTGTCCCGGCCAATCACGCCGAATGTCCTGGACTTTCTTCGCAAATCGTTTCTCACATAGCCTATCGGGTATATGCGGAAAGGCTCTGAACCGGGATACATGCATTTTGTGCATATGCGTTCATTGTCGACCACTAGAAGTTCAGCATCTTCCCTGGCTTCTCCGCAGCGCACGCATTTGTGCCTTTCACGCTCATTTCCACGGATTTTCATCATATTCAATATCATCCCACTTTTTAAAATTAAGAACTCATATTGGACACACTTCATACATCTTCTTATTTAATAAGCAGAAAATATTTATTATGACTATGGGATACGAAAAGAAGGTCGAATGGGATCCTTCACTGTCTGTCGGTGAAAGAACGATTGACGAACAGCACAAGAAAATGATAGACCAGATAAACAAGCTTATCGAAATCCTGTCGTCGCTGAGCGTCGACATGGGATCCCTGAGGGAGACCGGGCACTTCCTGTACACGTATATCAAGGAGCACTTCACCTATGAAGAGAAATACATGGAAGACAACACGTATCCAGGCCTCGAAGAGCACGTGAAAATACACCAGAATTTCATCAATTTCTACAAGGATTTCCAGGCGGAGCTCAAGAAAGAAATGACCTCGGGCAGCTTCTCTTCGGTGGAAGTCGAAAGGCTGATGCAGAAAATCAAGACATATCTGCTGGAATGGTTTGTCCAGCATATTAAAGGGGACGATCAGAAATACGCGAAGTACATCAGTAGCCATTAGGGCTTCCAATCCACGTGATGATGACATTTAAAAGTCTGGATTTACATATAATAATATGGATGATGTGGATCCGTTGCTGGATTTTGCCGGTGACGGTATCATTCACGGGAAACACGAAACAGAGCGCATGCTTATACGCAAGAGAATCGATGACTGCGCTCCCGGCTATTGCTTCCTGTCCCCGGAAAAATTAAGGCTTTATATCACGGAGTATCAGGGGATAGTCCGGCGCACATACAATAAGGAGAAACAATCCTTCGTCAATGAACTGGATGATATGAACAGTGACGCTGCGAAGAATGACTGGGACCGAACATTTGAACTCGAAGTGAGGCTTGAAAAAGAGATGCACCCCTATGTTTTCAGAAGATGGAAGCTGGACAGAAGGTACGATGATGCGGTAAAGTCAGGGGACACCAGGGAGAAGGCTTTATGCGGGATTCTGATTGATGCTGCGAAGTCCGGATACCTTGAGAGCAGTCCCAATGAGACAACGCTTTACAGAAACCTCTTCTGGACGATCCTTTCCGACCGTCCCGACATCAGAGAGAGCCAGCAGGAGATAGAGTGTATGATTTCCAACGGCGCGTCATTTTATCCTGTTCTGAACATGAAAAGCTCGGCCATATCACGGGACTGCGGCGCTTATTCTACCAACTGACGTTTTCAGGAGCACGTCCAGTTTACGCACCTTCCCGGGCAGTCCAGGTCAGAGACGCAGGAGTTATCAAGCCCGCATATGTCCTGCGGCGAGCAGAACCCGGGCACGACGAAATCCCTGCATTGATCCCGCTGGTATTCCGGAAGCGTGAAGGGGCAGTCCACGCGGCTGCCGTTGGGGAATACCTGGCTGAAGCCTTCAACGTAATTCTCGCGTATGGCCTTGAACGAGCCGTCCTTGCAGGGGAAGACCTCCCTGTAGCCGTTGGCCCGGCAGTATTCGGAAAGAGAAGGCATCCGGCCGTAGAGCGCGTCCGTCAAGTAAAGATAGGCGGGCAGCGCTATCACCACGATGACCAGCGCGATTATGATTAGGTTGGTTGGGTTCATTTTCATATCATTAATATTGGATAAACCCTTATTAATCTGGCGTCCAAAAAGAGAACACGCTTCAGGTGATTCTCATGCGCTTCGCCCACCTTTCGGATAGTCACATCGGTTTCAGGCAGTACGGCCTCTACGAGAGGGAGGAGGACTTCTACAGGGCGTTCGAGAAGACCGTGGCGAAGATAATCGAAGAGAAGCCGGACTTCGTGCTGCACTCGGGCGACCTGTTCGACGCTCCAAAGCCCCAGCCGAGGGCGCTCTGGGTCGCGCAGCGCTGCTTCTCCAGGCTGAAGGAGATGGGCATACCGGTCTATGCGATAACAGGGAACCACGACGTGCTGCTGAGGAGGGGGGCCATGCCTCCGCAGATGCTGTTCCGGGACATGGGTGTCAGGCTGCTCACAGAAGAGGAGCCGTACGTTCTGCACGGGAACGTCTTCATAGGGGGGATTCCCTACATCTCAAGGCACAGCTCAGACCGTCTAAAAGAGATGCTGACGATGCTCTCGGAGAAGGCTAGGAAGCATAGGAGGGCCGTCATAATGATGCACCAGGGAACGGACAGGCATCTTCCGAAGGCGTTCGAGCTCGAGATGGCAGACATCCCACGGAACTTCCATTACTACGCCATGGGCCACGTCCACGCAAGGATAAACGAGAGCTTCGGGAAGGGCAGGCTCGTATATCCTGGCTCCTCCGAGCTCTGGAGCGCGAACGAGTACGATGATTACAGGAGGAACGGGAAGGGCTTCGCGCTCGTGGACCTCGACGGGGATGAGCCGGTTGTGCAGAGGGTGGACGTGGAGCTCGAGAGGGAGATACTGAGGGAGCGCATCGACACGAAAAGGCTTGAGGATGACGTTTCAAAAATACGGACAAAGATATCAGGCCTTCCTAAAAAGCCGCTCCTTTACCTTGACATAAAGGACGAGGGCTTCGAGAGGTCCGCCCTCCATTACATGATCAATTCAAAGCTCTCGGGGCTGGCGCTGAGCGTCAGGACGTCCTTCATCAGTTTGGAGAATGACGGGAAAGGCAGAGTCTCGCGCTCGTTCGACCTCCCCCAGATAGACGAAATAATAAGGGAGACTATAAAAGACAGGAAGAAGGCGGACCTGGCTTCCGCACTGTTCAGGCACCTTTCCGAAGGCAACGACGAGCAGGCCGCGGAGGTGGCTGAGAAGTTCTACGGGAGCGTGGGCGCGTGATAATCAACTCCGTGCTCATGAAGAACTTCAGGTCGCATGCCGAGACCCTGGTGGAGTTCGGGCCGGGAATAAACGTCATACTCGGGGAGAACGGCGCCGGGAAGACGAGCATACTCGAGGCCATATCGTTCGGGCTCTTCAAGGAATACGGCGGCAACATCGACAGGCTGGTCAGGAGCGGCCACAGGGAGATGAGCGTCGAGGTGGTTTTCACGGGCCACGGAAGGAAGTACAAGGTCGTCAGGAGGCGGACGAAGAGCTCTACGGAATCGAGGCTGCTACTGCTGGACGGCCGCGAGAAGGAGATACGCTCCGGAGACACGGGCGTGGACGAGGAGATAGCCTCGATTCTCGGCATAGACAAGTACATCTTCAGCAACGCCATCTACGTGCGCCAAGGCGAGATAGAGAGACTGCTGACAGAGACCGCCCACAGGAAGAAGCAGCTCATAGCCAGGCTCCTCGGCATAGAGGCGCTGGAGAAGGTATGGGAATCCATGAGGCCCCTTGCCGAGAGGTACAGGGAGAGGAAGGCCGTCGTCGAGGGCGAGATAATGCGCGAGGACGAGCTGAAGGGACAGAAAGAGGAGATGATGAAAGAGCTTTCCGAGGTCAGGGATAGGATGGCCAAGACGCGGAAGGCCGTGGACGAAAAGTCGGCCGAACTCAGGAAGCTGGAGGCGGACGTGAAAAGGCTGGCGGAAGTCGAGAAAAGACATGAAGGCATGTCCGTGAGGAGGGACGAGCTTTCCCCCGCCATTTCAAGGGAAAACGAAAGGCTGGCGGCATTGAGGAGGAAGCTTGCCGAGACCGAAAAATACAGGAAGGAATCCGAATCCATAAAGGGCAGGCTGCCTCGGGGCTGGAAGGCGGACACGGACAGGAAGATCGACGTCCTGCGCACGGAGCTTAGCGATATCGACACCCGGGAGGGTTCGCTCAAGGGACGGCTGGCAGACCTCCGGGAATGGGACGGCAAGCTTGAGGGAGCCGGACGTAGATGCCCTCTCTGCGGCTCGGAACTTACAGAGTCTCACAGGAGGCAGATAATAATGGAGAGGAGGCTGAAGATAAGGGGGCTGGAGAAGGAGGCGGCGCGTCTTGCCTCAAAAAAGGCCGCAGCGAAAGCCGGGCTTGAAAGGCTGACAGAAAGGCGCGACGAGATCTCGGGGCTGGAGAAGAGGCAGACAGAGCTCTCAGGCGCGCTGTCGGGATATGATGAGACCCTGGACAGCATAAAGAGAGGAGAGAAGGAGATTGTGGAGATGAATACGAGGCTTGCTGCCCTTGACAAGGAGATGAAGGGCATCGATGCCGACATGAATGCTTACGTCGAGCTCAAGCCCAGGCTCGCGGCCCTCAGGTCCGAGCTTGAGGCCCTGAGGGGCGCGCACGACAGGCAGGAGGGGCGGCTCCAGGCGCTCAGCGAGTCTATGGAACGGCTCGAGAAGGAATCCCGTGCCATGAAAGAGAAGAAGGGCGAGCAGGCGAGGCTGGCAGAGTTCATAAAAACGCTCACGGAGATAAGGTCGCTGTTCGACAAGTCCGGGCTGCAGCTGGACCTCAGAAAGAGGTCCGTGCCGGTGATAGAGGGCCACATCCGCGAATTCTTCAGGGAGTTCAACTTCGAATATTCGGACATTTCACTCGACGAGAACTACGACGTCACCCTCTACGGCCCGGGAGGGGAGAGCACGACGGACATGATGAGCGGCGGGGAAAGGATAGCGGCCGCACTCGCGCTAAGGCTGGGCATAGCAAGGAGCCTCGCGGGCTCGAGCGCGGAAACAGTCATGCTGGACGAGCCGACCATCTTCCTGGACGAGCAGAGGAGGCACGACCTGATAGAGGTGCTGAAGAAGACGAGCGTCATACCGCAGATGATAGTGGTCACCCACGACACTGCCATGGAGGACGCAGCTGACAGCGTAACGGTCATAAAGAAGAGCAGGGGCGTGTCTTCGGCCGAGTGACTCACATCTTCAGTATCTGCACGTGCGGGACGCCCTCTATCATGAGCACGCAGTCCCTGCGGGCGTGACCGTTTTCAACGAGCAGGTCTACTATATTCTTCCCGACGACATTGGCTATGTGTGACCTTTCAATCATCTCGAGTATCTGCCCTCCGTCGGCCTTCTGGTCACCGTAGAAGGTACTGGAAACCTCGAAATCAACGTCGCCGAATTTCAGCGTCTTTTCCAGGAGTTCGGCGTCGCATGCCGCGAGAAGTCTGGTTGTGCCTGAAGTGTGCTCCCTGAAGCAGAACTCTTCTTTCTTCATGATATCCCCAGCCTATCCGTGTATCTTGTGGTATCCGTAGAGGAACACGCATGCGAGTATGTACCCCGCGGCCATTATGTAAAGTATGTTCAGCACGCCTGCCTCGGTGCCCGCGAAAAGGCCGAAGCTCTTCGGCGTGCTTCCAAGGACCACGTTGAGGTTGGCCGCGGCCGAACTCATGGACCAGCTCGCTGCCGCTATCGACAGCTCCGGCACGTTGAGCGTGGGCACGACTGGTGAGAACAGCATCACGAGAGATATCAGCAGGAACAAAACAAGCTTGTACTTGGTTGGCCTGAAAAACCCGTCTTTCATGGTTATAATTGACCCGGGAATGTATTAAAATGCATCATTCTCCATAGCCCCTTGCCTGCATGGCAAGCGCCATCTTTTCGGACTTCTGCAGCGTCTTCCCGAATAGCGGGACCATCACGGGCATGTACGTGTCCATTATGTTCGGGGACCTGAAGTTGACACCACGGGCCTTCTGTGATCTCATTATGTTGCCGGCAAGCTGCGTGATGTTGGGCAGGAGCCCGAGCGAGAGCACGAAAACCTGCGAAACCCCTCCCGGCAGGAAGCTGAAAGCTCCTGCTATCCTGCTCATTGGAGTGGTGTGCACGAACAGGAAGACAGCCGACACCAGCACGAAAAGCCTCAGCGAAAAGACCGCTCCCCACAGCAGTCCCGCGGGGCTGAAGGGGGCAGGCGGAAACGTGAGGTACTGGAGGAGCACTATGGCCGCGAATACAAGCAGGAGGGGCTTGGCCCAAGGCAGGAAGCTCCTGCGGACACGGAAAGCGAAGATAAGCGAAATCGTGATTACGGACATGGCCAAGATGACGTAGAATTCCGTCACCATGAGCATGGCGCTGCTGAACGCGAGAAGAAACAGGAGCTTGATTCTGGCGTTCATCTGCACACCCCCGGGACCCTGATACCCAGGCTGTCGAGCAGCCTCCTGTCCGAGAGGACCTTTTTCGGCTCCCCGTTCCCCACGATTTTCCCGTCGTCTATCAAGATAACCCTGTTGGCGTACTCCGCGATCAGGTCCGTGTTGTGCTCGATGACTATTATGGTCTTCCCTTCCCTGTTCAGGCGCCTCAGTATGCCGTAGACGTTCATCGTGCTCCTGTGGTCGAGCTGGGAAGTCGGCTCGTCGAGGACTACGACATCAGGCTCCATCGCGAGCACGGAAGCTATGCACAGTTTCTGCTTCTGGCCGTGCGAAAGATTGTAGGGGAGCGTCTCCTCATGTCCTTCCAGGCCGACCATCTTCAGCGCATCGCCTGTCCTCTTCTCTATCCCGTCCATCCTCAGATTCCTGAGGCCGAAAGCCACCTCGTCCCTGACGGAAAGGCTGAATATCTGCCATTCCGGGTCCTGGAAAACTAGCCCGACCTTCTTCGCCAGCTCCGCTATCCCATGCCTGCTGGTGTCCATCCCATCTATCTGCAGCGAGCCGCTGAACTTGCCTCTCACCGCGTGGGGGATGAGTCCGTTGAAGCAATAGGCAAGCGTCGTCTTTCCCGAGCCCGTGGACCCTGTTATCCCTACGAAATCCCCGTGCTTTATGCTGAAGGATACGTCCTTGAGCACTTGCTTCCCCGGATAAGAGAAGTTCAGCTTCTCCGCCTTTATTTCCATACCGAAAACCTGTCGAGCTTGAACCTGAAGACCAGTAGCCATGCCAGCACCACCTCGACAGCCGTCTGCACCGCGTTTATGCCCATGATGGCCCACCAGGGAACGAACTGCATGGCCTCGGCCGTGCTCCAGCCCGTCCATATGGGGATGGCGAAGTAGTAGTTGAACGGTATCATCACGGCCGCCCTGATCGCCACTGCCAGGGCCATCGCCGCGAGAAGGACTTTAAGCTTCCCGAAATCCTTTATCTCCATCTTCAGGGACTTCTGCATTATCACCATGACCGCTATCATCGGCATCGTTGCGAGCCACTTGGCCGTGGCGCCGAGCCACGTGCTGGGGTCGACGAACGTTATTATGAGGGCCGAGACAACGGAAACAGCCAGGGCGGTCCTGCCTCCGTAAAGAAGGTAGGCGGCTATCCATGAAACGGCAACGAGGTCCACCCACATACCCCAGGGTGACATCCACCCTATGTGGACTATCTGCAGCGCAGCCGCTAGCGCCGCTAGCGCCGCCGCCGCGGTTATCTCATACGTTTTCATCCAGAAGCACCTCCACCTTCACGTCATCGCCGTCCGACAGGCCCAGTTTCTTCCTGAGGTTGTGCCCGGATATTATCTCCAGCGTGTCCGGGCCGCGGTGGCTCCTCTCGGGAATCACGACCGCACAGCTCTCGTCCCTCAGCCTGCAGGGGAAGCACTTGAGCGAGCCGAACGCCCTTTCCTCGTCCTCGAAACCGGGTATGACAATGCCCTTCTTTGCCTCCAGCTGCTCCTTGTAGCCGCGGTCATCCATGGTCTTGAGCCTGAGGTTGAGCGTCCCCGCGAACGGGGCGAATCCCAGAGCCGACTTTATCCTTTCGGAATATCCCTTCCGGCCTATGTAGTACCTGCCTTCCATCATCCCAGTGACGACCTTTCCCTTTATTATGAGCTTGTTGCAGTTGACCAGCACCCCGCCGAGGCCGTTCCTCATCCTCATCATGACCCTCTTCCCCTCGGGCGTTATCTGGACGATGTAGCCCCTTATGCCCTTGGTCCTCTGGGTCAGCCCCTTCCTCTCGAGGGTGATGAGCCACCTGCTCACGCTCTGCTGCGATATGCCGAGCGCATCACCCACGTGGCTCGTGGTAATGGCGACCGGGCGCGCAAGCCCGCCTTTCCTGGCAATATAGATGAGGATATTGAGAGTCTCCATGCATATATAATAATCTACTCATATTTAAGTAATCTACTCAGAAATGAGAATGGAAGTATTATAATACCTCCTATTATATTTCGTTTATGGTCCTTTACTCCCATTCCCGGATTTCCACGTTCGAGCAGTGCCCGTTCAGGTTCAGGCTGAGGTACATAGACAAGGTGCGGCCTGAGATAGAGCAGAGCATAGAGGCTTTCCTCGGTTCTTTGGTGCACACCGTCCTGGAGAAGCTGTACAGGGACATGCGCTTCCGGAAGCTGAACAGCCCTGACGAGCTCATAGCCTACTACAACGAGCAGTGGGAGAAGAACTGGAGCCCGGCCATACTCATAGTCAGGAAGGACTACGCTGCCGAGAATTACCGCAGGATGGGCGAGATTTTCATAAGGGACTACTACGAGAAGCACAGGCCCTTCGACCAGTCGAAGACAGTAGGCCTCGAGCACAGGGTCCTGCTGGACCTGAACGGCGACGGAAGATACAAGCTCCAGGGATACATAGACCGCCTGGCCATAGCGAAAGACGGCACCTACGAGATACACGACTACAAGACCAATTCCAGCCTCCCCCTGCAGGAATATCTGGAAGAGGACAGGCAGCTGGCGCTTTACGCTCTTGCCGTGAAAAAGAAGTTCCCGGATGCGGACAAGATAAGGCTCGTGTGGCATTTCCTCTCCTTCAACAAGGACGTCGAGATAAGGAAGACCGAAGAGGAGCTTGAGAAGCTCAGGCTTTCCGTGATATCGGACATAAATAAGATAGAGTCTGCGAGGGAATATCCGACCTCGAGGTCCAGGCTCTGCGAATGGTGCGAGTTCAGGAGCATGTGCCCTGAGTGGGCCCATGTGGCAAAGACCGAGGCGCTGACCCTGAAAGACTTCGTCAGGGAACCGGGCGTCAGCCTGGTGAACAGGTACGCGGAGCTGACGGAGAAGAAGAGGGCGGTCGAGAACGAGATGAACGAGGTCAAGGACAGGCTCACGGAATTCGCAAGGAAGGAAGGCGTGACCACCGTTGCAGGTTCCGGCTACAACGCCAGGGTGTGGAGCGCGGAGAAGTTTAGGTTCCCGGGGAAGGACGACGCCGGGCGCAGGGAGCTCGAGGACTTCCTCGAGAAGTCCGGCCTGATTAAGGACGTCTCCTCGCTGGACACGTTCCTGCTCTCACGGAAGATGGACGAGAAGGATTGGCCCGAAGAGATAAAGAAAGCCCTCCGGAAGTTCGGCAGGAAGGAGCTCATCGAGAAGATATACCTCAGAAAGAAATGCGGCGCGGATTAGAAACGCAAGTGCAATAAGGTGGGCACACTTTTACCTGTGCACTACCACATGCTCGGGCACCAGAAGAAGCCAGTCCTGCTCGACTCCCACTATGTCTCCGTTCTGGGCCAGCACAGTCCTCTTGAACTTCTCGACGACCCTCTTCAGCTCGCCGAGGTCCTTTTCCTTGAGTGCCTTCACTTTCATGAGCACTATCTGGCCTTCCCTCACATGCTTGAGAACCCTCTCCGTATCTCCGAATTCAGAAACACTCTCTATCTTGATGCCGATTTTTCCGCTGCCGAGTTTGGGCTGGGAGCCCGGTGCTCCGCCGACATCGACCTCGATGTATTCCTCGCCCTTGGAAACTGGCGCATTTGAAGAAGAGAACGTGCTTCTCATACTTTTCAGTTTTTTAAATACCATAGTTATTCTCCTTATAATACTGGATGGGTGGATTTAAAAATTTTAGGCCTGTTTGATGATTTCAAAGCTACTTGAGTGCCTCAAGCCTTGAGATGGCGTTCCACAGCACGGTCCTCCCGTAAACCGAGAGGTTGGGATCGTTTGATACCTCATCGAGTATGGACGCGGCCTCCGCCACCTGCACGCCGCCCGCGCCGGGTTTCTTGAGCATGGCCAGCCCCTCCTCAATGTTTTCCTTGACGTTCCTGGGAACGCCCCTGTCATTAAGCACGCTCTCAAGCAGATTTATTACCTCGTCCATTTTGCCCACGCTCACACACCCGCCTTGGCAAGATTCTGCCTCAGGTCCTCCAGCTTTTCCTTGACTCCCGCTTCGCTCTTCTCTATGGTCTTGATTCTCAAAATGGCGAGCTCCTTCTTCGACTGCAGATCCTTCCTGGCCTCGGTCCTGCTGACCTTTATGAGGATCGGGCCGGCTATCATGTAGACGTCGTCGCTGCCCGGCCTTGCCAGTTCCTCCAGCGCCTTTCCGGTCTCCACGACCTGCATGTTGAGGGCTTCCTTCTGGGTCAGAATGAGATGCAGCTGCTGTTGGTAGGACTGGGCCTGCACCAGCATGTTCTGGACGTCCTTCGAAACCATAGTCATCACTCAGACACTATCTTCCTCACAAGCTTCGGCCTGTCCTTCTCGAGTATCCTGTAGCCGCACGAAGGGCAGATTATCTTCGTGACCTTGGAAAGGTC
>Ga0315537_1004006_pt1 | contig 10818 bp, 8 predicted proteins | sample SalMarSW160270MG_FD_203091 | JGI IMG/M metagenome (GOLD analysis project Ga0315537, IMG submission 203091) | Salt marsh sediment microbial communities from the Plum Island Ecosystem LTER, Massachusetts, United States - Salt Marsh Sediment SW1602-70 ... | reverse complement strand
GGCAAGCGTATCCTCCCTCTTTGGAGATCACGGTGAGCTGCTCGGGGAAGTGCTGCTCTTCAGGGATCTCACCGAGGTCCAGGAGCTCAAGAAGGAGGTCGAGAGAAACCGGCGCCTTGCATCCATTGGGAGGCTGGCAGCGGGCATCGCCCATGAGATCCGCAATCCGCTCAGTTCAATCAAGGGCTTCGCGACCTATTTTATGGAGCGGTACAGGGAGGTACCGGAAGATAAAAAAACTGCCGAGATCATGGTCCAGGAGGTGGAAAGGCTCAACAGGGTCATAGGACAGCTCCTAGAATTTGCCCGTCCCATAAAGCTCAATAAGGTGCAGGCCAAAATTCATGAGGTGATTACCTACTCGCTCAAGATGATTCAGAAGCAGGCCCAGGACAAGGGAATTGCTATAACCACGAACCTCTCTCCCGAGATCAAGGAGGTGTCCATTGATCCGGATCGCATCAGCCAGGTATTGCTCAATCTGTACCTCAACGCCATTGAGGCCATGGACCAGGGAGGAACGCTTCGTATAGATTCCTCCTTGGATGAGGAATACGGCAAGGCAAAAGTCGTTATCTCGGATACCGGCGCGGGCATTAAAAGGGAGGACTTGGTGCATATCTTCGATCCCTACTTCACCACCAAGCAATCAGGCACGGGCCTGGGGCTTGCCATAGTCCACAGGATTATCGAGGCCCATAGGGGAGAGGTGAGGGTTGAGAGTGAACTCGGTAAAGGGACCACAATAACAATCTTGCTGCCTGTTTCGTAAAAACAACGGACCTTTCTTTATGGCAAATACCAACACCGTGTTAGTAGTAGATGATGACCCTGCTCATCGTACCATGCTCCGTACCCTTCTTACCGGATGGGGGCATGCTGTTATAGAGGCGGATGACGGCTCCAGTGCAATCGATAGGGTGCATGAGAAGGCATTTGACCTGATCCTGATGGATATCCGCATGATAAAGGTCTCAGGGCTGGAGGCCCTGGAAGAGATCAAGGCCTTTAATCCCGCCATACCGGTCATTATCATGACAGCCTACTCCTCTGTTGAAAGCGCTGTCGAAGCCATGAAGAACGGCGCCTATGACTATCTTACCAAGCCCCTCGATTTCGATGAGCTGCGTCTCACCATGGATCGGGCTATGGAACACAGCCACCTGCGCGAGGAAAATCGCCTGCTGCGGGAAACCCTGGGGGCCCGTTTCGATACTCAAAACATTATTGGGACAAGCCCTGCCATGATGAGGCTTATGGAGACCGTTGCCCAGGTGGCCACATCTGAGGCCACGGTTTTGATCACCGGTGAGTCCGGCACGGGAAAGGAGATGATCGCAGGGGCGATTCACTTTAACAGCCTGAGAAAAGACGGGCCATTCGTGAAGATCAATTGTGCCGCCATTACAGAGACGCTCCTTGAATCGGAGCTGTTCGGGCACGAGAAAGGAGCGTTCACCGGGGCTTACAGGAGGAAGGAGGGGCGTTTTCGCCAGGCACATGGGGGGACCTTGTTTTTAGACGAGGTGAGCGAGATGTCGCTCGCCATGCAGGTAAAACTCCTGAGGGTGCTTCAGGACAGAGAGATCACCCGCGTTGGCGGTGAAGAGGTCATGAAGGTGGATGTCAGGATTATCGCTGCCACCAATAAAGATCTCATCACGGAGATCCATGCGGGCCGGTTCAGGGATGATCTTTACTACCGTTTAAACGTGGTTGCCATTGCTATGCCGCCCCTGCGCGAGAGGAGCGAGGATATCCCGCTGCTTGCCCAGCATTTTTTAGAGCAGTTCTCGGAGAGGAACCGAAAGCAGATAAAGGGATTTACCCCTCAGGCAATGGACCGCCTGCTGAGGTATGAGTGGCCCGGAAACGTGAGGGAGCTCATGAACGCCGTTGAAAGGGCGGTAGTCCTGGCAAGGGCGGAGTATTTGAATGAACAGGAATTTCCCCTGATTCCAGGGGAGGCAGGTCCCGAAGGAGCAATACCGATAGGAAGCTATGGTTCTGGTGACTTCCCGCTCGATGAGGTGGAAAAAACGACGATACTGAGAACCCTGGAAATCTCAAACGGCAATAAGAGCGAGGCGGCACGGCGGCTCGGCATAACCCGGAGGACCCTGCATAAGAAGTTGAAGACATACGGGGTCATGCCATGATGAAATCGATGATTCAATGAATTCTGATCAGGTAAATCCGTACACGAGGATCCTCAGCCCTGTGAGCGCGGTCAAAGGCGTGGGCACGGTCATTACCAGGGAACTCGGCAAAAGGGGGGTTCACACCGTTTTTGACCTCCTGTACACCTTTCCCAGTTCCTACCAGGATCGAAGGCAATTTATTCCGATTGGGAAGATCATCTCCGGCCAGAGCGCCCTTATCAGGGGTACGATCAGGGAGATGGGGAAGGTCAGGCTCAGGTACCGGGGCGCCTTTGAGATGCTCGTAGCAGATGACACCGGGGTCATCTCCGCGAAATGGGTAGGTTCTCCCCGGCATCTCTTCAGGTTTAGAAAGGGGCAGTACATCAGGCTCTTTGGCAGGTTTCGCCGTTCCCTCAGGATGCTCGAAACGTTCCACCCCGAGATCATAGAAGATGGGGATTCCCTAGAGATAGGAAGGTTGGTTCCCGTGTATCCGGAGATGGAGGGGATCTCCCAGAGAAGGTTGAGGCGGATCATGAGGGACGTCATTCGGGACTTCGCCTCAGGCCTTGAGGACCCCCTGCCGGAGAGGATCATTATGGGCAAAGGGTTTCCCGAGCTCAAAGAGGCAATCAGGGAGGTACATTTTCCCCTTGACGCAACGCTTCAGGATCTCCGTGCTCGGAGATCACCGGCACAGCGGAGGCTCATATTCGATGAGTTTTTCACCCTTCAACTCGCCCTTTTGATCAAGAGGAGCAAGGCATCCGGGCAGAAGGGAATCGCCTTCATCATCCCTGATCTGAAGGAGCTCTACCGCGCTCTCCCCTTTCCGCTCACCGGTGCACAGGCGAGGGTAATTGGAGAGATCACGGCAGATATGTCCGGATCAGCTCCCATGAACAGGCTCCTTCAGGGCGATGTGGGCTGCGGAAAGACCGTGGTTGCCTTTATCGGTGCGTGGATTGCAGCAAGGAACGGCTATCAGGTGGCGCTCATGGCTCCTACCCAACTTCTAGCCGAACAGCACTACCTCAGCACCCTTGAGCTCGCCCGAATGATGGGTCTCAGTACGGCACTGCTCACGAGCGGCATGGGCACCGAAGCTGAGGAGGTAAAAGGGAGGGTGCGGCGGGGCGAGGTAGACATAGTCGTCGGAACCCACGCCCTCATCCAGGAGAGCGTGGAGTTTCAGAAACTCGGGCTTGCGATCATTGATGAGCAGCACAGGTTCGGTGTGGCACAGAGGGCTAGGCTCAAGGCTAAGGGTGTATGCCCGGATGTGCTTACCATGACGGCCACACCCATCCCCAGGACCCTGGGCTTGACGCTCTATGGAGACCTGGACATATCTGTGATCGATGAGCTACCCCCGGGGAGGACGCCGATCCAGACAGGGCTGTTCCATGAGCATGATAGAGGGAAGGTATACGCCCTGTTGAGAAGAGAACTAGACAAAGGGAGGCAGTGCTACATGGTGTATCCCCTGATCGAGGAGTCGGAGAAGATAGAGCTCATGGATGCGACGCGGATGGCCGAGGAGATCGGGCGGGTGTTTCACGATTTCCGTGTAGGCCTGATCCACGGAAAGATGCCGGTGGATCAAAGGGAACAGATCATGAGGTTATTCAAGGGGAGTGAATTAGATATCCTTGTCTCCACCACGGTGATAGAGGTGGGTATCAACATCCCCAATGCCACTGTGATGGTGATCGAGAACGCGGAGCGATTCGGCCTCTCCCAGATCCATCAGCTTAGGGGTCGGGTGGGAAGGAGCTCCTATCCGTCCGCCTGCCTGCTCCTGTCATCAGCAAGGCTCACCGATGAGGCCAAAAAGAGGCTGGGAATTCTTGTGAAGAGCAGCGATGGGTTCAGGATCGCTGAGGAGGATCTCGCCATACGCGGTCCGGGAGAGTTTATGGGTGAGAGGCAGTCTGGATTCTACCAGTTCAGGGCCGCCAACCTCATGAGAGATACGAAGATGCTCTCAGAGGCGAGGCAGGAGGCATTCAGGCTCCTTAAATGCGATCCAGGGCTGGCCCATAGCACCTATGGCCTTCTGAGGCAGCTATTCGGCACGAGTCAGGGAGGATTAGGCGATTTTGCCGATGTAGCATAGCTCTCAGGATATGCATTCACCTTGTAACCTCTCCTTCCTCGCCCGTTAATGGCTGCCATGTCCTCTGGGTGTGGTCAGAGACGATGACGTTGCCGGTCATTGTTCTTTCCTTCGCACGGAGTGATGGCCCGCCCTGGAGCGACTTGTTAAAAATACACAAATGCCCAGGTTATATTCTAAAGCAGCAACCCTTACGAGAATGGTCCCTTTATATAGGTCTGGGCCAGGGAGTATTAGATGAGTGGAGCAGGGGAAACCATTGTAGCGGATACCTTCTATGCACGGTCCAAGGGAAACCGTGTTGGTGCGTCCTTGCTGACTTTCAAACCCTTCCTTCAATTTGAGACCATTACTCCACCACTCCCTGGCCCAGACCTGGTTATAGAGGATTGGGTTTAGCGCCAAGGATGCTATCATTTTTGCGAAACAGTATCATGTTACCATGTTGTCGCACCAGGGCAGGCCATTACTCCATTACGCCGACAAACCCATGCTCTGAGGGCACACTTTGGCCCTCTTCCAGGAGGCTTCAAATAAAGCCAAATCCTCTGGGCGTGGATCCTTTACTTCATGACAACCCCACAGAAAGTTGGTGTGATTGATAATATCGCTTGCTTTTATGTGAAAGATGGTTATATACTACAAACGTTGCATAGAGCCTTTTTGGCATCGAGACGAAAACCCGTAAAGAACTCTAGACAACTTCTTTACGGGTTTTTTATTAACTCCGTACAAACCTAATTTCCATAAGTGGTTGTACCGGAGGGTCGAGTGAGGCGGATTAAAGGCTAGGGCGTTAAGGAAGAGGGCTCTGCGTGAGTTCCGGTAAAGGCTATTGAGCCTTAAGGCATGATCTCAGATAAGGAGGAGAAGTATGAATATTTATGTGGGGGATTTATCCTACGATGTGTCAACGGAAGCGCTTCGTCAGGCTTTTGAGGCCTATGGCGAAGTAACTTCTGCGAACATTATTACGGATAAATACAGCGGCCAACCGCGCGGTTTTGCGTTTGTGGAAATGCCCAATGACGGTGAAGGGCAAACGGCGATTAAGAACCTCAACGGCAAGGAACTATCCGGCCGGCAGATAAAGGTGAGCGAGGCGCGCCCTCGCGCGGACCGCGGAGGATCCGGAGGACGCGGTGGCAATAAAGGGAGATCGGGTTTTAGCCGTGGAAGACGATACTGATCCGCCTGTTTCCCCATCGCTGAGCCGGACAATAAAAAAGGGTTAAAAAAACTATACAGAGGAAAAGGAACGAGAAAAGTATCGGGCCAGGACCCATCTATTAAGCTTGCTCACTATGGTATGATAAGCTTTAGTGCGCGGGCTATAGAAGAGAAATCGTTGTTCAGGTTTGCCCTACCGAAGACAAGAGATTCCTTTGCATGGAATGCTTCAGAAAATGGAGGGCTCCTCGATGATTCGAGGGGCCCTCCCTCCTCTGCAGGAAAGAGGGGATCCATGCCGAGGCCTCCAACCCATTCCTGCCTGATGTAAACACTGCCTGCCAGCAAGTCGCGTGAAATCGTGAAACTCATTGGTTTGGCGTAAAAAAAGAAAGAAAGGGATAACTCTGTTCGCTTCTAATCTTCAATGCAAATGAGCATAGAGATGTCTTTTTTTGGTATGCCCTTTTAAGCAACTGTGAGCGCAAGGCCCCGAAAATTGGAATGAATTGCAACCAATCTATGAACATACTATGCGGATTTGATTCATCCCGATTTTCGGGGCAACTATCAAGCATATATCAGGGAATACCAAAAAAGGACATCTCTATGCTCAAAGAACAGTTTCTTTTCCCTATAACCCTGAAGCCATATAAGGATTCACCATGAAGTTTTCAGAATTGGATTTAAATTCACAGATTCTGGAGGCCCTTACTCAGATGGGCTATCAGGATTTGACACCCATACAGGAAGAGACCCTCTCTCCTATCCTGAACGGCAGGGATCTCTTGGCCCGGGCAGAGACCGGCTCAGGCAAAACCGCGGCCTGCGCTATTCCGCTGGTCCAGATGGTCGATCCCTCGCTCAATGCCATCCAGGCCCTCATCCTGGTCCCTACCCGTGAACTGGCACTTCAGTACGTGGAGGAGATCGATAGGATTTCGAGGCACACGGATGTGGCCCCTTTTGCCATGTTTGGCGGATTCCCGGTGGAGATTCAAAAGGCAAAGTTACGGCACAAGGTCCATATCCTCGTGGCAACGCCTGGACGATTGATTGATTTCATCTATCGTATCAGGTCGATTGACCTCTCTCGTGTGCGCACCCTGGTTCTGGATGAAGCGGATGAGATGCTGAACATGGGTTTTATTGAGGATATAGACTTCATCATGTCCTGCCTGATCCACGAGCACCAGACATTGCTCTTTGGGGCTACGATGCCCGAAGAAATCGATCGATTAGCCAGGACCTATCTCAAGGAACCCGTCAGGGTGGAATTAAATACGGAGAAAATAGCTCCGCAGAGTATCATTCACCATTTTCAGTATACCCGGCGAGCTGATCGGCTCAATACCCTGATCGACTACCTGAAAAGGGAAAAGATCTCCCAGGCCATCATCTTTTGCAATACACGACATTATGCCGAGAAACTGATACGGGAGTTGGAGAGGAGATTTAAATCCATAGAATATATCCACGGAGGCCTGGACCAATCGCGGCGAACATCGATCTTCGAGCGTTTTCGGCGAAATAAGATTACCTTCATGGTTGCCACGGACGTTGCCGGTCGAGGACTCGATTTCAGCCATGTTAGCCATGTGATTAATTATGACTATCCTTCAGGCCTGGAATCATACACCCACAGGACAGGAAGGACCGGGAGAATGGGGAGGCCAGGCATTGCCATGAGCTTTGTGACAGACGATGAATTGAGGGTCGTGAAATCCCTTCTTAAGATGAACCGCATTGATCCCGTATGGCATGGCACTGTGCCCAACCTTCAGGATGTCTCCAGAGATCAGCGGAGGGGTGAGGGCAAAAGATTCCAAAAAAAGCGGCCCCGGCGAGGAACCCAAGGCGTAATCCTATCAGATAAGGGAAATGCATCCATGCACGTAGAAAGGTGGAAAAGGCAAGGTGCCGTAAGTGAACACAGGGCGTCTATTCCATGAGGAGCTGATGAAACGCAAGGATTTGAGGAACATCGCCCTTATCGCCCATGTTGATCATGGAAAGACCACGATCGTGGATGGCTTGCTCAAGCAGTCAGGCATCTTCCGTTTGAACGAGCAGGTCGGGGAAAGGGTGATGGACAATATTGCCCTGGAGCGGGAACGAGGCATCACCATCATGGCCAAGAATACGGCGGTCGTTTACAAAGGGGTCAAGATCAATATTGTGGATACACCGGGCCATGCCGATTTCGGCGGAGAGGTAGAACGGACCCTCAAGATGGTTGATGGCGTTCTGCTCCTCGTGGATGCCTCGGAAGGCCCTTTGCCTCAGACAAGATTTGTCCTGAAAAAGGCTCTCGAGCTTGATCTGCCTCCTATCCTGGTGATCAATAAGATAGACCGGGCCGATGCGCGGATCCAGGAGGTGCTGAACGAGGTCTGCGATCTGTTTATTGACCTGGATGCCACAGAAGAGCAGCTTGAATTCCCCATTGTATACACCAATGCAAAGCTCGGGATTGCGAAACGCCATCCTGAGGAGGATGCGAAAGACCTCCAGTGCCTGTTTGAACTGATCCTCCAGGCCGTTCCCCCGCCTCAAGGGGATGCGCAAGGGCCGCTGAAGCTCCTGGTCACCAACATCGCCTATGACGAGTACGTGGGCAGACTTGCCGTAGGCAGGATCTTCTCAGGCTCGGTCAGAGCCGGGGATTGGGTATCCATGATCAACGGAAAAGGGGCACCGATAGAGAGCAAGGTTGCATCGCTCTATGGATTCCAGGGGCTCGAGAGGGCGGGGATCAAGGAGGCCCGGGCAGGTGATATCGTTGCCCTGGCCGGGATCGAAGGCATTGGTATTGGCGATACCATCGCTGATATCGAACACCCCGAGCCTCTTCCGAGGATTGCGGTGGATGAGCCCACCATCTCCATGGTCTTCTCTGTGAATACGTCGCCCTTTGCCGGCCAGGAAGGAGCGCATGTTACGTCCAGGGCCTTGAGGGAGCGGCTTGAAAAGGAGCTCTTGTATAATGTGTCCATCAAGGTCGACCTTGATTCCACGGATTCCTTCAAGGTGATGGGGAGGGGGGAACTCCAGCTCGCAATCCTGATCGAGATGATCAGGAGGGAGGGCTTTGAGCTCTCGGTGTCCATGCCGGAGAGCATCACAAAGAACGTAAACGGCGTACTTTACGAGCCCATGGAGCACCTTGTTATCGATGTCCCGGAGGAATTCATAGGGGTCGTGACAGGGCAGGTGGGGATCCGTAAGGGCACCATGCAGGAGATGAACAACGACGGCTACCGCAGGGTCCGCCTTGAGTTCAAGATCCCCTCCAGGGGGTTGATCGGGTTTCGATCCCAGTTTCTCACCGATACAAGGGGAACAGGGCTGTTCAACCACATCTTCGATGGGTATGAGCCGTGGCATGGCCCCATTACAAAACGCGCGACTGGAACCCTTATCGCGGATCGGTCGGGAAAGACGACCACTTACGCGCTTCATCATCTCCAGCCCCGGGGCACGCTCTTTGTAAAGGAAAATACACCAGTCTATAAGGGGATGGTGGTTGGTGAGAATTCAAGGGAGAACGACCTTGATGTCAATGTCACCAAGGAGAAGAAGCTCACCAACATGAGGGCAGCAGGGGCAGACGAGGCCTTGCAGCTCATTCCGGCCAAGATCATGAGCCTTGAGCAGGCCATCGAGTTTATCAAGGAGGATGAGCTGGTTGAGGTGACCCCGCTATCGGTACGCATCAGAAAAAAGATCCTCTAATCGTACGAGAGGCCAGCGGAAGATCACAAGATCTGTGAGATGCCGAAAACCTTCGAAAGGCCGAACATGAGCGTGAACCGGACGCTTGACAGCGCCAGTTACGCTCGGCGTGTGTCCCGGGCAGTTCTCTCGCCTACCCCTTTATGCCTCCCGCGGTCAGGCCTTTCACCAGATATCGTTCGAGACCCAGAAAAAGTACGATGATCGGCACGGTAGCGATTACCGCGGCCGCCATGAGCAACTGCTGTGAAACGTTGATGTTATCAGCGATCTGCATGATTCCACGAGAGAGGGTGAATTTCGAGGGGCTGTCCAGAAAGAGAAAGGCAAACAGAAACTCATTCCAGGCAATCATGAAGGTGTAAAGCGCCACGCTCGCCATGGCCGGCAGGCTCAGAGGCACGGTGATTCGCCAGATCCCGCTCCTGCTTTGGGACCCTGCGCATCTTTAGCCCGAAGGCCATGTTCTCCGAAACCTTCATATGGGGATAAAGGGCGTAGCTCTGGAAGACCATGGCGATGTTTCGATCCTTAGGAGGGAGATTATTGACGAGACGATCGCCGATATAGATCTCGCCCTGGGTGACCTCCTCTAACCCCGCAATCATGCGCAGGGTGGTAGTCTTGCCGCAGCCTGAAGGTCCCACGAGCACCGCCTGCTGCCATAGATACCACTTGCCCTTTTCTTTGTTTCTTATAAGCCAGGGTATTATCATATACAGGGGAGGTAAAAGGTAAGCCGCTGGCTATCATTAAAAGAGCTATTTGATAATCATACATATCTATATACAGGGAAGAGGGAAATGGAAAGTGGAAATGAGGGCATGAGGCTTGGAGGATTCGAGTTCTTTGCCATGAACAATCCCCTGAGGAGGTTTATCCAGAAACACGTGGAGTTCAGGGTATTCAAGAAGCTCCTCGACAAATGCCATCTGGATGTAACGGGCAAGGATATCCTGGATGCGGGTTGTGGTTCCGGGTACAGCTCAGAGCTGATTTTCAACGAATTCGCCCCTTGCAAACTGACTGCCTTTGATTATATGCCGGAGCAGATAGCGCTTGCAGAGAAACGAGCCATAGAGGCCGATTTTTTCGTCGGGGATCTGACGAGTATCGATTTGCCGGATTCCTCATATGACGCCGCATTCATCTTTGGCGTGATTCACCACATTCCGGAGTGGAAGGGGGCGCTTATGGAAACCTCCAGGGTGCTCAGGCCGGGTGGGGTATTGCTGGTGGAGGAGCCGAGGTACCGGTTCACCTGCGTTGAGTTGGAGCAGGGTATCACTCAGGCGGGGTTTAAAATCTTAGCAATGGAGAGATTTTTCCTCGGGTACTTTCGAAGCTACCTTTGCCGTAAGCAGGCACATAGCCAACACTGAGGCGTTCGCAAGGCTACGCTTATATATTGTTAAATTAGAAAGATATGGCAGATATAGAAGGTGAGGAAAGTCTTTGTAAAGATGCTCACCCCTTCTTTCTACGAAAGACTACATCTTGTATTTTCACCCTTGTCAGCAAAAAGAAGCGTACCGAGATGCGCTGCCAGCTCCGATGAAAGTGAAGATAAGGAGATCATATCCAAATATTTCCCAAGGGTCATGGATTGTAGATGAATAGCAGTATGACGTAATTGGGGCCAAGCGTGGA
>Ga0315537_1004002_pt1 | contig 10826 bp, 8 predicted proteins | sample SalMarSW160270MG_FD_203091 | JGI IMG/M metagenome (GOLD analysis project Ga0315537, IMG submission 203091) | Salt marsh sediment microbial communities from the Plum Island Ecosystem LTER, Massachusetts, United States - Salt Marsh Sediment SW1602-70 ... | reverse complement strand
ACTCCCGGTTTCCAGACGATAGAAATAGATACCGGTACTCAAATTCGAACCATCAAAGGTAACTTTATAGTCACCCGGGTTCTTAACTTCATTCACCAGCTTAGCCACTTCCTTACCAACCATATCGAATACAGTCAATTTTACCATACCAGCTTTTTCAATGGTATAGGAAATCGAAGTGCTCGCGTTGAAAGGATTCGGATAGTTCTGGCTCAATTCAAAACGACGGGCTTTGACAACAGGTTCGGCGTCAATAGCCTCTCCTCCACTTGTAACCAGTGCTGCCGTTCCCCACATTTCGGGATGGCTCCAGGCGGCGTTATCATCACCCCACCATCTGGCCATGTTCTCACGCGGATTGGTGCTCTGACCATCATTATCATTGACCTGAACTTCAAGACCAATTGCGTGATCCTCTTCAATCACAAACAGCAAATCCGCAGCCGGAAGTTTTAATTCGAAATTATACCCATCGTCGGTGGCTTTCCAAGCCCAGGTACCAGCATCAGCTGCTCCAGCCGCAACCGCCTTTTTGCCATATATCCACCTATACTGCTTATCATTGGTATCTTGGGAGCCACTATTTTTCTCATTTTCGCCATCAATGCAGATCTCGATACCATCCTGCTCATAAGTTGTGCCGGTCGTATCACAAAAGATTGTTTCATCAATGACATTGGCGAAGAAATACAGATTGTCGTCATCCCACATAACCCGGTAACTCATATAGAAGTCGGTTGAGTCGTCGAGCTCCGCAAAACCGCCTGCTGTACCTGCTGTTTCCCAGACAACGTAGGTAGTCATATCAATCTGCGGGGCAATCCAGGCATCATCAAGATCACCATCAATCGTCGGTGCCGTTTCAGCTTTGAGAATCTTTAATGTTGTACTGGCAGTATACTCGGATAGCGCCGCCTCGCCCCAAAGTGAGGGGGTATTCCAACCGTCATTAGAATTTCCCCACCACCTGAGCATATTCTCTCTGCTACCGGTATCATTTTCATTTAGCTGGGTCTCGAAACCGAAAAGTGATCCCGCTTCTGGTTCAATATCAACTGTATTTTCTCTTATTGGTATTTTCATTTCGCAGTTCCAGCCTTTCGGCGAGTCACCGGTGGTAAGATCCGGATATGCCCATTCACTAAGTCCAATTTCGATTCCGGTTGCATCGAAAAGATTGTCTGTACGGCTCATAGTATTAACATCAGCTGCATTAAATGCGAGATCACCCCACACAATCCTGCCCTGAACATCGTCCCATCCGTCGTATGCTGTTCCCCTGCTGTAATCACCATCGAAAAAGAATTCGAAACTATCATTTTCATAGCTATTACCAGAGGAAGTATTAAGTGCATCGTCAGTGGATTGCCAAAACAGATAGATATTCTCTTCATCCCACATCGCCCGGACGGTTGCATATAAATCATTGTAACATTCAGGCTGATCAGCAACATCAGCTACATCCTTTCTAATCATCCGTTCGGTGGAAGCGCATTTCCAGATATCATCCATGAGCCCGTCAATTGTTGGTTCTTCCCCAGCTTTAAAAAACTGGAAAACATCCTCAATTGAGTAAGCCTGGAGTGCATTTACCCAGAAAAGTACCATTGCAAAGCAAATAACCGTAAGTAACACTTTCTTCATAGCAAACTCCTGTTTTAATTTTACTTCTTTTTTTAGAGAAATCTCCCCTTGGGGATTAAAACTCTTCTTGGCTCCCTTTCCTCTTGCTAAAAAGGAAAGGGATTAATGCGGAAGTTTCAATTTCATTGGCTCCATAATCTCTCTCCCTCTCTAATTTCAATTAACTCTTGACACTCAATTCATCACTATCAAAAATGTGGTCAATTTGAGATTGACTACTTAAGCGTTTAGTTCTTCCATATATCAAATTGTTAACGTTGCCAATTAGACTAAAATTAGTTATTCACCATTCTGAATGTCAAGTACTTTTTATCCTTTTAGGGTAAATTAAAACTGCAGAATTACTCTTTATCCTCTATATCACCTCAAGTCATCGAGTGAAATATACGAATAAATAAGTCCTAGTGATTAGCAAAATTTTACTTCAATTATTAAATTGATCCGGGTCTATTTAAGAAGAATACAAAATTTGCCTGTTTCAATAATACCCAGAGCCATGCCATAATAAAAAATTTCTACCCTATGAAGCAGAGCCCCAAACAGCAAAAAAAATCCGAAGAACGACCAATTTCCACTCTGCCCCGTCGTAAAAAAATGATCTTTACCGGTTTAATGTTGGGCATACCGGTCTTAATCCTGTTAATCCTGGAAATAACCTTAAGAATTGCCAATTACGGACAAGATCTGCAACTTTTCGTTCCCACACCGGACAAATCTTCACCTTATTACGGAATGAATTTAGAGGTTGCCCAGCGCTATTTTTATTACTATGGCGATCAATTTGACCCGCGACCGCGCAAAGATCTATTTCTGAAACGCAAACCAGAAGACGGTTTCCGCATATTCGTTCTCGGTGGATCAACCGCCGCCGGTTATCCCTTCGGTAACAATGTCTCATTTCCGCGCGTTCTGCAACGCCGCCTGGCAGATACTTTTCCCGAGCACCATATCGAAGTTATCAATACAGCTATTGCCGCCGTGAACAGCTATACCTTACTAGATTTTATTGGTGAAATTCTCGCCCAGGAGCCGGATGGCATCCTGATTTACGCCGGTCAAAATGAGTACTATGGACCGTTCGGACCAGTCGGCAAATTATCATTTCTTAAAAATCCCCGGATGGTGAATACCATACTAAAATTACAAAGGTTTAAAACGGTCCTGCTGATCCGGAATATCTTCCGCAGCAGGTTACAGGATTTGATGTTTCAGCCAATTCTAAATCCCAATCGAACCGATTCCGATTTCAGCACCAAAATGAGCATTCCCTACGAAAGTAAATCTTATCAACAGGGGCTCAAACAATTCCGCCACAATATGCAACTTATCTTAAAAAAAGCCCATCGTGCAAAAGTTCCGGTAATCATCAGTGAAGTAGTCAGTAATATCCGTGATTGCCCGCCTTTCCCGACATCCGACATCAATGCCAGTGCAGCTGCGGTCAGGGAATATGCGAAAGCTCGCCAACTCGAACTTACCAATCCAGGAGCAGCTCGAATAGCTTACTATCAAGCCAAAGATCTTGATCCGATCCGCTCCCGGGCGCCTGAGGCAATCAATGACATAATTCATGAACTGGCAAATGAGTACAACTATCCGGTGGTTCCCTTGAAGTCGGTCTTTGAACAAGCCTCACCCAATGGCTTGATCGGTAACAATCTTATTCTAGATCACTGCCACCCCACTTTTAGCGGGTACTTTCTGATGGCTGAGGCATTTTATAATGTTTTGCATGACAGCCAGCTAATTCAAGCCGGATGGCAAATTGACTCTACTAAAAACACCAACTTTTATCTAAAGAATTGGGGCTTTACTCGTCTGGATAGTCTTTATGCCGATTTCATCATTCGTTCGGTAAAGAACGGCTGGCCTTATCAAAAAGAAATTCAAAGTACGAAGACACTGCTGCAGACAATTCTTCACAATTTCGAAGCCAGGACCAAAGAGGACTCCGTCATTGTCAGAGTGCTGAGTGATAGAAGCTATAGCCTGCTTACCGGGCATTATGACCTGGCGGTGTATTACGAAAACAGGCAAGATTATGAAGCCGCTTTTGCCGAATATAAAGCGCTAATCTACAGCATTCCCACTTACGACTTATTTTACGAACGAGCGATCAAAATATTACTCAAACTAAAACGCTATGCACAAACCGATGAACTTCTTCGGGATGCGTTGAAATATAACCGATCCGCCATGATTTTTAAATGGTTGGGCGTTGTCAATTTACAATTAAACCGATCGCGCGATGGAATAACCTACCTGAACCAGTCAAATAATTTGACAGCTGGTGATCGGCTCGTTTTACAAAATCTCGTCCGAGCCTATTATAATATTGCGGAATTTGATCGAGGCGACCAAATCCTTGCCTTACTAGCACCCCGGGATACAATCGCAGTAAAGCTGAATAACTATCGGAGAATTATGCTGGGGAAGTTCAATCAAGCCCAATCACTTTTCGAAAATTCCCTAAACAATTTCAGGAACAAAAATCCCCAATCAGCCCTAACTGCCTTACAAAATTCGCTGCAAACCCACGAAACCGCCGCAGCTGACGACCTTATGGGAATAGTGCTACTGCAAAATAATAAAACCGCCGATGCGGTCAGGTATTTCGAAAAAGCCGTTCAGATGAGTCTTGAAGATCCACCGGCACGACTATTTAACCTGATCCGGGCTTACTGGGAAATTGGCCAACTTGTAAAAGCCAGAAAAAGCTATCTCCAATTAAAAGACAATTATCCCGATTTTGAAGGACTGGGACAACTAGCAGCACTAATGGGAGAATAAAGACTGATTATTCAGTTTATAATAATTAAAAACAGATAATTTTTTACTTTATCGTAACAATAAAATTCGATAAAATTAAACAAGTAAATAGGAGGAGATGCTATGGCTACGTATTTTATGTTTGGCAAATACTCAGGCGAAGCATTGAAGGGAATGAGCGCTGAGCGCACTAAAGAGTGTACCAACTTGATCAAGGAACTCGGTGGAAAAGTGAACTCAATCTACGCCTTGCTGGGAGACAAAGATGTGGTATTAATCGTAGACTTACCCGGGAACGAGCAGGCAATGAAGGCTTCGATCGCCATGAGCAAAATGACCGGGATTGCTTTTGCCACTTCACCGGCAGTAGCGGTAGCCGAGTTCGACAAAATGATGAGCAAAGTATAGCCGAGATTCCAGGATTTTTTCCTAGCTGTAGATCACTTATCGCTACGGGCTTGTTCCGCAGGTCACGAAGGACTCCTGCGGAGAAGTCCTCTGGACTTGTGCGTAGCGGAATATATAATTTTCAGAAGGTTTCATTGAGACGTCAAATTAATTAGTACCTTTCGAATCAACCTTCTGAAGGTTGAATAGCACTTGTCCTTAAACAGCAACATCTTGCAACCTAATTAAAAATGTTTTATAATCAGGCTTAATTATGCAAAGCCTTTACTTTACATCTTCCGATCAATGGCATAAGTGGTTGACGCAAAATCACGACAAGGAAAACGCGGTCTGGTTGACTTTTTATAAAGCATCTTCAGGCCTACCTTCTCTTGATTATGAAAAAGCGGTTGATGAGGCTCTCTGTTTCGGTTGGATCGACAGCATCATAAAAAATATAGACGAAATTTCTTACGCCCGCAAGTTCACCCGCCGTAATCCTGGAAGTAAGTGGTCGGAGATTAATAAAAGCCGCGTGGCAAGATTAATTGCTGAAAAACGCATGACCGCAGCCGGGATGAGATCAGTCGAAATGGCTAAGTCTGACGGTTCCTGGGATAAAACAGACCGACCGCCGCAGATCAATACGCAGATGCCAACCGATTTTGAATCAGCCTTAAAAAAAGATACGCTCGCTAGTCAGAATTTTTATAAACTGGCATCAACTTACCAAAAACAGTTCATTATTTGGATCGTGATGGCCAAGCGTCTGGAAACCCGACAAAGGCGCATTGAAGAAAGTATTCGCCTGCTTGCTAAAGGGGAGAAACTCGGTCTACGGTAAAGTCATGCGGCAATATGTAAAAATTTGCTAACTTGATAACGAAAGGCGTGGCTCAAATAGTGCAGATTGAACGTCGGATCAAAACTATCCGTGAAGCGAGCCGGGAAGGTTTAATCCTTTGCGATGGATACAAGGATTAGTATTTTACTCAAGGATTTATATTAAACAAAAGTCGGGGGATTGATTTTATTTAGCAGGAGGATTTATCAAATGGAAGAAACCAGTTTCAAAGTCTATCGCTATCGTTGGATCGTGCTTATCGTATTTATGGGAGTAATTGCCGTCAACCAACTTTTATGGATCACCTTTGCACCAATCACCGGGAGTGCCGCAGAATTTTATGGCGTTTCCGACCTTGCCGTCGGACTTCTGTCAATGAGTTTTATGATTATTTATATCATCGTTTCAATCCCGGCTTCCTGGGTCATTGATACTTATGGGATTCGGGTCGCCGTTGGAATCGGGGCCGCCTTGACCGGCATCTTCGGGCTAATGCGGGGCCTGGTGGCAACAAACTACAATCTAGTGCTTATGGCACAAGTTGGGATCGCCATCGGGCAACCGTTTATTCTCAATGCCGTGACTAAGGTCGCTGCCCGCTGGTTTCCGATTCAGGAACGGGCAACTGCCTCAGGCCTGGGATCGCTGGCTATATATCTGGGCATTGTAGTCGGACTAGCGTTAACTCCTTACCTTACGATCCATTCGGATATTCCCGGCATGCTCATGACCTATGGTGTTGCAGCAGTGGTTGCCGGACTGGTTTTCTTCGGCTTGATAAGAGAGCATCCGCCAACTCCTCCCTGCCTGCCGGGTCAGGAAGAACGAGCATTAATGTACGATGGTCTCAAATTAACTCTGCGCAAGCGCGACTTTCTACTGCTAATGCTGATCTTTTTTATCGGGTTAGGAGTATTCAATGGAGTCACGACCTGGATTGAGAATATCGTCAGACCGCGAGGATTTTCGATTACCCAAGCGGGGCTCACCGGAGGCTTAATGATCATTGGCGGTATTGTCGGAGCTTTATTCGTACCGGCGTTATCGGATCGTCTGCGTCGGAGAGTCCCGTTTATTATCCTAGCCTTGGCTGGCGCCACATTGGGATTTGTCGGCGTCACATTTGCCCTTAGTTACGGTCTCTTACTTGCTTCGGCTTTTGTCATGGGCTTCTTTCTGCTGAGTGCTGGCCCGCTCGGATTTCAGTACGGCGCAGAAATCGCTTACCCAACGCCTGAAGGAACATCAAATGGTTTGCTGATTCTCATGGGTCAGATTTCGGGAATTGTATTCATCTTTGCAATGGACAGCTTTAAGTCGCCGACAACCGGCTCAATGACCGTCTCATTAGTCATTCTTATCGGATTAATGGTTTTGGGTCTGCTGATTAGTACACGGCTGAAAGAATCGGCTCTAATCCGCAGTAGTGATAGTAAACCTTCCGAAGGTTAAAAACCTTCGGAAGGTTGAAGAGGATTTTATATGCCAACCGAATGCAGGTATTTCCACCTTTATAATCGGGGATGTAATCGTGACTTGATCTTTTTCAAAGATGAACATTATCGTCTATTATTGAGAAAAGTTAAGGATAATTATCAAAGATTTAACCTCAGAATGGTTGCCTATTGTCTAATGCCAAACCATTACCATCTCATGATGGGAATGCCTGTTGAGGAACCTTTTGAAGAACCTTCCGAAGGTCGAGTAAATAACTTATCACCCGATATAAATTTCTTTTTGAGACCTTCGGAAGGTTCTTTCGCAATTTCCAAATTTATACAGAGGATTTTTAATGGTTATGTACAAACCATAAACTATGATATGCAACGCAAGGGCACATTGTTTGAATCAAAATACAAATCTATCTATATCGGTAAAGAGGAATATTTACTGCAATTGGTGCGTTATATCCATGTCAATCCGGTGCTGGCAGGACTTTGCGTTAATCCTGAAGATTGGGAATACTCAAACTGTCGGGAATGGCTCGGATTGAGAAATGGAATATTTTTCGACTGCGATTTCTTCGAGACATATTTTCAGACCTTCGAGCAATATCGGGATTTTCTGTATACCTATAAAGAAGATAAATTGATGCAAAAAGAAATGCAACGGTTGGGTTTTGATTAAGAATAAAACCTTCAGAAGGTTTCATCAAGAAGTTAAATCGAGTTTTAAAATTTCGACTCAACCTTCTGAAGGTTGGCATAATAACTTGATAAAGGAACCTTTTAGTAATATATTTAAATTGTTATGACAAATAGCCGTTCAAAGGAGATAGTATGGATTCAGGATCAGCTATAACATTAATATTAATAATTTTTCTATGGTTAATCCTTTATGTTATCTACAAAGTAATTAAAGTTAGATCAGAAGGAAAAATTCTTAAAAAGGAATTGGAGGATGATAAAGAACGTTACGAACATCTGAAATCCTTGAAAGAAAAATTTGGAAAATTATCAATAGAGGAAATTGTCCTAAATGAAGATATTGAATATAGGGATAAAATAGATATCCTTGAAAATTTTTATAAATATGAATGGGAAGAGGCAAGTGAATTAATAAAAACTGCAGAAAAAGAACGCAGTAAGGCTCGTCTTTTAGCAATTAAGAAGAAAATTTCTAAAAAAGCGTTTGAGCTGTATAGCGATATTCCAGTTGATGACAAACGCGCCCCATTATCGGATGAGGTTAAACTATTTGTATGGAACAGAGATGGTGGAAAATGTGTAAAGTGTGGCAGCTCGGAAAAGCTTGAATTCGATCATGTCATACCTTTTTCAAAAGGAGGATCAAATACTGCACGAAATATTCAATTGCTATGCGAGAAATGTAATCGTAGTAAGGGTGGGGAACTTACCTAAGTATAAATGTTTTTTTTAATTTATTTAGGGTAAAGATAATAAATGTTATTTTGAAAAAGATGATTATGGCCAAAGAGGTACTTGGAAATTTAAATTATTTTTTAAGAAAGGTGATACATATGTCCTATCATTTTTCATCATATGAACCAGAACTAAAACCATTACCAAAATTGCCACGTCATCTTTCTGACTGGCAAGAAGCGGCTACGCAGTCTCGTATTGGAATTACTCCGTACTCAGCTAAAGTCCTATACACTTTCGGAGTAATGCGACATTCTATTGAGGCCTCTGGTATGGCACTCAGTTTTTCTGATAAATTTTATTTATGCGCTTATCTTCAGGCATCAACTGCAGTGGAATTACTCGGTCGTTGCCTTCTCGGAGATCAATGCATCGTCAATGGTAGTGGTGATCGTCTTCGTCGCGGCATTCAGTATATAGCTTGCCTTCCTAACTCAAATCGAGAAACGTCTATTTCAATACCTAGATCTTTACTTACTTATTCTATCGGAGACTGTGAGAATCTTCGCAATTTAATTGCTCACGGATCAGGTGTATCTAAAGGTCATGTAATCTTTGATGCCGAATTGATAAAGCACTTTTTAAATTTGCTATCGAGCGGTATGGAAAAATATGCTAGAGACCTAAAGGATACTAGCGATAATGGTAGAGATGCTAGTAATAAACTAGCAATTGCCGCTATCATGCCAATGTTTTGTGGAAAAGAGCCACTTTTTATTAAAGATGTTTATAAACGCCTTATTAAAGGTGGCACAGTAGCATCAAATCTTCTGTATCAGGCAGCATGGCGGCTATAAATCTTTTATCAATGCTATTTTAAAGCAGTGATATTCTCTATTTCCTCAGTGCTTTTTCGATAATCGCAACCGCCCGATCAATCTGCTCCTTCGTAACATTGATCGCCGGCATGAGCCGCAGAACGTTTTTATGGGTGCAATTAATTAATAGCTTCCGGGCGCGGCATTTTTCCACGATCTCCGCTCCGGGCATGGTCAATTCGACACCTAGCATAAGTCCTAATCCGCGGATTTCACAAAGACAGTCAAATCTGGTTTTCAGCGCCTCCAGTCGGTTACGAAAATATTGACCCATGAGTGTCGCATTTTCCAGCAGGTTTTCATCCCAGATTGCATTGAGAACCGCAATCGCGGCGGCACAAGCGACCGGATTGCCGCCGAAGGTAGAGCCATGACTACCCGGCTGCAAAACCGAACAAAATTCGCGCTTGACGGCAAAGGCACCAATCGGAATTCCCCCACCTAAAGATTTTGCCATCGTCAGAATATCCGGCTCAATGTCGAAATGCTGATAGGCAAATAACTTACCGGTACGCCCGATGCCGGTCTGGACTTCATCCAGGATTAACAAAGCATCATGCTCATCACACAACTTTCGCGACGCCTGCAGAAATTCTACCGTCAGCGGCACAATGCCACCCTCCCCCTGAACCGGTTCGAGCATAACCGCAGCTACGGTTTCATCCATCATCGCCTGCAGCATCTTTTGATCATTAACCTCGCAATAACAAAAGCCTTCGGGCAGCGGATCAAATCCCTGCTGATACTCTGTTTGACCGGTTGCAGTAACCGTCGTAATCGTGCGCCCGTGAAAAGAGTTATTCAAAGTGATAATTTTCTTTTTCGCCGGATTGCGCTTGCGGGCTAATTTGATCGCTCCTTCATTGGCTTCCGCACCACTATTGCAGAAAAAGACCTGCCCATCGAAGGTATTCTCGATAATTAACTTCGCCAGCTCGCCCTGCCTATCATTGTAATAAACATTAGGAATATGCATAATTTCATCAATCTGCTTATGCAGCGCCTCAACGACTTTCGGATGACAATGCCCGAGATTACCTGCACCCCAGCCGGGAAAAAAGTCCAAATACTCATTACCAAACTCATCCCAGACTCGCATGCCGCTGCCCTTCACCAGGGTAATTGGCACCCGACTATAAGTTTGCAGGACATACTGATCAAATATTTGATGCTCCATCTTTCAATATCTCCGTTCCTATTCCTTTCTTGGTAAAGATCTCCAGCAATAACGAATGTTCTATCCTTCCATCTACAATATGCCCCTTGTTGACTCCGAACTTCAAAGCCTCCAGGCAGGAATTGACTTTGGGAATCATTCCGCCCTTAATAATTCCAGCCGCAATCAGCTGTTCAGTTTCATTCCGGGTAATAGTGCTAATGACACTTGCAGGATCATTGGGATTGCGTAAAATTCCCGGCATATCGGTCAGGTAGACCAATTTTCGAGCACCGACGGAGGAAGCAATGTCACCGGCTACGACG
>Ga0315537_1003997_pt1 | contig 10836 bp, 5 predicted proteins | sample SalMarSW160270MG_FD_203091 | JGI IMG/M metagenome (GOLD analysis project Ga0315537, IMG submission 203091) | Salt marsh sediment microbial communities from the Plum Island Ecosystem LTER, Massachusetts, United States - Salt Marsh Sediment SW1602-70 ... | reverse complement strand
CTGAATATTCCGACTTTGGTACAAGACGTCGATTCTCATTTGATGTGCATGACCGTGTGATCAAATCCCTGAAAAATAATTCAAAGGAGTTTTTCAAAGGAACAAGTAATGTGTTTCTTGCCATGAAGCACAATATTACTCCTATAGGTACGCATCCTCATGAATGGTTTATGTTCCATGCCTCCCGATATGGTTATCGTTCGGCCAATACCAGGGCGCTTGATGCGTGGGTGAACATCTATAAGGGAGATCTCGGAATTGCCCTCAGTGATACTTTCACATCAGATAATTTTTTTGATAGTTTTTCAACTCTGCATGCAAAACTGTTTGACGGTATAAGACATGATAGCGGTGATCCGTTGGAATTCACAGAAAAAGTGATAGAGTTTTATAAAGACAAACGAATCGATCCTTCAACAAAAACAATTGTTTTCAGCGATGCGCTTAACCTTGACAGAATATCAAGAATCAGAAAACATATAAGCGGCAGTATACATGATGTATATGGTATAGGCACATATCTTACAAATGATGTTGGCGTTAAACCCTTGAACATAGTTATTAAGATTACCGGATCAAAACCATATAAAGGTGGAGATTTCCATCCGGTGATCAAATTATCTGATGATCCGGAAAAAGAGACCGGTAATCCTGATGAAATTAAATTGTGCAGAGCTGTTTTAAACCTCTAGAAATTTATCTATTTCCTCGCTTTCCGGAAGCCCGAATTGCTCCTTCATTTCTATACCGAGGATTTTCAGTTCGTTTATGACAGGATTATAGATCTCAGGTACAACCGGCCTGTAAACGCCGCTGAGATTTATCTTTTTCTCAAGGATCATCTTAACGGCAATAGATGCCGGCAGTGCAACAGTTCTTGCAACTGCAGTGTTAGTGGATGGTGATCCGAAGTCAAGCATGGACGATTTGATAACCTCTTTTTTCCCATCAGCCCGGGAAGCAAGGAAAATATGCTGTATTACCACCATATCCCTCTCATTGGCTGATAAAGACATACGGCTTATCATCCTGTTTGAGGTTATTTCAAATGGGGTCGTTATGGAATATTCAAGAAGTTCGTCGCTGAAAAAACCCAGAAATTCGAGTGATTTAACAGGGATGGCGTTTTCGCTTATGCCAAGCTTTGCCGCCACTGCTTTTTTCAGGTCACTGGTTAATATTCCTGCCTGTTCAGCCAGGAATCCGGCATAGCTCATTCCACTGTAATCCTTTTTTGGTGTATCATCTATCATATTAAGCATCTTCATAGCATCAAGAGTCTCACACCACCCTTTATATCGGAATGTTCCCCTGTACATAGTAACAGCTTCGGGTATCCCGTAAATATTGATATAACTTATGGAATCCCTGTTAGGATAAACTTCAAGTTCTCCAACACCCGGAAAATTATAACCGTACCTGTCTTTAAAAAGATTAACTGGTTCTATAAAGACCTTTTTACCCTTTTTCAAATAAACAGCGTTGTTTGTCCCCGCCATTATAACTCCTTTAGGGCTCCACGAAAACTTATATTTCAACGGATTATCTGCAGCTTCAGGAGCCGGCAGGGCACCGCAAAGGGAATAAAATTGCTCAACCTTGCCGTTCCTGTTGTGGATATGGTCAATTATCTTCATGGCTGTCATATGATCTATGCCCGGATCAAGTCCCATTTCATTAAGCAAGAGTACTCCGGCTTTTTTTGCCTCCTCATCAAGAGCCTGCATTTCATCCTGAACATATGAGGTTGTTATCAGGGGTTTTGAAAATCTGATACAGGTTTTTGCAATCCTGACATGATACCTGTATGGTAAAAATGATACTACTATATTATGCTCATTTACAAGTTTTTCAAGTGTACTTACATTATCTGCCGACCACGTCATGGAAGAACCGTGCGGATGGCCTTTAATCATCCTTTCAGCCTTCTCCTTTGTTGTTGTCGCGATCATTACTCTGTAATCCCTTTCCAGAAGGAATTCTACCATGGGTTTAACGACGAGCCCGGCACCAAGAATCAATACTTTATTCATATGAGATTTTTATACTTTTAATTGCAGCAAGTTAACAAAACCAGATTATAAAAACATGACTGTTCTCTGTACTCCTTTGTTTCGCTCTGTGAAATAAAAAAGAAGAACTTACACAGAGTCCCGATAGCTATCGGGACACAGAGTTTCACAGAGAGATTTGACATAAAATTGTATCTTTGTTGATGATCAAAAACAGTAATTGTCTCCACTATCATAACTTCAATGTCCGGTAACCAGAAATATGTCGAAACACCGTTGATGAAGCAGTATTACAGTGTCAAGGCGAAGCATCCTGATGCGATACTGCTCTTCAGGGTTGGTGATTTTTACGAGACATTCGGAGACGATGCCATACGTGCGTCTGAAATTCTGGGTATTACCCTTACACGAAGAGCCAATGGTTCAGCTTCGTTTGTGGAGCTGGCGGGATTTCCATACCATGCACTCGACACCTATTTGCCAAAGCTGGTAAGGGCAGGGCAGAGAGTTGCTATATGTGAGCAGCTGGAGGACCCTAAGCTGGCAAAAAAGATCGTTAAAAGAGGGATCACTGAGCTTGTAACCCCCGGGGTATCCCTTAACGACAATGTACTTAATCATAAAGAGAATAATTTCCTTGCGGCCGTACATATTGAAAAGAGAATTGCAGGAGCCGCCTTTCTTGATATATCCACCGGTGAATTCCTTGTTACAGAAGGAACTTTTGAATATATAGATCAGATGCTCAATAACTTGCAGCCTAAGGAGGTGCTTTACGAAAAAAGGAAAAAGGATCTGTTTCTTGAAAGTTTCGGCACGAAGTTTTATACTTTCAAGCTGGACGATTGGATATTTACACCGGAAGCAGCCAATGACAGGCTTCTCAAACAGTTTGAGACCAGCTCTTTAAAGGGATTCGGAATTGAAAATCTTTCATACGGAATAATAGCTGCAGGAGCTATACTTCATTATCTGGACCTGACACAACATGAACAGCTTGGACATATTACGAGTTTGTCGCGGATTGAAGAAGAGAAGTATATGTGGCTCGATAAGTTCACAATAAAAAACCTTGAATTGTTTCATTCACCTTACGAAGGAGCCAGGACACTTATAGATGTGATGGACCACACCATTTCACCAATGGGGGGAAGGCTTCTGAAAAGATGGATATCATTGCCGCTGAAAGATATTCAGCCTGTGAATGAACGGCTTGATATAGTGCAGCGCCTGGTCGAAGACGGTGATCTGATGGAAAAGATCTCAGGATTGATAAGACAAATTGGAGACCTTGAGAGGCTGATTTCAAAAGTTGCAGTGAACAGGATCAATCCAAGGGAGGTTGTTCATCTTAAGAAAGCATTGAAAGCAATAGATCCTCTTAAGACACTTTGCAGTCAGAGCAATTGCATGCCTCTCGTGAAACTGGCTGAACAGCTTAATCCCTGCAAATCGCTGGCAGACAGAATTGAACACGATCTTAACAGCGACCCTCCTGTTCAAATAAACAGGGGGAATGTTATTGCGAAGGGTGTATCGGCTGAACTGGATGAGCTGCGAACAATCCTTTATAGTGGGAAGGATTATCTTGCTGATCTTCAGAACAGGGAGAGCAAGCGCACCGGAATTAATTCATTAAAAGTAAGTTATAACAATGTATTCGGATATTACATTGAAGTCAGGAATACACACAAGGATAAAGTGCCATCTGAATGGATCAGAAAACAGACACTGGTGAATGCGGAACGCTATATCACGGAAGAACTTAAGGAATATGAAAGCAAGATTCTGGGAGCAGAAGAGAAAATTTTTGAGCTGGAAACAACACTATTCAATGATCTTGTACTGGCAATTATCGAATACATAGCTCCTGTCCAGCTGAACTCATCACTTATCGGAAAACTTGATTGCCTGCACTCATTTGCTCTTCTCGCAAATGAAAATGATTATACAAGGCCGTTTCTTAACGATTCACTAAAACTGGAAATAACTGATGGTCGTCATCCGGTGATTGAGAGACAACTGCCTCCCGGAGAATCTTATGTCCCTAACGATGTGGTTTTAGATACAGAAGACCAGCAGATAATAATACTCACAGGTCCTAACATGTCGGGGAAATCAGCATTGCTGAGGCAAACAGCCCTTATTGTGCTTATGGCACAAACAGGTTGTTTTGTTCCGGCAAAATCGGCAAAGATCGGGATTGTAGATAAGATATTTACAAGAGTAGGCGCATCCGATAATATAAGTCTCGGAGAGTCAACCTTCATGGTGGAAATGAATGAAACAGCAAGCATCCTGAATAACCTGTCGGAGAGGAGTCTCATCCTTCTTGATGAAATAGGCCGTGGAACAAGTACTTATGATGGTATTTCGATAGCATGGGCTATGGTTGAATATCTGCACGAAAACAGGATGAGAGCAAAGACTCTGTTTGCCACTCATTATCACGAACTTAACGAAATGGAAAATTCATTCTCGCGAGTAAAGAATTATAATGTTTCCATCAAAGAGATGAATAACAAAGTAATATTTTTACGTAAACTCAAAAGAGGAGGGAGTGAGCATAGTTTCGGAATTCATGTGGCAAAAATGGCAGGTATACCCAGAAGTGTTGTGAACAGGGCAGATAAAATACTGAAAGAACTGGAGCAAAGCCACACAAAACAGGAGCTGGCAAAACCAATTGCTGACCTGGCAGAACACAGGGAAGGCTTACAGTTAAGTATATTTCAGCTTGATGACCCTGTCCTCAAGCAAATCCGCGATGAATTACTCGAGATAGACATTGATAATCTTACACCTGTTGAGGCTTTGAATAAGCTCTATAATATTAAAAAGCTTCTGAAATAGTCAAATTTCTCCGGAAAAAATGGTATATTCGTGAGTTTTTAGAAATATTTGACAAATGCCACAATCAAGTACTAAAACCAAGCTGAAGATAGCTGTACTCGGGGCAGGACATGGCGGACTGGCAATGGCTGGTCATCTGGCGCTTATGGGGCACAAGGTGAACCTGTTTAACAGGGGAGAAGAGAGATTATGGGGTGTCAAATCGTCAGGTACTATCGAGATAACAGGTGAAGTGGAAGGTTTTGGCAAAATAAATCTGGCGACAACCTCGATGAAGGAGGCAATAAACGGAGTTGAACTCATAATGGTTGTGGTACCGGCAAATGCTCACCGATGGATGGCTGAACAAATGGCACCACATCTGGTTGATGATCAGATAATTATCCTTCATCCGGGTAGAACATACGGTGCAATTGAATTCAAACAGGTTCTTAACAGGATGAATGTCAGTGCCAATGTTATTATTTCGGAAGCGCAGACCTTTATATATGCATCCCGTGCAACAGGACCCTCACAGGTTCATATCTTCAGAATTAAACATTCAATACCCGTTGCGTCAATAAGAGCACATCTTATTCCTCATGTAATCAGCAAAATACGCCAGTTTTATCCTCAGTTTGTTCCCGGCGACAATGTCTTTAAAACAAGCTTTGAAAATATAGGAAGTGTCTTCCATCCGGCTTTATGTATTCTCAATTCCGGCTGGATTGAGCATGATGTAGATTTCCAGTTCTATCATGAAGGAGCAACTCCTTCTGTCACAAAAGTACTTGTGAAAATAGATGAGGAACGGGTAAAAGTGGCTGAAGCCCTCGGTATTAGAGCTATTTCTGCCAGGCAATGGCTCTATATGGCATACAGTTCGACAGGTGATACGCTTTATGAGGCAATGAAAAAGAATATCGGATACAGAGGGATACTTGCACCCAGATCGCTGAAAGTCAGATATATGGAAGAGGATATTCCATGCAGCCTTGTGCCGATGGCCTCAACAGGTAAGATGCTTAAAGTAGATACACCTACTATAGATGCTGTTATTCATATGGGATCCCAGATGAATGACACTGATTACTGGTCAAACGGACGGACCATGGAGAATTTAGGTATTGCAGGCATGAGCGTCCGCGATCTGAGGCTGCTTGCAATTGGTGAACCATCAAAATGATCAGCTTGCCTGGACTTTAGTTTCAGGATAGGTTCATCAGGATAACGGTTTCCGTTATTGAATAAATATTGATCATACCCTCAGGTGAGGGGAAACATGATTTCCGGATATTATCTGGAATATAAAATGTTTTAGTACACTGAAAAGGACAATAAAAAAATTTTACCATAGAATAATAAATTAATATTAACCAAAACAATAAAATTATGGCAGGTATTGCAGGAATAGCCTCGGAAAATGCAGAGGCAGAAGTTGAGGAAATGCTTAACACTATCCGTCACAGGGGTAAAGAGAGTATTTCAATTTTTGAAAAGAATGGAACCACTCTTGGACTGGTATGGAACGAATCGGAAGATGAAATTGTAAAAAAGTTTCTGGCTGACGGAGCCGTTGGTGACAATAATGGATCAGGTCATTATGCCTGGGTAAAACCTGAAAACGGAAATTTCAAAATGTACCGCGATGAACTGGGCGTTGCCCCGCTTTATCATGGTAAGGACCATGCCGGAAATATTTGTTTTGCCTCAGAGGTGAAAGCATTGCAGGAAATAGCTGAAGATATTTCAGAAATACCTCCCGGTCATACTTTTGACGGGGGAAATCTAAAATCATATTTTAAATTGGAAACCGGTACTACCCTGGAAGATAACCCGGAACTGATAGCTGTCCGTTTACGGAATCTTCTCGATGATGCAGTATCGGATTGTATAAATTCAGAGCCTGTCGGATCATGGCTGTCAGGAGGACTAGATTCAAGTACTATATGTGCCCTTGCTGCAAAACATGTAAGACAATTAAAAACTTTTACCGCAGGGCTGAAAGGTGCACCCGATCTTGAATTTGCAAGAGAAACAGCAGAATTTATTAAATCAGATCATCACGAGGTTATTGTAACTCTGGATGATATGATCCGTGTTTTGCCGGATGTTATTTATCATCTGGAATCATTTGATGCACTGCTCGTAAGATCAAGCATCACCAATTACCTGGTTGCAAAGCTGGCATCTGAACATGTATCCGAGGTCTTCTCAGGAGAGGGAGGTGATGAATTATTTGCAGGTTACGATTACCTTAAGTCAATACCTCCGGAACAACTGGAGAAAGAACTTATTAAAATCACAGGCAGTTTGCATAATACTGCTCTTCAAAGAGTTGACCGAAGTGCATCAGCTCACGGTACAAGGGCTCACGTTGTTTTTGCTAATCCTGAAGTGGTCAGGTTCGCACTTACAATTCCTGTTAAATACAAGATCTTCAATAATCAGGAGAAGTGGATACTCAGAAAGGCAATGGAAGAATTACTTCCCGATTCCATACTGCAAAGACCAAAAGCGAAATTCTGGGAGGGTGCAGGGGTCGAAAATGTACTTTCAGAGTATGCTTCCAAAATGATTACCGACAGGGATTTCCGGATTGAGCGGATTACGTCTAATGGATTGAATATCAATACAAAAGAAGAGTTGTTCTATTACAGGATCTTTAAGGACCATTTCGGATCTGATCATAATCTTAAATGGATGGGAAGGACCAAGGGGAGCCCGGTAGAATAATCCCGCAGGAATCATACTATTTCTTTCCGGTTATGTGAATTAACGAATAAAATAGTTCCTGTTTCATCATATCCGTTCAATACAGCTTCCCAGTTATGTTTCAGGCCCTTGACACTTAAACCTGTCATGACCAGGGCTGCAGAAGATGATTTTTGATTTATCAGGCTTTTCAGGGTCATATCTGGTTCCTCAGTGATAATCTCAATATTTTTTTCTGTTATGGGGAGTCTGCCTGTTTTTACCAGTTCCATAAGCTTCATACGGATTTCTTCATATTGTCCCGGCTGACAAGTTTCAAAAACCTTGATATTTGATTTTCTCCAGTCGGGATGTCCTGAAATAATAAAGCTCATAAGAATTTGCAGGCTTGAGTTTTCAGGTTCCTCGTTATTTATCCAGACATGTATGCCATTTTTGAAATTTATCTCTTTCCTGCTTGTAGCAAGAAGGCAAATGTCAAAATTTCCTGCCTTTATAAGTCCCATATTCTCAATTATCTCACCAAGGTTCTCGGGATTTTCCTTGTCATATTCAAAAATCACCATGTTATTTTCCATTCCTGAAATTCCGGGTACCTGTATGGCCTGGGCAAGGGCTGAAGTATATGATGGAGAGATTAATGTGTCGACGTACACATGATTATTGGTTGTATCATATAGTTCGATCAGCCTTGAAAGTTCTTCGGCAGCCTGCTGACTGGTTGCCCTTGAATAGTATCCGTCTATCCGGTGAAGATATGTCCCGAATCCGTACCTGTAGGATATCCAGTTCAGAAGCTGAAATGCTCTTGCACGTACAAATGAATGTTTCGAAATACATATTGCACTCGGCCTCCATTCTTTGGCTTTTTTCTTATTTTCTGATCTCTGAAGATAAACCTGTATGTTCCTGTTTACCTGGAAAAGAGCATTGGCAAATAAAGACTCCAGTCCGTCTCTTTCACGATGATACATCTTAATGTATGAATAGATCAATGTCATAAGCACAAGAGCAACAAGGGCATATGGAGCATTAATTTTAAACATGACCCATAAGGCGATCAGGAAGCCTGTGAGTGAAAGGTACCACTTTGACCTGAATGAGGGCCTGTAGGAGGGGGAGGATCCGAAGTGATTGAGGAATGATATAAGACATAGTGATCCATATGTTACCAGGAAGAACATGGAAATAATCTCAGCGACTGCGTTGACACTGCCCAGTGCAACAAAAACCAGGGCAATAATTGCTGTTATCAATGTTGCATTTGCAGGTTCATTATCAGTTTTTCTTCCCGCTGCCAGCCATTTGTTCATTTTTACCGAGGGGAAAGATGAGTCATGGGCGAGTGCCTGAAGAGTCCTTGGAGCTACCATCACTGAACCAATGGCCGAAGATATTGTGGAAGCGGCAAGACCTAAAGGAATAATAATGATTCCAAAAATAGCTATCTTACCCATAATCAGCTGGTTGGATAACATGTCCTCAACGTTTGCCGATGTTGATAGTTTATAAATGATTGCTATATAGATAAGGAATCCGGAAATAGTTGCCATTATAGTACCGCGAGGGATAGATTTTGCCGGATTTTTAAGATCTCCCGAAAGGCCTACTCCAGCTGTCATTCCGGTAAATGCCGGGAATACTATTGCAAATACCATGAAGAAATCCTTCAGATTTCTTATATCACCGATGGGTATCTTTCCTCCTGAGGCTGCTCCAGATTCGGTTTTTCCCAGGAAAAAACAAAGTAAAGAGATGAACAGGATACCTACTACAATATAGAGCATTTTAACTCCCATATTTGCACCTTTTCGCAGAATAACAAAACCCAGGAAAAGCATTACAGGAATGCTGATGACCTGTCTGGGAATGATGATATTAAGAGATTGGGAGAAATAATTAAAAACGAACTCGAATGCTTCAGTAAAAGCAATAACATAAAATGCGACACTTATTGCCTGTGACAAATATAGTGCTATTCCAATAGTAGCTCCAATATTTAGCCCGAATGAACGTGAAATAACAAAATATTCTCCTCCGCCCTCAACACGTTTATTTGTAGCAAGTTCCGAAAGGGCAAAAGCTGTCGGGATTGTAAGGGAGTGTCCTACAATAATGATAAGCAGTGTGCCCCAGAATCCGAGAGTTCCGACTGCAAAGCCGAATCTTAAGAAAAGAATTGCACCCAGTATTGTGGAAATGGCAGTAAGGAAAACAGGAATAGTGCCGAATCGTTTCATAATGATTTCTGATTGTCATTTTTCAAATATTGTGGAAATATAATAAGAAAAGGGGGATGTTATATTTCATCAGGGGTAATAAAAAGTGACAATATTTCAACAATCTGTGATTGATCCCTTAAGTTGAATCTGGCATTTGTCGGTTTACATCCTATTCTTATTGTAAATCCCGATTCGGGGACTGCCTTGAAAAGATCTTCGTCAGTACTGTCATCACCCAGTGCAAGAATGAAATCATAATCCCCGCTGTTAATAATCCGGATTGCTATTGTTCCTTTGTCATATAATATACTTTTAATTTCCAGTACTTTATCTCCTTCAAGGATCTGGAGTTTTAAATCACCTTTAAGGATTTCAGAAAGGTCATCCCTTAGTTCATTAATTCTCAGTGAAGCAGTCTCCTCATCAGCGTTACGGTAATGCCACACAAGTGATGCATTCTTGTCTTCTATCATAGAGCCGGTACACCTGTCGACATAATCATTCAACAGCGGTAAAAATTTTTCTTTCCATGACAGATCGATTTCCTTATTCTTCTGCCAACCGATTCCGGGATATTTGATCAAATAGCCATGTTCTGCAACCATGATGACATCAAGATTTTTAAACTGTTCGTCTAAAAACTCCTGTGTCCTGCCGCTGATAATTACTAATATGTTGCGGGGATCTGAAATAATGGTTTTTAGTATTTTTTCAGTCTCTTCACTCAGCAAGGCCATTTCGGGCAGCTTTACTATTGGAGTAAGAGTCCCGTCGTAATCGATCAAAAACAGGCGTCTTTGAGATTCATGATATTTTATCTTGATAGATTTCCTGGTATTTTCATCCAGATATTTTACCTGAAGGTTCTTTTTTTCTTTTTTCACCTCTTCAACCTGGCTAAAGAAATCATTTGTCCATGTAAACACATTATATCGTATCAGCCTGTTCTGCATTTTATTTATCCTCTTTTCTTTTTCTTTCTCCGGCATTGTAAGAGCCTTGTTCAAAGCTTCAGCAGCTTCATCAATATCGGTGGGATTAATTATTATTGCCTC
>Ga0315537_1003994_pt1 | contig 10841 bp, 12 predicted proteins | sample SalMarSW160270MG_FD_203091 | JGI IMG/M metagenome (GOLD analysis project Ga0315537, IMG submission 203091) | Salt marsh sediment microbial communities from the Plum Island Ecosystem LTER, Massachusetts, United States - Salt Marsh Sediment SW1602-70 ... | reverse complement strand
CGTTCATTAGTTGCTCAAAAAATAACTTTCCTTAATCATCCCCTCCCCTGGTGGGAGGGGATCAAGGGGAGGGGGAATACATTGCCTTATCCACCCTCTCCCCAACCCTCCCCCATCAAGGGGGAGGGGGTTCATTGAATTTTCCCCCCCAATGGCGGGATGTATGGGTAACAAACCATTATGAACAACTATGAAAATACCACGGTATGAGGATAAGCTCAAGGACGTTCACGCCTTCAATATATTCCCCTTGCTTGAGTGTAAAAAAAGGATAAAATTTTATGATTTTTCACAAAAATCATGGACACATCCTCATATTCTTTATAAAATGCTATCAACCTACCACACGGACGGGGGGCCTTGCCGGCCACCACCGGCGAGCTTAGCGGTTAAATTAAAACTAACAAGGGGACTAAAATTGACGAAAACTACAGAGATGGAAAAAGAGGCGATCAAAAAGGCAATCATGGACTACTATCATGAAGGGCATGTAAAATCTGATCCGGAATTATATAAAGAAATTTTACATAACGAGTGGAAGTTCTTTTTCTTTGATAAAGAAAAGTTATACATGGTGGACAAGGCGGAATACTTATCGTGGTACGACCCCACAAAGGCCGATAAGGATTTGCATTGGGAAACCGAGTTCTTTTATGTGGATGTCACAGGAAACGTCGGGGCTGCCAAAATAAGATTAGAATGTGAGAACGTATGCTATATTGACTACTTCAATTTAGTAAAAACAAATAACAAGTGGTGGATCGTAAATAAGCTGTCGCACGGGACGTATAAGACATAAAGGAGTTATGCATGACAACAGGACTGAATAGATACAGAACGTACGGTGAGCGGATAGAAGCACTGATCCGACCTGCAACCTTTCCTTTGGCAGTAAAACTGATTCAATCGGAATCTGAGATACAACCTGAGTATAAAAGACCTTCCAGGGACATGGGATTGCAGAATTTCGTCTGCCAGAATTTTAAAATGGCCCGCACCTACGGTTGGACCATCGCCGTCACCGAGGAGGATATAAACTGCAAACTCGCACGCACAGTGTATGGATGGGACATACCGACGAAGAAAGACAAAGAGTGGGCCGAGGCGTTCAGCGTCGGGCTGTATGCAAAGGACGGTGCTACCGAGAGTAAATTTAGCCAACATCTGTATTCATTGGATACTGAATTCGCAGGGCTGATTATCTCTCCCTTAACGCGGACTAAAATCGTACCGGATACCGTATTGGTATACTGTCTGCCCGCTCAGGCAATGCGGTTTGTTCAGGGTTATCTCTTTATGGAAGGGGGCGTATTGGAATTCAGCGCAGCGGGACGAGTGGGTTCCTGTCATGAGGGGGTGACGAAAACGATAAAAACCAACAAGCCTCAGTACGTCACTCTGGGCAATGGAGACCGTGTTTGGGGCGGAGTCCAGGATTACGAGGTCATGTTTTCCTGCCCCGGAGAAAAGCTTGATATTCTGGTTGAAGGACTCGAAAAGACCCATGCCGCAGGCCTGCGATATCCCATACCGCAATATATGAATTATGCCCCGGGGTTCCAGGCAGCATTTGAAAAGGCGGCCATCGATCGTGCAGGTGGTACCATTGAAAAGAAATGACAAAAAAACATAAGCGTCGAAGCTATAGTATTCACCTGAAAAAAGTCATATTGCATATATGATGTTACTAACTGTAGAATAAGCTTAAAAATAAATGTTAGGCAGCTTAAGGAGGATAGAATGAAAACACTAGCTTGCCACATTTGTCAAATATTATGCATCATATTTATCTTAGCCTCATCAAACGCAGTAGCTCAAGAAGATTATCTTAACAAACAGGTTAAACTCTTTGTTAATTATTATAATAAGCAAGATTTCTTCAGTATGACTAACCTATTCCATTATCCTCAGAAATATACCGAGAAAGAATTAAAAAAAGATAAAGACGGGGTTAGCAAAACATTGAAATTATATTTTGATGAATTTGGAAGCATATTAAGTATTGAAAAAGTTAATAACCCACCATTGTCTTATTATGTTTCAATTGGCGGAGGCGATATTCCTTATTGGCAAAAATATCCTGAGGTGTATAACACAATATATGCAGTTATGTTTTCACGTGAAGGCCGAGGCTATTTAGACTTTTATTTCTGTAACATTTTGGGAAAATGGAAAATTAGACATGTTAGCTACGGACTCCCAGCCGACAGCCCACAATCACAGTCAAGAATTGGAGATATTTTTCAAAAGCTAAACAATTTAATGGAGCAATAGCTGCCTAACAAGAGCATTAACCTGACGCGTAATAAGCTTGGAGGGTTTTGGTATAAGTGATTGCCCGCGCAGGTTATGCAAAGCGTTAACAAACCCTCACTCCACGTCACCCCCATCGTTGGGGGTCAATACCAGTGGCAACTGATTTAGCAAATCTCTTTCGTATCAAAAAATCCCATATCAAACCTGCTGCGGCGGTGGTTGCCAGGGCGTTTCAGGACAACGCGGTCTTCGTCCATTGCATGCCGGATGCAAACACGAGAAAGAAGATACTGTACCATCTGTTTCAGTTCAGGCTCCACTGTGGCGTTTTATATGGCGAGGTATATGCCATTTCCCCCAAGTTCGAAGGGATTGCCATGTGGGTCCCATCCGAGCACGTCCAGATGACACCCTGGCAGATGCTCAGGGCAGGGGGGCTCGGTTTCTATCTCAAGGCGGGTGATAAGCTGGCCGCCAGGCTGCATGCGATCGAGGAATATATCCTATCGTTTCACCGCCGCCTCTTGGATTTCCCCTATTGGCATCTGTCACCCGTGGCAGTAGATCCCCCTTTGCAAGGAAGGGGTCATGCAACCGCCTTGCTGAAGGCGATGTTCTCCCGAACGGACAAAGAGAACCTGCCGTGCTTTCTGGAGACCCAAAACGAAAGGAGTATGCGCTTCTATAAGCGTTTCGGATTTAAGGTAATTGAAAAGGGGACCATCCCTGACATGGATATCCCCCATTGGGCCATGTTACGGGAACATCGATAACTTATTGACTCATGCCTGTCTCTCCAGAGCTACCTAATCTATTGCGTGGAGGAACATTGCCGCCCTGACCCTGCTTTTGCAACTTTATATTTTCCAATTTCCATGTTATACTTTTCGAGATACAAAACAGGGGGTGGCCACGAGTGCCACGAAGTTTACCATTAAATACATAAACCTAAAAAATAGGCATGTGGAGAAAAAATGAAAAATACATATACCGCTGTCATAAAGCAAGATGATGGTTGGTGGATTGGGTGGATCGAAGAAATACCAGGTGTCAATTGCCAAGAAAAAACCCGCGAGGAATTAATGGAAACCTTAAGGGTGACACTCAAAGAGGCCCTGGAAATGAATAAGAACGAAGCCCTTACAATTGCCGCATCCGATTATTCTGAAGTCGTCTTGAAAATATGAAGAGGAGAGAACTACTTAATCACCTGAAAATAAATGACTGCGAATTGCTCAGGGAAGGCGGACGGCACTCATGGTGGTGGAATCCTTCGCTGAATAAAAGATCATCTGTTCCGAGGCACAGTGAGATACAGGATACATTGGCAAAGAAAATATGTAAGGATTTAGGAATACCTTCACCAAAATAGCATTAAATTTGACACCGTATCAGCCTGCATCTCCCTCCGCACCGCGCAATCAGGTGAGTTCCCCGTTATACAACTTTCCATATAAAAATCTTATTTAATCACCACCGTCTTTGCCGCCTTCTTGCCCTCCTTCACATCCACCGTCATTAGGATCACAAGGCCGACGATGAAGAAGAGAATGATGGCCAGGATGGAATTGCGGATCGATCCCGTGATAACGGCCACCAGGCCGAAGATAAGGGGACCGAAGATGGAAGAAAACCGATTGGTGATGGCAAAAAAGCCGAAGAACTCAGCCGAATGGCGAACGGGCAACAGGCTGCTGTATAGCGAGCGGCTAATGGCCTGGCTCCCCCCCTGCACCAATCCCACGAGAAACCCCAGCACCCAGAACTCCACCGGTTTGGTTATGAAGTAGCCGTAGATGACGATGATACAGTAGACGGCCAGACAGATGTAGAGGGTCCGCTTCTCCCCGATCCACTGCGCCAATTTCCCCATAAAGAGGGCTGAGGGGACCCCGATGATCTGGACCATCAAGAGGCATCCGATTAACGTCGAGGCCTCAAAGCCCAACTCCTCCCTCCCAAAGATGACCGCCATGACGATCACCGTCTGCACGCCGTCATTGTAGATGAGGAAACTGGCGAGGAACTTCAGGAGTTCTGTGAAGTGCCGTATCTTTTTAAAGGTATTGGCCAGCGTCTTGAACCCGTGACTGATATACCGGACGCGTTTGGCTACCTTGTCTTTCTTATCCCGTACATATAGGAACGTGGGAATGGCGAAGACCCCCCACCAGATACCCACGGTGAGAAAGGAAAGCCGCGCGCCCCACGCCGCATCGGGTATGCCGAACCACTCATATTTCTGGACCATCAGGAGGTTGAGGATCAGCAGGATCCCGCCCCCTAAATACCCGAAGGCGAACCCCTTGCCTGAGACGTACTCCCGCTCCCCCTCTGGGGCGATCTCCGGCAAGAAGGCGTTGTAGAAGACCATCCCGCCGGCAAAACCGATGAGGGCGATAATGAAAAAGAGCGATGCCTGCAGGTAATGCCCGTACCCCACCGTGACCAGGAGGGCGGTGAAGACGGCCCCCAGATAGGTATAGAAGATGAGGAAACCCCGCTTGGCCCGCGAGTAATCGGCAATGGCCCCCAGGACCGGGGCGCTCAAGGCCGTGATGACCATGGCGATCGTGATGCTGAAGCTCCACAGGGGGGTGGCAAAGAGGTGCAAGGTGCACCCCAGGATGGTGATATCCACCCCCTCCTTTGGGACGATGGAGACAAAGTAGAGGGGAAGCACCGCCGCCATGATGGTCGTGGCAAAGGCGGAATTGGCCCAGTCATACATGCACCAGCTGAAAATGGTCTTCTTGTTTGCTTTCACAGGGCACCTCCCATGAAGCGTATGAATTATGCCAATGCCCTTTTTACACGATTGTCGCTACGCGATGCAAGCATTCTGATCAAGGATCATGAGGGAAATAGTTGATATAACGGACGATATATGGTAATAAAATGGGAGGAGATACGCGATGGCAGTGGTCGATCTCAATTTCGATAAGCTGGGTGGTCTGGTCCCGGTGGTGGTGCAGGATTTCACCTCAGGTGAAGTCTTGATGACGGCCTTTATGAACCGTCAGGCCTGGGAGGAGACCCTGCGGACCCGCCGGGCCACGTACTGGAGCAGATCGCGGAATCGACTATGGGTAAAAGGTGAGACCTCGGGCAACTTCCAGGAGGTCAAGGAGATCCTCGTGGACTGCGACGAGGACACCGTCCTCCTCAAGGTGAACCAGAAGGGAGGAGCCGCCTGCCATATGGGCTATCGCAGTTGTTTCTATCGAAGGCTGGAGGGGGATGAATTGCAGATAATAGGCGAACGGATCTTTGATCCGGATGAGGTGTATCGATGAAGCTCTTAAAACTGGGGATACCCAAGGGGAGCCTGGAGAAGGCCACCATCGAGCTCTTCCGCCGTTCGGGGTGGAAGATCACCATGGACTCCCGCAGTTATTTCCCCGCCATCGACGATCCAGAGATCAACTGCACCCTGGTGCGGGCCCAGGAGATGTCCCGTTTCGTGGAGATGGGTGCCCTCGACGTGGGCCTCACCGGCAAGGACTGGATTCTGGAGAACGAATCGGATGTGGTGGCGGTGCAGGATCTGGTCTATTCCAAGATCACCCAGCGCCCCGCTCGCTGGGTGCTGGTGGTAACGGAGTCCTCCCCGGTCAAACGCATCGAAGACCTCAAAGGAAAAAAGGTCTTCACCGAGTTGGTCAACTTCACCCGTAAATACTTCGCCGAAAAGGGTATCAAGGTCGATGTGGAGTTTTCCTGGGGGGCGACCGAGGCCAAGGTGGTGGAGGGGTTGGCCGATGCCATCGTGGAGGTGACGGAGACCGGCAGCACCATCAGGGCCAACGGCCTCAGGATCGTGGAGGAATTAACGACCACCTATCCTCAACTCATCGCCAACAAGAAGGCGTGGAAAGACCCCTGGAAGAGAGAGAAGATCGAGCAGATCGGCAAGCTCCTCAAAGGCGCCCTGGACGCCGAGGGGATGGTCGGTCTGAAGATGAATGTCCCCAAAGAACGGCTTGGGGAGGTCATGGAGGTCCTGCCCAGCCTCACCGCCCCCACCGTGGCTGATCTTTACAGTAAAGACTGGGTCTCGGTGGAGACGGTGATGTCGGAACAGGAAGCGAGAGAACTCATCCCCCGGTTGCTCAAGAAGGGGGCGGTGGGGATCATCGAATATCCCCTCAACAAGGTCATCTAGCCCTTCTTCAAGACCACAAAGAGGGTGTGATAGTCATGGGCCTTCACCCTTACGGTGAGCAGAAGGGTCTTTTCTTTTTTGTAAAGCTCGATATATTTTCGAAAGTCGGCCATGTCCTTGATCGGGTTGTTCCCCACCTCAATGATCACATCCCCCGCTTGCAAATTCCCTTCCTCGGCAGGGGACCCCGGTTCCACCGAGGTGATCACCACTCCGGTATCGTCGGGAAGCCCCAGTTGATCGGCCAGCGCCCGGTTAATATCCTGGACCCTGAGCCCCCAACGATCCGTCTCCTCGGGCTTGGTGGGCCCAGCGGCAGCGACCTCCTTCTCTGAAACCTCCTTGATGGTGACCCACACGGTCTTTTGCCCCTTGTTGCGCAAGACAATGATCGGGACCTTTTTCCCCACGGGGGTATTGCCCACCATCTTGGTGAGCTGATATCGATCCTCCACCTCTTTTCCGTCGTACTTCAGGACGACATCCCCCTTCTTCAACCCCCCCTTTTCTGCAGGGGAGTCAGCAATTACGTCGGAGATCAACACCCCCTGGGCTTCCTTCAGACCGAAAGATTTCGCCAGCTCCGGGGTCAGATCCTGGATATAGACCCCCAGGTACCCATAGATCACCTTCCCCTTTTTGAGCTGGGGCAGCAGCCGCTTGGCCATGTTGACGGGGATGGCAAAGCCGATCCCCTGCCCGCCGGCCACAATGGCGGTATTGATCCCCACCACTTCTCCTTTGAGGTTAAAGAGGGGCCCGCCGCTGTTGCCCGGGTTGATGGAGGCGTCGGTCTGGAGAAAGTCATCGTACGGGCCGGCGCCGATCACCCGCCCCTTGGCGCTGATAATCCCCGTCGTCACGGTCTGCTCGAGGCCGAAGGGGTTCCCGATGGCGACCACCCATTCACCTTCCTCCAGCGTGTCCGAATCGCCCAGATGGGCTACCGGAAGGCCACCAGCGGCCTTGATCTTGATCAGGGCCAGATCCGTCTTGGGATCTGTCCCGATGACTTGAGCGTCGTATTCCTTCTTGTTCGAGAGTTTGACCTTGATCTCCTCCGCCTTCTCGATTACGTGATTATTGGTGAGGATATACCCCTCCTTGTCGATGATGAAACCCGACCCCAAGCTCTTCTGCTTAAATTCCCTCGGCTGGTCTCCGAAGAACCGCCTGAAGAGCTCATCGCCGAAGAAATCGGGAAATTCCCGCCCCCGGAAGAAATCGTCCAAGGGGCTCCGCACCAGCTTGGTGGTGCTGATGTTGACCACGGTGGGCTTCAGTTCCTTCACCAATCCGGTCAAGGAGGGAAGCCCCGTGGCCGCCGGGGCCGCCTCTGCGGCCATGGAAAGAACGGGAACGATTGCCAGAGCGGTGACCAAGGTCACCACAAACATCATCTTACGCACAGACCTCATGTTCGTCTCCTTTTTGTCGATTTGTTTCTTTATCTATTGTAATTATAGTACAACAAGGATGCAAGGGGGGGATACATCAATTACGGTTGAGATAAGGATCTCTTCTCTCCCGTCGCTTACCGGTGATATATTCTCGCCAGGAAATCTCTTTGATGAACGTGACGCCCTCACCTCGCTCCTTCTTCTTCAAGCGAGGGGTACGGAGGGATTGAGCATGGACGCAGAAGATGTTATTGCCCTCAAAATACCGCACCATCTCATAACTCTTCCCCGCCCCGACATGACCTCCTTCCATCATCAACTTAAAATACATTCGCTCCCTCGGCCTCTCGTTTTGATACTAATATAGCCGAGGAAGATTAAAACCCCATTAAAGGAAAATTAAATCTCGTTAATTTTTCAGGGGGAGGGTCACCGTAAAGGTACTTCCCTTACCCACCGTGCTCCTCACCGCAATCCGCCCCTCATGGGCCTGGGCAATCCACTGGCAGATGCTCAATCCCAGTCCCGTCCCCCCTGTCTCACGGGACCTCGCCTTATCGGCCCTGAAGAAACGATCGAAGACCCGTTTTTGGTCCTTCGGGGCAATCCCCACCCCCGTATCGGAGACCAAGATCCTGGCCACCCCCTGGTCGCGGTCCCCCTCCACCTTTAACGCCACCTCGCCTCCGGGGGGGGTATATTTCAGCCCGTTCTCCGTCAGATTCAAGATGAGCTGCCGCAAAAACAGGGGATCCCCCTCCACCCGCGTAGAGCCGTCGCCCACGAATTTCAGCTGAACCTTTTTCTTCCGGGCCAGGATCTGGAGATCCTCCCATACCTCGCGGGCTAGGGCGGACAACTCCGTCTCCTCCCGCTCCATGGTAAGCTCCCCCATGTCCGCACGGGAGAGGATGAGGAGGTCTTCGACAATACGGGACATGCGGTTTATCTCTTCCAGGTTGCTGTTCAATATCCTCTGATACTCCTTCAGGGCCCTTCGCTTCTTCAGTCCCACCTCTACCTCTCCCCTCAGGATGGTCAGCGGGGTCTTGAGTTCGTGAGAGGCGTCGGCGGTGAAGCGCTTCACTTGCCGAAACGATCCCTCCAGCTTGGCGATCATCTCATTGAAGGTCGCGGCAAGCCTCCCCAGCTCGTCGTTCACCCGCTTGATCCTGATCCTCTGGTTGAGGTCACCGGAACCGATGCGGCGGGCGATCTGGGTGATCTCGTCCACCGGCCTGAGGGCCTTATTGGCCAAAAAGAGCCCCCCAGCGCTGGTGATCAACAAGGCGGCTGGAACGGCGATCAGCAGGATGAGGAGGAGCTGGCGCAAGGCCTCCTCTACCCCCTCGAGGGAATTGCCCACCTGGACGATTCCCACCATCCGTGTGTCCACCATGATGGGCATGGTCACCACCCGCAAGGGGTATTTCCCCATGACCTGAACGGTTTCAAAGGTCGTTTGCCCCTTGGACGCCGCCTTCAGGGTCTGGACGCTGATGGGGATCTGCGCATCCCTCAGGTTGGTTGAACTGCCGTCGACCCTACCCGATTCATCCAGTATCTGAACAAACCTCCCCAAGGGTCTGATTCCGAAGCGCTCGGTCATGATCCGGTCGAGATCAGCGATGCTCGGGCCCGCCCCAAAGGGTCTGTTCGTCGAGGAGGCGATGATCTCCGCCATGGTCTTTATCTTGTTGTCCACCCCTTTATAGAGGCTGTCGGCGAGGGTAAAATAGAGGAAGAAACTAAAAGACGAGAGGATGATCCCCACGATCACCACATACCAAAGGGTCAGTTTGAATTTTATGGTCTTGAAAGCAATCATCCCTTATCCTGTAACATATACCCCACCCCTCTGATGGTGTGGATCAACCTCCGCGAGGAGTCCAGCTCGATCTTGTTGCGCAGATGATTGACATAAACATCGATGACGTTGGTCATGGGGTCAAAATGGTAGTCCCATACATGTTCCGATATCATGGTCCTGGTCACCACCCGGTTGACATGGCGCATCAGGTATTCCAGGAGGGCGTATTCCTTGGCCGTGAGATCAATCTCCTGCCCCTCCCTGCTCACCGTGTGGGTCGCCGGGTCCAAGATCAGATCGGCCACCCGCAACTCCCCTGCGGCCTCCCGTTCTTGCCTCCTGAGCAAGGCCCGCACCCTGGCGAGCAGCTCGGCGAAGGCAAAGGGTTTGGTCAGATAGTCATCACCCCCCGCGTCGAGCCCCCGGACGACATCCTCCACGGAATCCTTGGCCGTCAGCATCAAGACGGGGAAGGTCAACCCCTTATCCCGCACCCCCTTCAAAACCTCCAGGCCGTCTATCTTGGGGAGCATGATGTCCAGGAGCACGAGGTCATACTCGTTGGCCTCTACCATAAAGAGGGCCTCTTCGCCGTCAAAGGCACAGTCAACGGCATAGTACTCCTCTTCCAGCCCCTTTTTGAGGAAGCTGGCCACCTTCTTTTCGTCCTCTACCACCAAGATACGCATAACAACAATTCTATCACATCGATAAGCGATTTGCAGGTAAACACACCCGAAATATTATTATGCCCAACACCCAAAAATGCAAGGGGTTTTTGCCGGGGAAAATTCTTGCCTCAGGCGGATAGTTTGTGGTATGAATGAACCCTTGTAAAAATAAGGAAAATTGAGGAACGGATCGATGGGTGAGATGAGCTGGGAGATGAAGGAAGAGCGCAACCGCCTCCTCAGGGAATCGGTGAGGCAAATCGTCGCCACCAAACTGGCCAAGAGGGCGGCGGAGATAGATAAGGCCGGCGTTTTCCCGTGGGATATAGCGGAATTGATGGCCCAACAGGGGTACCTCTCGGTGATGCTGCCGGAGAGCTACGGGGGGATGGATGGGGATATCACCGCCTATTGTATTATCACCGAGGAGCTCGCCTATGCCTGTGGATCAAGCTCCCTCACAAGCCTCGCACATTCAGTCGGGCTCATACCCCTGATGATTGCCGGCACCGAGGAACAGAAGAAGCGGTTCTTCGAAC
>Ga0315537_1003993_pt1 | contig 10841 bp, 13 predicted proteins | sample SalMarSW160270MG_FD_203091 | JGI IMG/M metagenome (GOLD analysis project Ga0315537, IMG submission 203091) | Salt marsh sediment microbial communities from the Plum Island Ecosystem LTER, Massachusetts, United States - Salt Marsh Sediment SW1602-70 ... | reverse complement strand
ATAAAAATGGCAGCCTGGTAAAATGGAAAATTCTATGTGCTTAGCATTCATTTAAATGACTTTTATCCGTAAATTTATTTTGTCAAAACGGGTTTTTACACAGACTCCCGTAACCACCCATTTCAATAGGAAAAAGTAAAAAGTTACAGTTCATTTGCTTTTTTGTATATTTGTACATATATTTGTACATATTTATGTACTAATAAGAAATACAATGCTCACAACAACAATTTCTGACTTTAGAAAAAACATCAAGAAATACCTTGATAGGGTAACTGAAAATTTCGAGACTTTGATCATTAATCGAGGCAAAGATAATGGAGTCGTCATCATCTCATTAGATGAGTATAATTCATTATATGCAACCCAGCATGAGTTATCTTCAAAGATTAATGAACAAAGACTGGATTCAGCTATTGAAAAAATAAAAAAGGGTGAATCCTTTCAAAAAGACCTTATTGAGGAATGAGATATACATTTGTTGACGAATCCTGGGAAGACTATTTGTATTGGCAAAAAACAAATAAGAAAATCCTTAAAAGGATAAACGTTTTATTGAAAGATATTTCGCGAAATCCCTATTCAGGAATAGGTAAACCTGAACCCCTAAAATACAAATATAAGGGCTACTGGTCCCGAAGAATAGACGGGGAACATCGTTTGATCTATCAAGTAAAAGAAGATGAAATACTAATTGCCAAATGCAGATTTCATTATGATTAAAGAAAACGGGTGGTAACAAAAGTGCAAACTCCATCCCTGCCTGCCATAGGCAGGTGAACGTAGTTTGCACCAGAACGTTGTGCCCAATAGTAAATGATGATTGAAACTTATAGATAACTGAGAAATTCTTATCTTTGATAGTATCATTTGATAGTATCATGAAACCTCCATACGATATATCGCCGGTAATCCTAGGGTTAATATCAAGAATCTCTGTGAAACTAGGGGAGGTAAAAGCTAATTTTCTGATCAAACCTAATCCGCAATTAAGAAAGCAAAATAGAATAAAGACAATTCATTCATCTCTTTCAATCGAAGGTAATACCCTCAGTCAGGAACAAATAACAGCAGTATTGGAAAATAAAAGAGTTCTTGGGCCACAAAAAGATATCACCGAAGTACAAAATGCCAATATTGTTTATAGCAGGTTGAATGATTTTGATCCTTATTTAATAAAATCTTTTTTAAAGGCGCATAAACTTTTAATGACAAATCTTCTTGATTTTCCAGGTAAATTCAGATCAAAAGACGTAGGCATTTTACATGGATCACAAGTAGCTCATCTGGCTCCACCGCCTGAAAATGTGCCGTCTCTTATGAATAACCTGTTTAATTACCTCAAATCAGATAAAGATTTAATTATTATAAAAAGTTGTGTATTCCATTATGAAATGGAATTCATCCACCCATTTTCAGATGGTAATGGCAGAATGGGTCGCCTTTGGCAAACTCTGATATTAATGCGGGAATTTCCTGTCTTCGAATACATTCCCTTTGAGACGATCATCAAGGAAACCCAGGAAGACTATTATCAAGCACTAAAAATAAGTGACAACAAAGGAAATTCTACTGAATTCATTGAATACATGTTGGATGTAATTGAAAAATCTCTTGAAAAAACACTTCAAACAAAAAATCTTAAGCTGACTGATATTGAAAGGATAGAAATATTTCTTGAGCAGACAATGGCCGAATTTACGAGAAAAGATTATATGAGTGTATTTAAATATATTTCATCTGCTACAGCAAGCAGAGATTTAAAAAATGCAGTAGAATTAGGACTTATTGAGAAGAAGGGATATAAAAATAAAACTATATACAGGAAACTACTGGGCACAACATTGTATAAAAAGCATTTGCCATAGGTATCCCTTTGGGAAAAACGCTTTTTATACTGAAACGTTAGGCAACCTGTAATATAAAATAAGATATCAATTAATTTCTGTACATTTGTAATATGGCAAATTATCATAACATAATTAAGATAAATCCGGAAAAACGGTTTGGGAAACCCTGTATTAGGGATACCAGAATTACTGTTTTCGATGTGCTGGGATGGTTGGCATCTGGCATGACAACCAGGCAAATCATTAAGGATTACCCTGAGATCACTGCAGAAGATATCTCAGCTTGTCTTTCCTATGCGGCTGAAAGAGAACGTAAAATCAGAGTCGCTTCATGAAACTTCTATTTGATCAAAATATCTCATATCGTATCAGAGGTATCGGATATTTATCGAATAAAAACGAATCATATCGTATCATTTAGTAAAATAAAAATGATACATTTGTGATATGGAAAATTTAGTACACACATTTAGGATAGACATTGATTGGGAATTAATCAGACTGATTAGTCATATTGATAGATTTGATGCATCGTGGACTTCGATAGAGAAAAAGGAAGGACAAAGTTTAAAACAATTAAAATCAATCGCGACAGTAAGAAGTGTTGGAGCTTCAACACGGATTGAAGGTTCTAAAATGTCAAATGAAGAAGTAGAGGTATTGCTCAAAGAAATTGATATAACAAAAATTGAAGATAGAGATTCACAAGAAGTTGTTGGATATTTTGAGACCTTAGATTTAATATCAGAATCATATAATGATATTAAAATAAATGAAACTGGTTTAAAAAATCTACATAATATCTTGTTAAAACATAGCCAACAGGATGAATGGCATAAAGGAGATTATAAGCAACATAGTAATGCACTAGAAGCAAAATTACCTGACGGTACTAGTCAGATTATCTTCAAAACAACAGAAGCAGGTTTTCCAACACAAGACGCAATGCGACTCTTGATTGATTGGTATGACGATGACAATAAAACTCATCCATTGGTGAAATGTGCTTTGTTTGCATACGATTTTGTTAGTATTCACCCTTTTCAAGATGGTAATGGAAGATTAAGTAGATTGCTATCAACACTATTGCTTCTTAAACATGGATATAAATGGATTCAATATGTAAGTTTTGAACATGAAATTGAAAGTAGAAAAACAGAGTATTACCGAGTTTTGAGAAATTGCCAGGCACAACGTCCCAATGAAAATGCAACTGAGTGGGTAAACTTTTTCTTTGATGCTCTAAAAAATATTCAGGAGCAATTAATGAAAAAACTTGAAATTAGTGGAATTGAGACAAAACTGTCTCCGAGAGAAAAATCGATAATAACCTTTATTAGCAACAATGCGGGTTGTAAATCTGGAGAAATAGCAAAGAAATTAGGAATACCTAGCCCGACTGTAAAGAGAATTCTACCAGATTTGATAGGGAAAAACTTGATTGAAAAACATGGAACAGGTCCAGGAACAAATTACTCAACAAGATAAGGACGCCCTGTAACGGCTATGTTAATGAATGTCTTCTCTATACTCTAGTATATCACCTGGTTGACAGTTTAACGTTCTACATATTGAATCCAAAGTAGATAGCTTGATAGCCTTTGCTTTGCCTTGTTTTAAAATTGACAAATTGGATATCGTGATTCCAACTGATTCTGATAGTTTATTCAATTTCATTTTTCTTTTTGCGAGCATTACATCAAGATTTATAATTATTGGCATCTTTATTCAATTTTAAATTGTTAAATCTGTTTGTTCCTTTAACTTACTACCTTCTTTAAATACAACTGAAATAACATAAAAGGCAAACGCTGCTAATAATTTAACATATTCAATAGATAGAAGTAGGCTATAAATGACACCCCTATTGATAGGTAAATAATTATAATTCTCTTGAATTATGTTCAGAGGTATAAAAAATTGAAAACATTGATACAATAGAAAATCAATTATTACCCATGTTACTAATAAATATGATATTCTTCTTACACAATAAAGGTTTTTATGAATAAAGAATGTCTCTTTCTTGAGTGAGTTTAAAAGCATTCTTAATTGGATAATTACTAAGAAAAGCAGAATTAAATGAAAAAGATCTTTAATTGTACCGTAAATTAGTGAGTTACGATAAGTCCTTTCAAATAATCTTTGATCAGTTTTCAAAACATCTTCTTTCAAGGTAATAAAAGTATTATTTGCAGGAGAAATAATACGAGGATAAGCATATCTTGGGACGCCTGATTCTGTTTGATAATGCATCCTGTCATAAACTTTCCATACTTTCCCTAATGCTGCAAATGATATAAAAATTAAAAAAGCATAAATAGCGATATTTATACCATTTAATTGAATAGATTTAAACGCTTTCATATAAATATTTTTTAATATTCACTCGTAAAATAATAAAAATATATTGATATAAGCAAATATTTTATTGTAATTTAATATTTATTAAGATTCTGTGGCTGGAATATTTACAGATTATCAAGCTCCAATGCAAATAATCACCTATTTAATATTTGATGATGGAAAATGGTTAAATGCCGGAGAAGGCTTAGGGAAAAATATCGAAGATGAATGTAGTATTTAAAAAAAACGCTCCCAAACATTTAAGTGACATTTATCAAATTAAAAAATTAAAAGAAACGAGGATTGTAGAAATTGTCTTTTTATTGTTGGACTTGGACACGCATATAAATCAACTCTTGACAATATAGCTATTGGTGGTCAAGTCGGAAAAATGAAACCAACAGCAGCTGCTCAAATCAAAAATGCCTTATCTGATAAGGATGTATTTACTATTTTTCAACATACTCCAATAAGTAACAATCGTGGAACTGTTATGGGAGAAGTTAGAAATGGAATTTTTGACAAGGCATTTTCGTCTGTTGGGAACAAGCCTATTGCATTTGATTTAAAAAATAGTCCTTTTGGTAATGAGCCTTTTGATGCTCTATATGAAGTGAGCTACAGTGAAAACATAGGAACTTATAGCGATAATTATGACGGGTATATTTTCTTAGAACCGCTTTTAACCGAATCAGATGAATATCTATTTAACGACATTATCGACGAGAAATACTTAAAAGAGCTAAAGCGAAGAGCCCAAATGCTAAATACAACTGTTGAAAAATGGTTTGATGTAGAAAAAGCAACTGTTGAGAGTTTGAAAGAGAAGATACAATATCAACCTAATGAAAATCGATGGAAAACATTATAATTCACTACAGCTAATAAAGTGTATAAATCATTGGGCGAACAGTGCAGATTTCAAGGTTATTACATTTACTTTTATGTCTACATAGTATAAAAAACTTTTACTATGCGTAATCAAAGAAAACTACTAGTAGAACAATTAGGAAAAAAACTTAATATGACAATACAAGGGGTCAAAAGAATAGAAGAAAGTGAATCTGCCGGCACTATAACAATAAAATCTTTGAAAGAAGTTGGTAATGCGTTAGAAATGAAATTCGTTTATGGTTTCGTTCCCGTTGATGGATCAATTGATTCTCTTTTTGATCGGAAATCAAGAATCCTTGCTGAGAAGATTATATTACGAACGAATCATAACATGATGCTTGAAGATCAAGCAATAGAAAAAGAGACGCTCAAAACCGCCATTGATGACCTTTCAAAAGAAATAAAATTTGAATTGAAAAAAACAATATGGGACTAGATTTTATATATATAGATGGCCAATCACCGCTAAGTGAAGAAGAGAAAGAGGGTTTATTGATAAAATCAATTACAACTAGAGGAGAATTAGATTCAAACATAGACTTGTAAATATTCATTGTTTTCCAAATGGTAACGGCAGGCACTCTAGGCTTATGGCTGATATTATAATTGAATCTATATTTGGGATGGATGTATTTACCTGGAATAATTCCAATCTTGTAAAACCGGATAATGCCCGTAAGGAATACATTGAGTCAATAAGACAAGCAGATAATGGTTCGATTGAACCACTACTTGAATTTGCCAGGAAATAAAAAAAGAAAGCTAACATGCGGTAATGGTATGCAAAAACTGACAACGTAAACAAATAAAACTGTATCTTTAACTTAAAATAAATATTATGGGAAAAGAAGCAATTAAAGTATCATCGGTTGATGGGAAAAAACTCATCGAAATGTTAAATGCGGCTCTTTCAGAAGAGTGGCTTGCATATTATCAGTATTGGATTGGAGCCCGACTAATGGAAGGCCCTATGAGAAGCGAAGTAGAGCCTGAACTATTAGTACATGCCAACGAAGAGTTGGGGCATGCAGAATTAGTGGCAGAAAGAATCATCCAGTTAGGGGGAACACCTGTAATAAATCCAACAGGATGGACAAAGCTGGCTCGTTGTTCATATGACGAACCTTCTGACCCTTACATTGAAGTAATTTTAGAGCAAAACCTGAAAGGCGAAAGATGTGCCATTCAGCGTTATCAGGAAATTGCCGATTTCACGGCAGGTAAAGACCATGCAACTCATAAAATGGCTGTTCAGATTCTCAATGATGAACTGGAACATGAAGATGACATTGAAGCCTGGATTACCGATTTGAATCGGATGAAAGACGAGTTAAAAAAGATTAGAATGTAACATTTCAGGTAAGAAAGACGATTGACTATGTTTTTCTGAGAGCAATAAAAAAAGAATAGTATTTTATACATTAATGTACGTTGCCCAACGCCGCATATAGACAATGGCTGCCTTAACTGGTATGCGATTGTAGACACTACGCAAGCAAGCCAGGGCACCTTGACAGGTAAATGCTCCAAAACCCGCCACTGGCCATATGCGAAACCGTTATGTTTAAGCCTATACGAAATTAGATTATTCTTACAAAGTCATCCAAACCGTTTCAATTCTCCCGGATATTGAATAGATTTAAACAATCTTAACCATTCTATCCCGGACATGAAATTTTTAATCAAATCCAGGAAGGTTTTTGTCCTGTTATCCATCTGTTTGACTGGACTAACCTTCACAATCACCTGTAAAAAATCTGCAGATATACAGATTGTGGATCTGCGTTGTGAGTACCGAAAAGAACCGGTTGGCATCGATGATTGGCGGCCCCGGTTCAACTGGGTGATGCAATCTGATGAACGGAACCAGGTCCAGTCTGCTTACCGGATCATCGTTGCTTCAAATGCCGGGAGTTTAAGCAAAGAGGAAAGCGACATGTGGGATTCCGGGAAAATCCTTTCAGAAAGTTCAATCCAGGTCGAATACTCCGGCAAAGAGCTCGAATCGAACACTACCTATTACTGGAAGGTGAGGATATGGGATAAAGCGAATCGTCCTTCTCCCTGGAGTACCCCTTCCTCCTGGTCCATGGGGCTGCTTGACAAATCCGACTGGCAGGCAAAATGGATTGGGATTTCATGCAATGAAAAAGAATCCAAAATGCCGGTTGATACACTTCTTGCACCCAGGGGTATTCCACCCGGTACACCTTCCCCAATGATCAGAAAAGAATTCCCGCTTGAATCCGGAGTCAAAAGAGCCATGGTTTATGTTTCAGCACTTGGATTGTATGAGCTCCATATAAACGGGGAAAAAGTTGGTGATCATCTCCTGGCTCCGGAATGGACAGACTATACCAAAAGGGTGCAGTACCAGACCTTTGATGTAACGGATATGCTGAAAGCGGGAGAAAATACCATCGGTGCAATGCTGGGTGACGGCTGGTATATCGGGACATTCGGACAATGGGGAGATGATGCCCGGAGAGGTAAAAACTATGGCAGCCTGGACAGAAAATTCCTGCTACAATTGGATATTGAGACAGCGGATGGAGAATCAACAACTGTTGTGTCGGATGAGACCTGGAAAGGATTTGCAGATGGTCCCATACGTTTTGCCGATATGTTCCTTGGAGAAACCATTGATACCAGGAAGAAAATTCCGGGATGGGACAATACAGGATTTGATGATTCGGAGTGGAACGCCGTAGATGTTTTTCCGGACCCTGGAATTGAGCTGGTTGCACAGATGCACGAACCCATCCGGGTTATCGATACACTCAGACCGGTAACCGTTACCGAATCCGATCCGGGTGTTTACATCATCGATATGGGGCAGAACATCACAGGATGGTGTCGTCTTGTAGCAAATGAGCCGGAAGGAACGAAGATCATGTTACGGCACGGTGAGAGACTAACTGAAGAAGGAGGGCTGTATACTCAAAACCTGCGCAGGGCTAAACAGGAGGATATCTTCATCACTTCAGGTAAAACCTACGATGTATTTGAGCCCCGGTTTACCAACCACGGATTTCAGTTTGTAGAAATAACAGGCCTTAGCAAAAAGCCTGATCTTTCCATACTCTCCGGTATCGCCATCTCATCGGATCCGGAACAAACCGGCAGTTTTGAATGCTCAAACCCTGAACTGAACAAGCTCTGGAACAATATTCTATGGACGCAACGGGACAACCAGCATGGTATCCCGACCGATTGTCCCCAGCGGGATGAACGAATGGGATGGATGGGCGACGCCCTGGTGTTCGCCCAGACTGCCATATACAACATGAACATGGCTCCCTTTTATGCGAAATGGATCCAGGATATCCGGGATGCACAGACTGAAAAAGGGGAATTTGCAGACTTTGCCCCACACCCCAACTGGGATAAACCGCACCTGAACGCACCGGGATGGGCTGATGCCGGACTGGTGGTTCCTTACCGTCTGTACCAGAACTATGACGACCTGAGAGTATTGGAAAAGCAGTATCAATCCGCAAAAAAATTCATCGGTTTCATCCACCAAACCAATCCGGACCTGGTATGGAGAAATCATGCGGGTAACCAATATGGTGACTGGTTAAACGGAGACCTGATCGATTCCGATGACTATCCCGAGGAAGGGGCTGCCATGCCAAGAGATGTTTTTGCCACCGCCTATTTTGCCTATTCAACACGAATCCTGGCTGAAATGGCTAACCTACTTGGCATCGATTCCGATGCAGAAAAATATTCAGTCCTTGCCGATTCAATACGACAGGTTTTTAATGACAACTTTGTATCCGGCGATGGAAAAATAACCGGTGATACCCAGGCAGGGTATGCGATAGCCCTGTATTTCAAATTGCTTCCCGATAGTCTGAAACAACCGGCTGTTAATCATATGCTGAGAAGGCTCGCGGATTACGATGGCCGGATTTCCACGGGCTTCCATTCAACAATACTATTGATGAAGGAACTTACGGATTGGGGATACACCCCGTTTGCTTATGAGTTACTGGAGAGTCATGAGTTACCATCCTGGTTGTATCCGATTGACCAGGGAGCTACCACCATCTGGGAAAGATGGGATGGCTGGGTTGAAGGAAGGGGATTCCAGGACATAGGGATGAACTCATTCAACCATTATTCTTTCGGTTCCGTTGCCGAATGGATGTACCGGACTATCCTGGGAATCAACCCGGATGAAGAGCACCCCGGATACAAACAGTTCATCATAAAACCCGAGCCCGGTGGAAGCCTCACCTGGGCAAAAGGAGAATACCGTTCGATCCATGGATTAATACGCAGCGAATGGAGGATTGAAAACGATCAGTTCATTATGAATATTACCGTACCGGTAAATACCCGTGCTGTTATTTACGTGCCCTCGGATTTCCCCGAATCCATAACTGAAGGCGGAGTGGAGGCAATTTATGCGCCCGGTGTACAATCCTCAGGAATGGATGAAAATCAGGGGATCTTTGAAGTTGGATCGGGTAAATACCAATTCGAATCGAAGTATTCAATACCCAATATAAAATGAAGGTCAGGTATTCCGGATTCCTGATTATAGCCATTTTCCTCCTGATTGTGGCATCGTTTTCATCATGTGACAACCGGTCATCCCATAGCAATACTGACCATCTGTTATGTCATATCAGTGTTGCCGATATAACACCGGAGGAACCTGTCTATCTGGCAGGATTTGCAAACCGGCAGGGAAAATCCGGATCGGTTCACAGGCCATTGCTGACCCAATGCCTCGTTCTGAAATCAAAACGGGAGCAGGTTTGTATTATCGTCAACGACCTGATGGAGGTTTCGTCTGTCTCTATCGGGAAAATTAAAGATTCTATTGCTAAATCAACAGGATTCCCGGGTGAACATATTTTCATCCATCAGACCCATACTCATTCCGCTCCCATCATGGATAAAATGGGCCTCGCATGGAGTGAAGCCAACGAGCGTTACCGTGAAAGCGTCCTCATAACCATTTCGGATAATGCCATCCGGACTATCTTAGATACGCTCGCGTTTATCCCATGCCGGATCAAAACCGGGTGTGCTGTATGCAACATTGGCATTAACCGGCGTGCTATTGATCCAGCTACAGGGAAAATGGTTATTGGCGAAAGTGCAGCGGGATTTTTCGATCCGGAGATCGGAATTCTTCAGTTTACGGATCTGGATAATGACCCGGTTGTAACCCTGTTTAACTATGCCTGTCATCCGGTTACACTGGGTTTTGAAAACCTTGCTGTTTCTCCTGATTTTGTGGGTGAAGCAAGGAGTACTGTTGAAGCGTTCTGGGGAGGGACAGCTCTCTTCCTGAACGGAGCTGCCGGAGATGTAAATCCCGTTAACGGTCTGGGTAGTTCAACTAAACTGGCAGATCAGGAAGGAAGCAAACTTGGAAATGCAGTCACGCAAGCTACATTGATGGAAGACACTGTTATGTGTCTTACGATCGATACCGACAGGATTATTCTGCCATACCGTAACAGGGAGCTCACACCAGACAGGATCCGGGAGGAGATTTTCCGAAAATGTTCAGAAACGACCGAATTTATTACCTGGGAAGAAGACGTAAAAAAGTGGGGAGAGAACATAATGAAGGAATGGGAAGAAAAACGATTGCCGGACAAACGGATAATGGAGGCAGGAGGTATACGGATCGGATCATCCATCCTTGCTTTTTCACAGGGTGAGGTATTCAATGAATACCACGCCCGGCTTAAGCGTTCTTTCACGGAAAGAATGATCCTGTTT
>Ga0315537_1003992_pt1 | contig 10842 bp, 12 predicted proteins | sample SalMarSW160270MG_FD_203091 | JGI IMG/M metagenome (GOLD analysis project Ga0315537, IMG submission 203091) | Salt marsh sediment microbial communities from the Plum Island Ecosystem LTER, Massachusetts, United States - Salt Marsh Sediment SW1602-70 ... | reverse complement strand
TTACTTCATTTCAGAAAGGAGACGCTTTAGGTAAGTCACGGCCTCTTCCCGCGTGGTAATTTCGCCGGCGGCCTGGGCTTCCTTTAGTTCCTCCAGCAGCCTGCCCACTTTGGGGCCGGGCTCTAAATAAAAGATGCTCATAATATCACGACCGTCGATGATTTTCGGCGGCGCGACTGTGTCCGTTACGGTAAAATGCTTGTCCAGCACGTATTCCGTCATGCGGCAGTGCCCCCGCCACTCGTCCAAATCCAGTGCTGACCCCCGTGCCGCCAGGTGGTCGGACAGGCAGAGATAAATCAGGTCGATGCCCGCCTCGCCGGTATCGCGGAAATAGCGGTAGATAGCTCGGTCGGTTGGCATGCCCTCCTGGCTCATCTGGGTGGGGCGGAGGTGGTACTTCACGAGGAGAGCTACGTGCTGGTTTTCCCGTCTGCTGAAACGCAGCCTTTCCAGGATGACGGCCGATGTTGCGGCGCCGATATCGGCGTGGCCCAGGAAACGCGTCCTGCCATCCTCGATAGCTTTGGTCTCCGGCTTGGCTATATCATGTAAAAGCGCCGCCAGCTTGAGTAAAGACCTTCCCGTGCTGCCGGTGCTTATTTTCCGGTCGAAGTGATTGCTCAACCTCTCCGACCAGGGCACAGGTGCGAGGACTTTTTCATCGGCGTATTCCCAGGGCGACTCTCTCAAGACAAATTCCAGCGCGGCTACTGTTTGCAGCGAATGGTCGAAGACGTCCCAGGCGTGCTCTTTAGGCTGTTCCACGCCTTTAGAAGCTGCCAGTTCCGGGAACAGAGCGGTCAGCAGGCCGATTTTATCCAGATAGAAAAGACGCGTTCCGGCGCCGGGCAGCGCCAGCAGTCTCATTAGCTCTTCCCTCACTCGCTCGCCCGCCACCCCGCCGATAAGTGAGTTATCGCGGGAAATCAGTTTTTCCGTGGTATTATCAATAGTAAAATCCAGTTCCGCGGCAAGACGCACCGCCCGCAGCAGACGGACGGCGTCATCGCGGAAGACGTTATCGTTGACGGCGCGTACGGTGCGGTGTTGCAGGTCGGCCTGCCCGTCAAAGGGGTCGATAATGCTTTTTATATCGGGGGCAACACCTTCTTTAAGCTCGATAGCCATGGCGTCGATGGTGAAATCGCGCCGGGCGAGGTCCTCCCGGATATCGCCCCTGAAGGAGGTAAAATCGACCTGTATTTTTTCGTCCGGCAGTATTACCCTGCCGGTCAGGTTGACATCATCGAGGGGCACGAAACTGCCGTTCAGAGTCGCGGCTACCTGTGAAGCTATTTCCAGGGCGTCGGCATCAACTGCGATATCGATATCGTCGGTATCACGACCCAGTAGCGTATCGCGCACGAAACCCCCGACGATGAAAGCGGGGATTTCTTTTTCCGCCAGAAAGCGGCTGATTTCATGCAGAACCCGGGAAGCAGCGGACTCTATCGTCAATGTTTTATCTTCCATCACGAGTGAAGGCATCTGTTAAACTATACTATCAAACAGTGAAATTATCAAGTTTTTCACGATGGTGGCGCAGGATGGGGACACGCACGAAACAGCCTGCTTTTCAATGGAGCCGGTTGACCGCCAGGTAAATGCCGAGAAAAAGCCCGGCAATATCGATAGCAAGGTCCAGGCCTGCGGACGGTATCTCGCCGAAGCTGAAAATCCTGACGGCATAGCTAACGGCGACGGCGGCGCCCCCGATAATCGCCAGCCACACGCCCCGCTTGCGGTTGACGGCCAGTCCGGTCACCTCGCCGATGGCATAGCCGAAGCCGGCGGCCAGCAGCAGGTTGAGGAAAATATAGGGTAAGTAGTTGGAAACAAAGCCCCATATTAAGCCGATGATAACGGCCGCAGCCAGCGCCGCCCCGACCGCCCGCAGGTAGAACATGGCGGAAACGCGGTAGGTGGGCGGGACGGATATTTTAGCGCAGTCGCGGCACCTGGCGCCCACCGGCGTCTGCACCATACATTTAGGGCAAATAGGCTTGCCGCACTTGCTGCACTTGAGGGTGGTCTCGACATCCGGGTGTTCCGCGCATTTCATTGTCTGCTGGTCTGCCATGCCTTTATTCCTGTTTATCTATACGCTTGCGGTTTACCCAGTCCACCCGGTAGCGCACGTCACGGTCGAAGAGCAGGCGGTTCAATAATAGACGCCCGATGCTTATTTTCCGTTTCTCCTTCGAAGGCTGGGCTATCAGCCTCTTGGCAATGATTATCAGCAGCATCGCTGCATATCCCAGGATAACGGAGAGGGGCTCCTGATTGATAGCGCTCATCACCGGCAGCATGATAAGGCCGGCGAGTATCGGTACCGGCGTGCGGCGGAAGAGGATAAGCAGGGCCACGGCAACGCTGAAGAAGGTCACCAGGGGCCAGGTGGTGATTTCCGCCCGGTTAATCCAGGGTAGTATGATGATGATGCCCAGGGTGGTGGCTATTCCCCGCCCCCCGTGGAATCGCAGGAAGGCAGGCCAATTGTGACCGGCGATGGCCGCCAGGCCCACCCCCAACTGCAGACCGGCGTCCAGCCCCAGTTGCCGGACAATGACAACCATCACCGCGCCCTTGATGAAATCGAAGATGCCGACGAGCAGTCCCAGCTTGCGGGATACCGTCCGCCAGAGATTGCCTCCCCCCACCTGCTGCGTACCCTGTTTACGCAGGTCCACGCCGCGCGCCCTGGCGACGAAATAAGACAGGGGTACGGAGCCGACGGTATAAGAGGCGATTACTAGAACAATGAACTTTATCCAGATATCCATCGGACTCCTTTAATAATACTAAGCGTTATTTTTACTTTTTATATTTTACCGCTTTTAATTTTCCTTTTACATATGTAAAAACACGACCACATTCATTGCATTTTAGCAATAATGATTCTGTGTCATAATACAGACATATTTTCCCTTGTTTTTTAGAGCACTTCGGGCAAGGGATATCTGTTGGCGTCGGTTCAATTTTTTCATGTATTTCGTGATATTTCTTTGGGTGTGATACCAAGGGGCATTTCCAAAAGTCTTCTTTGATATTATATCTTAATATCAAATCTGGATGTTCAGGGCAGGTTAAATAATGTTTTTCCCATTTCCAACAGGTAGGCTTTTGCGGATTTGGGTTTAGCGCGCCGCAATTTTTTACGCGACATCTGGCCATTATCTCCTTTTCTTCAACATGTTGCATCATATCAATAATTCTTTGCTTGTATTTTTCAATTTCATTTTCCCGCGAATACCATCCCGGGATTTCAATTAATCTTTCAAAAGTAGGGCAACTGGATTGGAGTGTTTTATAAGGACATAAAAACGGCTCGTTTGTGTAGAACTTCCTGCACCACGAGCATTGTGACGTTTGAAATAATTCTATATATTTTTGCTGGTTATTTAACACGTTTCCCCGCCATGGCAATCAGCCGTTCCGCCGCTTCCAGTGGCACCTCTACCCCGCCAATCATCACCTCTTTGCTTTCGTCGATGCCGTGATAGTCGGTGCCGCCGGTGGCAATCAGGCCGTATTTCTCCGCCAGTTCCAGCGTGGCGGCGGTCTGCTCGGGGGTATTGTCCTTGTAATAGGCTTCTATGCCGATAAGCCCCGCCTCTTTAAGGGCGGCGGCCATCGCCTCCGAGTCTTTGACGGTGAAGGGGTGCGCCAGCACGGGGATGCCTCCAGCGCTTAGTATCAACGCTACCGCTTCCTGCGGCGTCATTTTTTCCCGCTCCACGTAGGCGGGCCCGCCGTGGCCGATGTATTTATCAAAAGCCTCCTCGAAGGTCTTGACGTAGCCTTTTTCCAGCATCGCCTGCGCCACGTGGGGACGCCCGATAGCCCCGTCGCCGGCGATTGCCTGCACCCGCGACCAGTCGATTTTAATACCCAGTTCGTTAAGTTTGGCAACCATACGCTGCCCCCTGCCCAGCCGGGAATCGCGGAATTTCTCCAGCTCTTTTTGAAAATCGGGGCTGGCGTAATCGATGAAGTAGCCCAGGATATGGGCCTCGCCGTCAGCGAGGTCGGTGCTGATTTCCACGCCGGGAATCAAGGTCAGTCCGGGGTATGATTTAGCGGCTTTTATAGCCGGTGTGATACCGTCGATGGTGTCGTGGTCGGTGATGGAGATATACTTTAAACCTGTTTCCGCCGCCCTGGCGACGATAACGTCCGGACTGTATTTACCGTCGGAGGCGGTGGTATGGATATGGAGGTCCACCAGGCTCACGACTCTGCCATCTCCTTCTGGATGCGCTTGATGGATATGGCTTTGCCGCTGGCTTCATCCACCTCAACGAGGATAGCATTAAGCACCGGCTCGCCCCTGCCCACGGAGAGGTGGTGGGGCATTTGCGTCAGGAAGCGCTGGATTACCGCGTCGGCTTCATCGCCGATAATGGAGTCCGTCGGCCCCGTCATACCGATGTCGGTGACGTAAGCGGTGCCGCCCGGCAGTATCTGCGTATCGATGGTGCCTACGTGCGTGTGCGTACCGAGAACGGCGCTGACCCGCCCGTCCAGGTAGCGCCCCATGGCAACCTTCTCCGAGGTTGCCTCGGCGTGAAAATCGACGACGATAATCTTTGGCTTATTCTCAAGTTCATCCAGCAGCCTGTCCATCGTACGGAAAGGGCAGTCCAGGTTGTTCATGAATACCCTGCCCATCAGGTTTACTATCAGCGTCTTTCCGGATACCAGGTAGCCCCGCCCCGGCACCCCTTTGGGATAGTTAAGCGGCCGGAGAATGGGCATCTCGCTGTCCAGGTAGGGGATAATTTCCTTTTGGGCGAAGATATGGTTGCCGGAGGTAAGTATATCGACGCCGTCCCCCATCAGTTCATTGGCGGTATTGAGCGTCAGCCCGAAGCCCCCGGCGGCGTTCTCCGCGTTGCCGATGACGAGCTCTATCTTATGCTGCCGGCGCAGGTCGCGCAGGTGCATATTGATGACCTGCCTTCCCGGCCGGCCGACGATGTCTCCGATGGTTAATATATTCATCTTTTATTTAGCGTAGTCCACCGCTCTGGTCTCCCGCAGCACGGTGACCTTAATCTGGCCCGGGTAGTCCAGAGTCTCCTCTATCTTTTTTACGATGTCACGCGCCAGTCTCATGGCACCCAAATCGTCGATGGTTTCCGGTTTGACCAGGATGCGCACCTCGCGGCCCGCCTGGATAGCGTAGGATTTTTCTACTCCCTTGAAGCTGTCGGCAATATCCTCCAGGGCCTTAAGACGCTTGAGGTAGCCTTCCAGAGACTCGCGGCGGGCGCCGGGCCTGGCGCTGCTGATGGCGTCGGCGGCGGAGGCGATGTAGCCCCAGACGCTGGTGTCGCTGGTCTCCAGGTGGTGCTCGGCGACACCTTTCAGTACCTCCGACGATTTTTCCCACTGCTTGACGAGGTCGGCGCCGATAGCGGCATGGGTGCCTTCCACCTCGCGGTCGACGGCCTTGCCGATATCGTGCAGGAGGCCGACCTTCTTGGCGGTATTGACGTCGGCCCCCAGCTCGGAGGCAATCATCCCGGCCAGGTAGGCGACCTCAACGCTGTGCTCCAGGGCGTTCTGGCCGTAGCTGGTGCGGTATTTGAGTCGTCCCAGCAGCTTGATGAGCTCGGGGTGGAGCTGGACGCCTAATTCCAGGGCCGCCTGCTCGCCGGCCTTCTTTATTTCCTCGTCGATATCACTTTTAGCTTTATTCGCCATTTCCTCGATGCGCGCCGGATGGATGCGCCCGTCTTGGATAAGGCGATTCAGAGCGACCCTGGCTATTTCGCGGCGGACGGGGTCGAAACTGGAAATGGTGACAGCCTCCGGCGTGTCGTCGATGATAAGGTCGACGCCGGTGGCCTGTTCCAGCGCCCTGATATTGCGTCCTTCCCTGCCGATGAGCCTGCCTTTCATTTCGTCGTTAGGCAGCGGCACGGTCGATACCGTTGTTTCCGCCACGATTTCCGAGGCGCTGCGCTGTATGGCAACGGATAATATTTCCTGGGCCTTCTCGGCGGACTGTTCCTTGAGCTCGTTTTCCCATTGGCGCAGACGTCTCGATGATTCGGCCTCCATCTCGACCTCCATGGCGTCGAGTAGTATCTGCTTGGCTTCATCGCTGGACATCTTGGAGATAAGCTCCAGCTGCTTGAGTTCCTTATCTTTAAGTTCGGTTATCTGACTGCTTGTTTCTTCAAGCTCCTTTTCCCGGTTAATCAGGCTGCGCTCACGCTGCTCGATATTTTCTGTTTTACGGTCGATGGCCTCCGATTTCTGGTTCACTCTGTTTTCCTGTTTTTGTACCTCGGTGCGCCGTTCTCGGACGTCGTTATCGGCGGCCGTTTTTACCCGCTTGGCTTCGTTCTGGGCGTCCTGAAGGACGTTCTTGGCTTCGTTCCTGGCCTCCGAGACCATTTTCACGGCTTTCCTCTCCGCGATACGTATCTGGCGGTTGAAGATGACGCGGCGAATCAGGAAAAAACCCAGTATGCCTAAAATTAGACCTATTAGAAAACTGAATACTAAAGCAATATAAGTAATTGCATCCAAAGTGCACCTCCTTGTGGTTTAACTTTTTATCTTTTTCTGCTTAAAGTAGATATTAAGCTGATTTAATACCGGCTTTTTCTTTAGCCTCCTTATACTCTTTCCATATTCTTTCCGTTGTTTCCTTTATGATTCCATAGTTAAAGCCCCGCCGCCCCAGGTAATCACCCAATCGACGGCGGAAGTCCTGGTATTCGTAATTTGCCAGGCGGGGTGCTTTTTTCAGAGCCGCCCGGTAGGCGCTGTCTTTTTCATCGATTTCGCCGATTATCTGTTCGATGACATCGCTGTTAAGTCCCTTGCGCCTGAGTTCTATTGTGGTCAGACGCTTACTGCGCGGACTGAATGCTTCGCGGTTGTCTTTCCAGAACCGGGCGAAGGCTATATCGTCCACCAGCCCCTGCTCCTTGAGCCTGGCGAGCGATTTCTCCAGGCATTCACCATCGAAGCCGTGCTTGTGCAGGCGCTGTCTTACCTCCGACTCGCTGCGCGGACGGTAGCCGAGGAACCTGATGGCAGCGTTCATGCAGCGCCGGTAGCGGTCCTGGTTTGCAATATTATCCAACTGACTTTTAGTTATTTCCTGACCGACCCTGAGGCCTTCCTGTAAGGCGGTCTCGGCGAGCAGTCCCAGCGCCGGTTTCCCGTCCAGGTAAACCCTGACCCGCTTTTCGCGGCCCTTTACCTTTTTAATTCCGGTTATTTCACTCATTCGGTTTAGTCCCAAATAAACACAAAAGGCTGAAGCCTTTGCTCCAGCCTTTTTCGAATATATTCCGGTTGTTTCTACTGCAGGTTAGTTTTGTTCTTCTGCTGATGCTACCAGATGGACAGGGCCGGCTGAAGCTCTTATTTTCTCTTCGATTTCATTGGCAAGGTCCGGGTTATCTTTGAGATACCCTTTGGCACTCTCCCTACCCTGCCCGAGACGGATGTCTCCGTAAGAGAAAAAGGCGCCGGCTTTAGTAACTATGCCCATCTCGATACCAACATCGAGGATATTGCCCTGCTGGCTGATGCCGTGATCGAACATAATGTCGAACTCGGCATTGCGGAACGGCGGGGCTACTTTATTCTTGACTACCTTGGCTCTAACACGACTGCCTATGGCTTCGTTGCCCTGTTTTAAGGTCTCGGCACGCCTTAGTTCTATCCTGACGGAGCTGTAGAACTTCAGCGCTCTGCCTCCCGTGGTTACTTCCGGATTGCCGAAGACGATGCCGACCTTTTCGCGGAGCTGGTTGATGAACACCACCGCGGTACCGGCCCTGCCGATAGCCGCCGCCAGTTTCCTCAAGGCCTGCGACATCAGGCGGGCCTGCAGCCCCATCTGCGGGTCTCCCATGTCCCCTTCGATTTCCGCCCGGGGCACCAGCGCCGCCACACTGTCGATGACGATTACATCGACGGCGCTGCTTCTTACCAGCGCTTCCGTGATTTCCAGGGCTTGCTCGCCGGTATCCGGCTGGGAAATCAGAAGCTCGTCGACGCTAACGCCGCAATTGGCCGCGTAAGCCGGGTCCAGGGCATGTTCCGCATCAATATAGGCAACCGTACCTCCTGCTTTTTGTGCTTCGGCGATGATATGTTGGGCTAAGGTAGTTTTTCCCGAAGACTCGGGTCCGAATATTTCCGTGATACGTCCTCTTGGTATCCCTCCAATGCCGAGGGCGAGGTCCAAAGCCAGTGAGCCGGTTGGAACGGCTGCAATCGGCGGCAGTCCGGCGGTCTCTCCCATTTTCATGATGGAGCCTTTGCCGAACCGCTTTTCTATCTGGCCGATAGCCAGTTCCAGCGCTTTCTCTCTTTCCGTTGTCATCTTTTACCTCACACCGATAATAGCACAATTGTTTTACCAAAACAAGTAGGTTTTTAGTATAAAAACGGGGCGTTTGAGCTACGGTGTGAAAAATATTTCTGCTCTGATTTTTGCTATCAGACCTGCCCGCCGTTATAATGCTAGTAAGGCTTAACAAGATAAGGTAGAAAACGAGGAGTTGTCATATGAGCAGTCTTAGCGGCAGGGTCGCTCTGGTCACGGGTGCCGCCAGCAAGAGGGGCATGGGGCGCTCCGTCGCCGTGCGACTGGCTAAAGAGGGCGCCGACGTAGCGGTGCTCGATAAGTACGCCGCCCCGAAGAGCATCTGGCCCGGCGACGAGGGATGGGGAGGCCTTAACGCCGTGGTGGAGGAAATCAAGGCGCAGGGCAGGAATGGACTGGCCCTGGTGACTGACGTTTCCAGCGGTAAAGAGGTGGACGACGCCGTGGCAAAGACGCTGGAGAAATTCGGTCATATCGATATCCTGGTGCACTGCGGTGGTATTCGCGGCGCCATGACCACCCCCGTTACCGACCTCTCCGAGGAGGAGTGGCGGGCGATTATCGATATCAACCTTACCGGCTCGTTTTTAATTTCTAAAGCTGTGGCAAAGACCATGATTCCCGATGGGAAGGGGAAGAAAATCGTGCTTATCGGCTCTAAGGCGGCCACGGAAGGCTACCCCGGCAGCAGCGGCTACTGCGCCTCCAAGCACGGCCTTCTCGGACTGGGCAGGACTTTAGCTAAAGAACTGGCGCAGTACAAAATCAACGTCAACATCATCAATCCTGGCGGATTTGAGACTAACTTAAGGGATCAGGCGGTTATACAGCGTGCCAAGGAGCAGGGCATAAGCCTGGAAAAAGCCGTCGAGGAGGAATCGAAAAAGGTAGGTCCCGGCCCCAGCATCCCCCTCGGCAGGCTGGGCAGACCGGAGGAAATCGCCGACCTCGTATACTTTCTGGTATCCGACCAGTCGGCTTACATCACCGGCAAGGCCATCGATATCGACGGCGGGGCGTAAGCGTAACATACCGGGAGAGATATGAAAAACACGTTAAACACTATCAAAGATGTTAATAAGCAGGGCGGGAAAGTCCTGACGGAAATAGAGGCTAAGCAGGTCATTAAGAGTGCCGGCATAAAGGTCGTGGAAACACGGCTGGCGAAAACGCAGCAGGAGGCCGTCGCTATTAGCGGTGAAATCGGCTATCCGGTGGTCCTGAAAATAGCCTCGCCGGATATCACTCACAAGACCGACGCTGATGGGGTTAAAATGGGGCTCAAGAACGCCGCGGAAGTGAAAAAAGCCTACGCTGAAATCATGGCTTCCGTCCGCAAGAAGTTCCCCGAGGCTAAAATCGACGGCGTGGTCGTGCAAAAAATGGCGCGGTCGGGCATCGAGATAATCGTCGGCATGTACGAGGACGCCCAGTTCGGGCCGGTCATCATGTTCGGGCTGGGGGGCATCTTTGTGGAGGTCTTAAAGGATGTCTCCTTCCGACTTATTCCAATCGAGAAGCGCGACGCCGGGGAAATGATTAAGGAAATCAAAGGCTACGCTTTGCTCAACGGCTACCGCGGGCAGGAGCCGGCCCACATACCGTCGCTGGTAGATGTCCTGCTGAAGGTATCCGCCCTGGTGGAAAAGACGCCGGAAATCCGGGAAATCGACCTTAATCCGGTATTTGCTTATGAGGATTCTGCCGTGACCGTAGACGCAAGGATAGTGCTGGAGAGGTAATAATGAAAAAGTCGTTATTTATTTTTAGCTTTCTCTCAATATTCCTGATGTTTTCGCTTGTGGCATGGTCGTGTGCTTCCGCCGGTGGCGGAGAGGTTACCGCTTACCTGGGACAGGAATTTACCCTGCCCGTCGGCAAAACGGCCTCCATCGAGAGTGAAAGCCTGTCGGTTAAGTTCGTGGAGATTATCACGGACAGCCGCTGTCCCGAGGGGGTCGAATGTATCTGGGAGGGTGAGGCGCAGTGCCGACTGCATTTTACGTTGTCGGGGTCGCCTGCGGAAATGGTTATTATCCAGCCGGGCGGCGGTGCTGATGCCAGGGATTACTTTATCCAGTACAAAATTGATTTCCGACTGGAGCCTTATCCTGAAGAAGGCGTACAAATAGCTGATTCAGATTATCAGCTTGTTATGACCGTTACCAAATAAATTTACAGGCTATTTCCCGGTCTTTTTGACGGTCCTTATCACGCCCTGCTTTTCCAATTCTGTGATATCTTTGGCTTTGTAGCCGAGTTTGAGCAGGATTTCCTCCGTGTGCTGTCCCAGCATCGGAGAGGGGCCCTGCGGCTTGCCCGGGGTCTTCTTCAGCTTGACCGGCAGCCCCAGCATTTTCATCTCGCCGCGTTTCGGGTGTTTAACGGTAGAAATCATGTCGTTGGCAGCCAGCTGGGGATGCGCGCATGTCTCCTCATACGTAAGGCAGGGGTCGCAGCGCATCTTGGCCTCGCGG
>Ga0315537_1003991_pt1 | contig 10842 bp, 8 predicted proteins | sample SalMarSW160270MG_FD_203091 | JGI IMG/M metagenome (GOLD analysis project Ga0315537, IMG submission 203091) | Salt marsh sediment microbial communities from the Plum Island Ecosystem LTER, Massachusetts, United States - Salt Marsh Sediment SW1602-70 ... | reverse complement strand
CCTCTTCTGGTCGGGGTGGCCTCCTTCTTCCTCTTCCGGGAGAGGTTGACCTGGATTCAGCTGGTAGGAGGGGTGAGCCTTCTGGGCGGCTGCTACCTCGTGATCCGGGCCCGCTTTCGCCATATCGAGTGAAACCCGTTCAACCGCCTTTTTAGGCCGTCATCATATGGTTGTTTAAACAGGTGCTATAAAATCCTCTGGGAGGGGTAGCCATTCATCGAAGCTTTTTTGAATGGTGGGGATCAATGTATAGCTTTTCAATTTGATATCCGGCATTGAATCGATGGTAGCAAAGAGAAATTGGTTTAATTCTTCGTTACTTTTGACGCGCAACTCGATTGAGATGTCATTCGTCCCTTGTCCCAAAGCGAGGTAGGCTATTTGAGGAATTGCGAGCAAGTGTTCGACAATTTTGTTCGAAGAGCCCGACACAATTTCTAGAAATATATCGACTTTCAATCCATAGCCAAAGAAATTTGGATTTAGTACAAGTTTAAACTCTCCGGCACCTCTTAGAATTAGACGATTTATACGGTTTCGTATCGTTCCTGCATTAACTCCCAATTTTCTAGCGATTTGTGATGACGGTGCACGGGAATTTTTGTTGAGCTGCACCAATAACTCGTAATCCAGATTATCAAAACCTTTGAATGTCGCCTTCTGTGGCCGTGGGATTCGTGTTTTTTCTCGAGGAGGTCTCATGCCTGATTTCTGTAGATATGCGCCTTTTTTTTGTGCGAAATCTTTCGACAGAGGCAGCCAGTCATCCGTGTTTCTAATGATTAGAGGCACTAATGCGTATCCCGTTACTTCGACTCCCGAGATTTTCGGAAGCTTATGCTCGAGAAATACATGTAGTTGGTCGGTATTCTTAAATAGAGCTTCTACAGAAATATCATTTGTTCCAACATCGTATCCTAAAAAGGATATATTGGACAAACTAGCCAATTGTTGAAGGACCTGGGATTTTTGCGCCGAACGGACATTTATGAAAATATCAATATTGACCCCGTAGCCAAAGGTCAGGGGGTTTACAATAAAAGTAAACCTACCAATTTCCGACTCCCGCAACTTATCTATGCGTTTTCTGATGGTTCTTTCTTTTATGCCAATTCTCTTACCAACTTCCGAAGCCAACATGCGCGAGTCCCAATGTAGCTGTTGAATGATGAGGTAATCAACTAAATCAAGTATTACAGCAGCAGGCAATAGTCTGAAATCTCCGGTTTAAGGGAAATTATGCTTCTATCTATAATGTTCGTCAAATTTTCAAAAAAAAGTCAAGCAATTTAAATGTGTTTTCGGCAATATAAAATGCCGTAAAAACATAACTAAATGTAAAAAAATTAAATAAAATGTTCTTTTTTTCTTGACAGCGACCAAAAATGAAATATAATAAGTACAAATTATAAATATAGAATCCATTGTGGATTCTTATGAATATCAAGGTAATGCTTTGACAATGAAAACATCGTGGTAGGTAAGCGACGATGATTTTCAGTACCAGGGCTAAGGAGCTGCCATGCGAATAAAGCTTCAAACAGATACATAGGCGCCTGTTTACTCTTTTTCCAGATGTCTTTAAGCGTCTGGATTATTTGGGTAGATAGGCGCCGCAAACATTTAAGATGAGTTGTTCGAGCTGTTTTAATTTGCTTCAGACCAAAGGGACTGCGGAGCGGGAGGAAGCAAAAAGTATTTCCCTTACACTAAGGCGAAGGAGGAAATTGTGATCACAGGGACCATCATAGGTTTGGCAATTTATCTAGCGGTATGCATCCTGATTGGATGGTTTTCGAGCCGGAGAATACGAACGTCCACGGATTTTATAGTAGCAGGCAGGCGGTTGCCGCTCTGGATTCTGTGGGCAACAACGTTTGCCACTTTCTGGTGTGCAGGTGTTGTTATGGGCGCTGCAGAGGAAACATATAATGGTGGAATTATCGATGTCATAGCCGATCCATACGGCGGAGGACTTTGCCTAATTCTCACCGGCGTGTTTTTCATTCGGGCTATGAGAAGAATGAAATGTACGACGCCCTCCGACTATTACGAAGCGCGCTATAACAAGACAGCTGGATTTCTCTGCTCACTATTTCAAATCGCCTGTTATATAGGTGGCGTCGGATATCTGTTCGTGGCTTTTGGCCAGATACTGAGATCTTTCCTGGGAATAAGTCTGGAACTGGGTATCATCATCGGAGCAGCTGTAGTATTTATCTATGTCATTGTTGGCGGGATGTTCGCGATCGCTCTGACAGACTTCGTCCAGATGATAATGATAATAGTCGGTCTCATTGTCGCTTTTCCTCTGGCGATAAAAGCTGCGGGGGGTTGGTCGACCTTTGTATCGAGCGTCCCCCCAGAGAGTTTTCAATTTACGCCGGGCAGCGGGGGTGGCGTCTCACCCTGGATAGGATGGATCGCTGCGTGGGCTGCCATTGGTTTAGGAAACATTCCCGGAGGCGATACCTTCCAGAGAAATCTTGCGGCGAAAAACGAGAGTGTCGCTGTCTGGGGATTGATCATCGCAGGTATCCTTTATTTGATCATCGGGAATATACCGGTATTGCTGGGGATTATGGGAAAAGTAATCGTTCCCGGATTAGAGGATTCTGCCCAAGTATTGCCGCAGATTGCGAAATCGGTCTTTCATCCCGTCGTGTTCGGTATATTCATCGCGAGTCTTGTAGGTGCGACGATGAGCAGCTCAGACAGTTATTTGCTCGTTGCCTCAAGCGCTATCGGTCGGAATGTGTATCGGTTCCTCAAGCCGAGCGTAACGGACAAGCAGATGCTGAGGCTGAACAGAATCATGATTCCGGTGTGTGGAATTCTGTCCATTGTCATTGCTCTATACATGCAGTCCATCTATGACCTGATGGTATATACCTATGAGCTGCTGTTGGGCGGACTGTTCGCACCTCTGTTACTCGGTATCTTCTGGAAAAAAGCAAATTCGTACGGCGCCATCGCTTCGATGGTAGTCGGCGGTGTTGTGACCTATTCGCTTTTCAACGCCACCGAGGCGTATGCGATCATCGGCTGTCTGGCCGGCATCGTAACCATCGTGATTGTCTCTCTTGCAACCCAGAAAATTGACAAACCAAAAGTCGGTATCGATATTTATGGCAATAAAATAGAGTTCCGCCACAGATTGGGTTTCATTAAACCGGATCTGTCTCTACAGTTTGGAGCTGTTGAAGAGGAAGAGCAAGTCGCGAACGGATCCCATTGACTGGAATCCAAAATCTATAAATATGACCCAAGAGGTGGTGGGAGAAATGGAAGAATATCTCACGCAGTACTATGAGAAACACAAAAAGTCAGAACAGGCTTGGCAAAAGGCCAGGCGGGTTTTGCCGCTTGGCGTAGGAAGCAACGTCCGCGGTTTCTCACCGTTTCCGTTTTTTATTAAAGAAAGCCGAGGTGCAAAGGTATGGGACATTGATGGTAATGAATACATCGATTGCCAGCTGGCGTACGGTCCACTAATGGTGGGGCATGCCCACCCGAAGTTGATCGCGGCTATTCAGGACCAAATGAGCAAGGGCAGTGTTTATGCGATGCCTTACGAGAAACAGTACGAGGCCATACAGGAGTTGCAAAAAAGATTCCCCGTAATGGAGATGTTGAGATTCGGAAACTCAGGGACGGAAGTCACGATGCATGCCATCCGGGCGGCCAGAGGATATACGGGAAAGGACAAAATCATAAAACTGGAGGGTGGATATCACGGACCGCACGATTATGCCCTGTGGAGTATACATCCGCAAGCAGGACAAACAGGACCGGAGCGGCACCCGAGTGTCGTAAAGATGTCTGAAGGAGTTCCTGCATGTGTTGGTGATACAGTTATCGTCGTGCCGTATAACAATATCGAAGCCTTGGAGTACGCCGTCAGAAAATACGAAGGCGAGATTGCAGCTTTCATCCTTGAGCCCGTCATGGGGAACTCAACCTGTATACTGCCAAGAGATGGATATCTGAAAAAAGTCAGACAGATTACACAAAAGGAAAACATCGTCCTGATTTTCGATGAGGTGATCACCGGCTGCAGGGTAGCTTACGGTGGAGCAACTGAATACTTCAAAGTGAACCCGGATATGATAACCCTATCCAAAGCCATTGGCGGCGGCTATTCCGTAGCCGCGTTTGGCGGAAAACGGGAGATCATGCAGTTGATTGAGAACCAAGTCGCGCACTACGGGACGTACAACGCCAATCCCATCGGGATAACCGCGGTAGTAACGACTTTGAGGGACATTCTTACTCCTGAGGCGACTAAAAAACTAATCGTAAAATCCGATGAAGTATTTGCAGAGATGGGTGGTATCCTCAAGAAAAGCGGTGTGGCAGCGCAACTCGCCCATATCGGTGCTATGGGGAGCATAGCCTTTACAGATCAGGATGTTAAGGATTACCGTACCATGTTGAGTATGAGTAAAGAGTTGTGGCACAAATTCTTTATCAACATGCTCAATAAGGGCGTAATCATGATTGGTGGCGACCCCACAGAAACCATATTCTTTTCGGTACAACACACGGATGAAGACTATGAAAAAATACTGACGTGCTTTAAGGAAACTGTGAATACGCTGCAGGCCTAGTCAGTTGTGGGTGCCAATGCAAATCCAGATCCAGACCTGCTGAGCAGGTCTGGATCTTTTTAGCAGTATACAGTTGTTTGTGAAGATACGAGCTGCACCAGCAAATTTCCTACTATCGACTCTCAGAGCGCCTCTTGATTTGCACGTCGACACTCAACGAGACGAATTAGTACCGGTCTATCTTCCGTTCTACCTGTCTTTATTCCTTCTGAATGGCATTGAGGAGTTATTTGTGGCGTTTAATGCGTTAACCGGAAATCTAGTAAAAGAGGAGGACGGAATAAAGATCTTCGTATCTGGAAGTCAAAACAACGAACGAATGATCGAAGATAAATTCGTCTTGTCTCCGAAAATGGATGAGATTGATATTCCCCGTCGAATCACAAAGCGCATTCATGGTAAGAAAGTGCGACATATCCAAACAGACCTCGTGTACTTTCCAGGGGTGAAAATATGTCGAAATAAGCAGGTTTTTTTCGTAAACCTTTGCGCAGGTACTGTTCATTCAATTCCAAAGAATCATCGATGCGGTAAAGGACTTGATAAACGAGGAACTCTGTTGGTTGTCTTCGAAAATGAAGCAAAAAAGAAACTCACAAAACTCCCGGAGAGAGGCCTGCCATGCCTTGCCAGTGAGCAATTTATCCTGTGGTTACTGGAAAGAAAGAAAGAAACGCTACAAAAAGAGATTGAGTTGAATAAAGTCGTGCTTTCGTATACGCCATTTTATATTATTAAATATTACGCCCGCAGGCCAAGAGCGCTTAAAAACCACGCCTACTGTAGCGTCAGCGCAGTTACGGGGGCTTGGAGCAATTATGCGCATAAAATTCTCGAGTACGATATGCCCAAAGCCCATGGTGTAGTGCAACACGGCAATTGCTCATTTTTTGTCGATGAGGTGGTGTTCGACAGAGAAGAAGCTGTACGAATCGCTCTGCAAAATCTGAAAAAATTGCCGGGTGTAATAAATGTGCGCATGGGTGGATCGCAAGTCATATATTTACCCCTTTGGACCGTTCATCTGGAAGATCCGGAGTTCCGTCACAAGATAGAAATCTGTGGAGTGACCGGCTATGTTGTTTATGAACAGAGCTACAATAAGCAGACCGGCGGTTGAAGGCAGTATCATTGTAGTTATATCCGGCGTTGAAAACATGAGGAGGTTCACATGGCTGGAAGTGTTAAAGGATATATTGGGAAGCAGTTACGGGTGGATTTGACAAATAGAAAATTTACTGTCGATCAAGTGGATCCAAAATTTCTAAGAAAATTCATCGGTGGCTCCGGATATGGGGCAAAGTTACTGTATGACGAAGTTCATGCAGGTGTTGACCCATTAGGACCTCAAAACAAGCTGGTTTTTTCGACAAGCCCCCTGAGTTTGAATCGAGTCCCCGGGGGTGGAAGTGTAATCATATGTTTCAAATCGCCGGCGACGGGTGGATGGGGCGAATCCCGGTGTGGAGGAGATTTTGGACCAGATTTGAAGCGTTCGGGTTTCGATTTTCTTGTTATTGAGGGGAGATCGCACGAACCTCTATACTTGGCGATTGATGACGGCAAGCCAGAATTACGGGCAGCACAACATCTAGTCGCAAAAAGTGTGTCTGAAAAGTCAGCATTAATGAGACGGGCATTCGCTCATCCCAAAACCTCGATTGCTACAATCGGAGTTGGAGGTGAAAACCTTGTGAAGTTTGCCTCTGTCATGGTTGGGCATCGTGCTGCAGGCCGCGGTGGCGCTGGTGCAGTAATGGGTTCGAAGAACTTGCTAGGAATCGCTGTTTCAGGGTCGCAGGAAGTAACGGTTGACGATCCCGACAAATTGACGAGTGCTATTAGTGCTGCTCTCACAGTACTGAAAGCTAATGGCTCCACTTCGTCTTTTCGCGATTTTGGAACCATGGGGGACATGGCTGGCAATGATAAAAGCGGAGATTGGCCTTCGAAAAACTGGCGATCTAATTCCTGGGGTAAAGGAGAGGAGCTGTTTGAGCACTTTCACGGAAAGAATCTTGTCAGGAATCATGGCTGCTATCGGGGATGTCCAGTCGCCTGCGGAAGAATCGTTGAGGTTAAGAGCGGCATATTCAAAACTCCTATCCATGAAGGAGGAGAGTATGAAACGATTTCGGCGTTCACAGCTTTTGTAATGAATGACGATGTAGACGTAGCCGTACATTGCGATTATCTGTGCAATGAGTATGGAATTGACACAATTTCTTGCGGAGCGATGATCGCGTTTGCCATGGAATGTTACGAAAATGGAGTTATCGACAAGATCGATACAGATGGAATTGAATTGGAATGGGGTAATTCCGAGGTGCTCCCAGAGATGGTCCAATTAATAGCGGAACGAAAAGGAATAGGCGATATTTTGGCAGATGGCGTTAAACTGTCATCCGAGAGACTGGGAGGCAGTTCACACGAATATGCAATTCAGATAAAAGGTCTTGAGGGTCCCGCTCACGATCCCCGTTCGGGCAAAGCGCTTGCAGTTACTTATTGTACCGCGAATCGGGGAATGTGCCATATCCATCCGGTGGAAGGCATGGCGTGGGACAGCGGTAAAATAGACTGGGGGATGCAGGAGTTTGGAATTCCTGATCCCCAAAAAATCGATAGATGGGCAGAAAAAGGGAAAGGCAGAGTAATAAAAATCCTGCAGGATGGTTTGGCCATTCCTGATGTTCTAAGCACCTGTAAATTCATGATGTACTGTGGTCTGACTCTCAGCCACTGGGCGGAAATACTGTCGGCTCTAACAGGCTGGGATATCGATGGAGCGGAGTTATTGAGAATTGGTGAACGGGTGAATAATCTCCAAAGAATGATCAACGTGCGGGAAGGATTCTCCAGAAAGGATGACCGGCTTCCGACCAGAATACTTCAACTCCCGGAGTTTGGTAAATATAAGGATGAAGCCAGATGCGTAATCAACGACATTGATGGTCTTCTAGATGAGTACTATGAAGCCCGTGGGTGGCACAGGGAGACAGGCGCGCCCCTTGAAGCTAAATTGAAGGAACTAGAGTTAGTATGATTTCCACGCTTTGTATTGAACTAAGCGAGGCAGCTGGAGCGCCGTGCATATCATAGACCTCAGCAACGAGGTAGATCTATACTTCCTGTAGGGAGGAGGGGGAATAAATGCGAAGCGGAAAAGCAAGCCGACAGATGTTCGAGCGGGCGAAACGAGTCATGCCGAAGGGGGTGGCCTCGAACTTTCGCTATTGGGGAGATGACAAAACCCTCGTGCTGAAGAGAGCCCAAGGAGCCTATATCTGGGATCAGGACGACAAGCGCTACATCGACTATCGCCTGGGCTTCGGACCGGTCGTGTTGGGACACGCCCACAAGGCCGTTACCAATCGCGTACGGGAAGCTCTGGAGATCGGCAACACCTTCGCCATGACTACGGAATACGAGATCGAGGCGGCCGAGAAAATCACCGCTCTAACCGGGGTTGATATGGTGCGCTATGCCAACTCGGGGACTGAAGCCACGATGCATGCGATCCGGATCGCCCGGGCCTACACCGGACGGGACAAGGTTCTGAAGTTTGAGGGTCACTACCATGGCTTCCACGACTATACCTTGTGGAACTGCTATCCACCGATTCCCGGAGCGGGGTACCGCAAGGCACCGATCCGGGTGGCTCACGGTTCGGGGATTCCCCACCTGATCGGTGAGTTGGTCTATATTGTGCCCTTCAACGACGAAGAGCTGCTGGAGAGGAAGGTACGCGGGCATTGGGGGGACATAGCCTGCATCATCGTGGAGCCCCTCATGGGCAACACCGCTTCGATCATGCCGCGGAAGGGATTCCTGAACACGATTCGCAAGCTCTGCGACGAATACGGCATCGTCATGATCATGGATGAGGTCAAGACGGGATTTCGCATCGCCAAGGGAGGAGCCCAGGAGTACTTCAAAGTCAAATCGGATCTGGTGACCTACGCCAAGGCCATGGCCAACGGATTCCCCCTGGGCGCTATCGGGGGGCGCAAGGAAATCATGGGGGAGATCGGACCGATGATGATCCCCCACGGAGGAACCTATGCGGGAAATGCAGTGGCCACGGCTGCGGCCTGCGCGACTCTGGATGAGATCGCCGCAGGGGCTCTGGAGCGAGTGGACGCCCACGGTAAGAAGCTCATGGCGGGGATCGAGGCAATTCTCAAGCGTGCCGGAGTGCCCGCAATCGTGCAGGGTCCACCCTCGATGTTCGGCATCGTGTTTACCGATAAAAAAGATATCCGAGAGTACAGGGATTGGGCTGACTCGGACCACGACACCTACGAGGAGGTCATCCTCCACCTTTTCGACAAAGGGGTCATGCCGGACAAAGATTGCCGAGAGCCCTGGTTCATCTCCGCCTCTCACAGTGACGAGGATGCAGAACTGGTGTTGAACGCCTTCGAGGATGCGCTAAAGGAAGTTGTCGGGTAGAATAGAATCCGGATGTCTTGTTTCTACTCCCGGATTCTGAACACGGCGCCGACTGCCTTGACGATGTTCACGACCACGCCGATGGCGCTGCCCACTATACCGACGATCAGGGCGATACGGATCAGGATGTTGAGCCATTCGCCCACCAGCTCCGAAAAATCGAAGGGGAAGACGGAGAGGATCACCGAGAGGGCGAGGATGCTGAAGATGGAAAACACGGCGTTCAGCAGATGATGCAGAAAGCGGGGGTGGAAAAAGATCAGGACAAGGTTGCCGGCCATGGATACAACCAGGGAGATGTTGACGGCCCAAAGAACATCCGGAAACGAGTCGGTGATGACCGGGATGTTCCAGTCCGGCACTTTGTTCACGACTACCAGGAAGGCGATGTTGAAGATCACGGCGAAGATGTAGTCGGTCATGCGCCGGCGGGGCATCATCGAGGATCGATCGGATTGTTCTCTGTCACTCATAACTTGTCCTTGTTTTTTGCTTGAGCCTATCTACCGTTGGCCGGGCTGTCAATAAGCAGAATCCTGCCTGCCTGCCGGCCTCCTCGTTCGTCAATAGACCAGATTCTGCAGGCCGCCGATATAGGATATAATCCCTCTAAGAGTGAATTGTCGAAAGGAGTCTATCAATGAAAATAGTGGTTTTTGGAGTCGGAGCGCAGGGCAGCATCATCGCCAAAAGACTGAGTGAGCTTCCGGCGGTTGATGAGCTGATCTGCGGGGACTACAACGAGTCTTCGGCGAAGCGGGTGGCCGGACCTCTGAAAAAAGCCAAGGCCGTTCGGGTCGACGCCGGGGATCTCGGTCGGGTACTGGAGGTGTCGAAGGGGGCGGCCCTGATCGTCAACGCCCTGCCGCCGGACTTCAATCCCAACGTGATGAAGGCCGCGCTGGAAAACAAAAGCTGCTATCAGGACCTGGCCTCCGGTCCGGTGGAGGATACGGATTTCATCTCCTCTGTCAGGCGCCAGCTGGACCTGGACGGCGAGTTTGCAAAGGCGGGCCGGAGTGCCCTGTTCAACACCGGATCCGCGCCCGGTCTGGTGAGCGTGCTGGCCCGTAACGCCGCGGACAAGCTCGATACGGTGGAGAGCATCCTCATTGCCATCTACGACGGGATCTGGACCAACCGCTTTATCCCCTTCTGGTGGTCGCCGGAGACCGCCTTCGGGGATATGGCCGCCGAGCCCGTAAATTTCGTCAACGGGAAGTTCGTCATTGTGCCGCCGTACAACGATCCGCAGATTGTCGATTTTCGCGGCGTGGGCCCCCGCCGCGTGGTAGATCACGAGCATGAAGAGCCGGTCACCTTCGGGCTGCTCTCGGATAAGGCCTTCAAAGGCTGCAGGAACGTCACCTTCAAATACGGCGGCCCTGCCGTGGATCTGTCCGAGTCGCTGTATAAAATGGGGCTCTTGAGCCACAAGCCGGTCGAAGTCGGCGGTGTGCAGGTGGTTCCTTTGGACCTGGTCTGCAGACTCACCCCGCCGGCTCCGGCGGACCCGGATTCCATCAGGGAGGCCCTATCGGAGGGGATGGCCCAGGAGGAGGGCGCAACCCTGGTTCGGGTCGACGGTACCCGGGGGGGGAAAAGCGTCCGCATCGACAGCTACGCCAATGCCCCCGGCCTGACCGAGGCTTTCGAGAAGCATGGAATCACCCATGAGACCTTTGTGACCGGCCAGTCCGCCTTCGCCTTTAGCAAGCTCTTCGTGGACGGCAGGCTTACACAAAAAGGGGTGTTTCCCCCGGAGCTTCTGGACCAG
>Ga0315537_1003987_pt1 | contig 10855 bp, 10 predicted proteins | sample SalMarSW160270MG_FD_203091 | JGI IMG/M metagenome (GOLD analysis project Ga0315537, IMG submission 203091) | Salt marsh sediment microbial communities from the Plum Island Ecosystem LTER, Massachusetts, United States - Salt Marsh Sediment SW1602-70 ... | reverse complement strand
CGGTAATCGAGGGGGCCTCCCGGCTCGGCATTCCGGTAAGCACCACTCACTGCGCCAGCGCCGCCATCATGGGGGTGGGCGCTACCAGACGGCTCTCGGCGGTACGCTGGGGGGTCGCCCGCCGTATTGTGATTGCCTGGATAATAACCTTTCCTGTCTGCGGCGGGATAGGTTATCTCATTGCCTGGCTCTTAAAGTCGCGCTTCTAGAGAGACCGGCCGGGATAGCCTAAAGGATAACCCTTCTCGGTTCCGCCCGGCACTTCTCGGCGGCGATAATGGCCTTAATCTTGGCTACCGCCTGGTCAATTTCACCGTGCCGGTTTACGATGACGTAATCGAAGAGAGGCAGCTTTTCTATCTCCCCCTCGGCGGTCTTGATGCGCAGCGCCAGGTCGAAGGGGGACTCGGTGCGGCGCTGGGTGAGGCGTTCGCTGAGTTCGGCCACCGACGGCGGCATCAGAAAGACAAACACCGCCTGCGGCAGAAGCCGTTTAATGGTGGCGGCCCCCTGGGCATCGACCTTGACTATGGTGTCCCGTCCCTGCTCCAGGGCTGCCTTGACCGGCTGCCTGGGGACACCGTACCAATTGCCGTAGACGTTGGCCCACTCCAGGAGCTCGTTATTCTTAATCATCTCCTGGAACCTGTCGGGGGAGACGAAGTGATAGTCCAGGTTGTCCCTTTCCTTTTCCCGCCGGGCGCGGGTAGTCAGCGTGGTAATGTACTCAAGGGGACACTCGGTCTCCCTGAGCCGGGCGAGGAGAGCATCCTTACCCGCCCCCGAAGGACCGGAAAGAACTATGAGTAGGGGAGGCGACGACCGGTCGAACCGGAGACTATCTCGAGGACTCGATTTTGTCATCGCTCTGTAGTACCCTTGTCGGCGAGCCGTCCCGGTTTAGCTGCAACCGGCCGGCGATAGTCTCCGGGGCCAGAGCCGCCAGGATGATGTGTCCACTATCGGTGATGATAACGGCCTTGGTCCGCCTCCCGTTAGTCATATCAATCAGTAGACCCTTGTTTCTCCCTTCCTGGATAGCGCGCTTGGTGGGCGCTGAGTTCGGCGAGACTATAGCAATAACCCGGTTGACGGCTAGTATATTGCCAAACCCGACGTGTACTGGCTCCATGGTCATTATCATCACCTCAAAGATTAAGTTTTTGGATGCGATTATTATCTTATAACGCCGGCACCGTTTGCGCAACTACTTTTAACTTGAATACGGTATCAATTTTGTGATTAAATTGACAAGTCGCCTTGGTATTAAGGTTATTCTCTGTTTAATTTCGTGCTCCTGTTTGCTCTCGACCGAAGCGTAGACCCACAGGGGGAACAGACCGGATGTATCAGATATTACTAAAAGAGGACTTGGTAGTCAAGGTCCACCTTTTCAAGATTGCGGCACCTAATGTAGCCGGGAAAGCCCGGGCGGGACAGTTCGTTATCATCAGGATTGACGAAAAGGGCGAGCGCATCCCGCTTACCATCGCCGACTGGGACCGGAAAGAAGGCAGCGTCACCGTCGTTTTCATGGAGGTGGGCACCACCACCCACCGGCTGGCCGAGCTTAAAAAGGGCGACGGCATCGCCAACTTCATCGGGCCGCTGGGGAAACCGACCCACATCGATAATTTCGGCACCGTGGTCTGCGTCGCCGGCGGCTTTGCCGTGGCCACCATCTACCCTATTGCCCGGGCCCTCAGGGAAAAGGGGAACCGGGTTACCTCTATTATGGGGGCGCGCAGCAAAGACCTCATCTTCTGGGAAGACAGGCTGCGTAGCGTCAGCAACCAGCTAATCGTGACCACCGACGACGGCTCCTACGGCCGTAAGGGGCTGGTGACCGAGCCGCTCAAGGAGCTGCTGGAAGCCGGCGGGGTCGACCGGGTGATTGCCATCGGCCCCAGTATCATGATGAAGTTCAGCGCCAAGACCACCGAGCCCTTCGGGGTGAAGACCATCGTCAGCCTGAACCCGATAATGGTTGACGGCACCGGAATGTGCGGCTGCTGTCGGGTATCCGTCGGCGGCGCCACCAGGTTCGTCTGCGTTGACGGCCCCGACTTCGACGGGCATGAGGTGGACTGGGACCTGCTGCTTGCCCGCCAGCGCACCTACCTCGATGAAGAGAAGCTCTCTTTTGAGCAGTACCAGAGCCGGGGTAAGAGCGGCCCTTGATAGATTCTGGAGTGAGTGCTTATGGCCAAGATTAACCTGAACCGGGAACCCATGCCCCGGCAGGACCCGAAATTGAGGGTGAAAAACTTTAACGAGGTCGCCCTGGGCTACAGCGCCGAGCAGGCCAAAGCCGAGGCCAGCCGCTGTATCCAGTGCCCCAAGCGCTCCTGCGTCGAGGGCTGCCCCGTGGACATCGACATCCCGGATTTTATCCGAGCCATCCGCGACGATGATATGCCGGAGGCGGTGAGGATACTGAAGAGCAAGAACAGCCTGCCCGGCATCTGCGGGCGGGTCTGCCCCCAGGAGACCCAGTGCGAGGTAAAGTGTGCCCTGGATAAGAAAGGGGCCCCGATTGCCATCGGGCGTCTGGAGCGATACGTGGCCGACTGGGAGCGGGCCAATATGGGCCCGGCCGGTTCGAAGGTAGCCCCTCCCAAGCCGACCGGTCATAAGGTGGCAGTGGTCGGCTCGGGGCCGGCGGGGCTGACGGCCGCCGCCGACCTGGCCAAGATGGGTCACAGCGTTACCCTCTTTGAGGCGCTACACGTGGCCGGTGGGGTGTTAATGTACGGCATTCCCGAGTTCCGTTTGCCCAAGGCTATCGTTAAGGCCGAGGTCGACTACGTGGCCTCTTTGGGGGTGGATATCATGCTCGACGTGGTGGTGGGTAAGACCATGAGCGTTGATGAGCTACTCGGTAACGGCTACCGGGCCATTTTCCTGGGGCCGGGGGCCGGGGCGCCCATGTTTCTCAATATCCCCGGGGAGAACCTGAACGGTGTCTACTCGGCGAACGAGTTTCTGACCCGGGTCAACCTGATGAAGGCCTACCAATTTCCCCAGTACGATACCCCGGTCAAGGTGGGTCAGCGGGTGGGCGTGGTCGGCGGCGGCAACGTGGCCATGGACGCCGCCCGGTGCGCCCTCCGGCTGGGCGCCGAGGAGGTCTACATCGTCTACCGGCGCTCCGAGGTGGAGATGCCCGCCCGGCGTGAGGAGGTGGAGAACGCCAAAGAGGAGGGGATTCAGTTCCGCCTGCTCACCAACCCCAAGCAGTTCATCGGTAGCGACCAGAACTGGGTGGCCGGTATGGAGTGCTACCAGATGGAGCTGGGCGAGCCGGACGCCAGCGGTCGGCGCCGCCCCATTGCCATCCCCGGCTCGGAGTTCATTCTCAAGGTCGATGTCGCCATAGCCGCCCTGGGCACCCGCCCCAACCCCATCATCCCGGCAACCACCGAGGGCCTGGAGACCAGCCGCTGGGGCACCATTATCGCCGACGAGGTTACCGGAAAGACGGTAAAGCCCGCCGTCTGGGCGGGGGGTGATATCGTCACCGGGGCCGCTACCGTCATCAGCGCCATGGGCGCCGGTAAGCGGGCGGCATTGGACATAGACAAATCTTTGAGGGGATAGCGCCGCACCCCGATTCATAATTTCATACCGTGAAATCTTGTGAAGGGGCTTCGGCCCCTTTATACTTTGCCGTCTCCGGCGAGCGATTTACATAGGAACGCAGGGGCACTATAATAGCAAGTTAAAGAAACCCTTAGTATCTAAGGGTAAGCTCCGGGTTTTCAAGGGTACTTATTGTTCAGGCGATGGACGAAAAGCGCGATAGCAGCATAAGCCGAGGCGGGGACGCATTCCACATCCCCCGGGGGCGTTCCTGGCGAGCCCGCATCCCGATTCTCCCCAGGCAGCGGACAGGGAGCTCCCTGTCCCGCACCCTGATTCTCGGCTTTGCGGGCCTGATAGTAATCGGCGGTATTCTGCTCATGCTGCCCGTATCCAGTGCTGCGGGTCAGGTCACCCCGGCGGTCAACGCCTTTTTCACCTCCACCTCGGCGGTGTGCGTTACCGGCCTGGTGGTGGTCGATACCGGAACCTACTGGAGCTCCTTCGGTCAGGGGGTGATTCTGGCCCTCATCCAGATAGGTGGCTTCGGCTTCATGACCAGCGCCACGCTTCTCATGCTGGCTTTCGGGCGCAGAATCGGGCTTCGGGAGAGGCTGCTCATCGGGGAGTCAATGGGGCTGTCGCGGCTCGGGGGGCTGGTCAAAATCGTGAGGAGAATGGCCATCTTCACCCTGCTCGCCGAAGGCATCGGGGCCGCCGTGTTCTTCATCCGCTTCTCGGCGGGAAACCCCCTAAAACTAGCCGTCTGGAAATCGGCGTTTCACTCTATCTCGGCCTTCAACAACGCCGGCTTCGACATCTTCGGCAACTTTCAGAGCCTGACGAACTACCGCGGCGACCCCCTGGTGGTACTGGCTACGGCGGCGCTCATCTTCCTCGGCGGTATCAGCTTTATGGTAATCCTGGACGTCTTTAAGAGCCGGGGGCCGGGCAGACTGTCACTCGATACCAAGCTGGTGCTGATTACCACCGGGTCGCTCTTGGCGGCCGGGGTATTCGTCATGCTCCTCACGGAGTTCATCGAGCCGGCGGCCTTCGGCGATGTCTCCCTAGCGCAGAAGGGGCTTATCGCCTTTTTCCAGTCGGTAACCGCCCGCACCGCCGGCTTCACCCTGGTTAATATGGGCACCCTGGCCCAGTACGCACTCTTTTTCACCATGTTTCTCATGTTCGTCGGTGGGGCGGCGGGCTCGACGGCAGGCGGCATCAAGGTCAATACCTTCGGTATGCTGGCGGCGACCATATGGAGCACCATCAGGGGCCGGGAGCAGGCCGGGGCGTTCGGCAGAGAGTTCAGCAGCCAGCAGCTGTACCGGGCCATCGCGGTGGTCATCCTCTCCCTGGGGCTGGTGGCCCTGGTCGCCTTCCTGCTGTCGCTGCACGAGGACGCCAGCTTTATCAACCTCCTCTTCGAGACGGTCTCGGCCTTCGGTACCGTCGGTCTGTCCACCGGGATAACCCCGACCCTATCGCTGGCGGGGCGGATAATCATTACCATTACCATGTTCGTCGGGCGCCTGGGCCCCTTGGCCCTGACACTGGCCCTAATGCAGCGCCAGCGCCCGAGTCAATATCGCTATCCGGAAGAAACGGTAAGGATTGGATAGGAGGGAGACATGAAAAAACAGATTGTGGTCATCGGTCTGGGGCGATTTGGCACCAGCCTGGCAACCACCCTGTCCTGCCTGGGGCATGACGTCCTGGCCCTGGACAGGAACGAGAAGGAAGTCCAGAACGTGGCCCCGCAGGTGACCCACGCCGTTCAGGTTGATGCCACCAACGAGGCACTGCTTAAAGAGCTGGGAGTCGGCAGCTTCGATATCGCCATCGTGGGTATCGGGGCGAGGGTTGATAGCAGCGTGCTAATCACCATTCTGCTCAAGAAACTGGGCGTCCCCTATGTCATTGCCAAGGCGGATAGCGAGCTGCACGGGAGCATCCTGGAGAAAATCGGCGCCGACCGGGTCGTCTACCCCGAGTGCGAAATGGGAGTCAGGGTGGCTCAGGGAGTGACCCTGCTTGATGTCTCAGACTATATGTCGCTTAGCCCCGGATACGGGGTCAGTAAGCTGGTGGCGCCGCCCTACTTTGTAGACAAGAAACTAAATGAGCTCGGCTTTGTCACTAAGGGCAAATGGGAGATAGCCGTCTTTCTCATCGTGCGCGGTAAGGAGGTCATCGTCAGCCCGCGTCAGAATGAGACGGTGAAGCCCGAAGACATCCTGATAGTGGCCAGCAGCCACGATGACCTGGAGAAGCTGCTCGCCGAGGCGAAGAAGAAAGCAGAAGAAGCGGAGAAGAATAACGAGAAGAAGTAGGGATATTTAATCTTATCTGCTCGATGTAATAGATTAGCATATAGTTAAGTAGCCTCTTTTTACACATTTTCAACTTTACGTCTGAGTATGAAGTAAGCTCGACACAAGATTCGGATAGTCTGAGATTATGCCATCAATTCCTAATTTCAGGGCGGCTCTGATATCTTTGGAACTGGTACAACCCCATATTAATACCGACATTCTATTCGACTTAACCTCTTGAATGAGCTCGGTATTAGCGAGTGGATATTTGACAATGACAGTGTCTGCTTGGACACGTTTGGCTATATCGAGTAAGTTCTGAACCTGATGCCCAATTATTATCGCCCTGTGAGTCTCTTGGGCTAACTGAAAGAGTTTAGAGAGCGGGTCTTCTCTAAATGATGCTACAAGTATAAGGTTCAAGCTTCCATGCATTCTTAGTATTTGCACAAATACGTCGATTGACTGAACTTGCTTGAGTTCGACCACCAGTTTCACTTGTCTCATACAGACATCAAGGGTTTCCTCTAACGTGGGAATTTTAAATTTACCGCGTAGCTTCACCTTTTCAATTTCGGCGAGTGGCAATCTGTTGATATTAATACCGAACAATTCGGCATCATGATAAACTATAAACCTCTGGTCGGCAGTTTCTTGGACATCAAACTCTATACCATCTACACCTATTTCAATGGCAGCCCGAAAGGCCTCAATTGTATTATCAGGAAATATATGGGTAAAACCTCTATGTGCTATGTTTAAGACATTCTTCATATGACCTTACTATGTTATTCCGACTCGCACGGGTATATTCCAAGCATATTCAAAGCCTCTAGCAATATGTTTTTCACTAAAGAAGACATTAATACTTCTCAAGTTTTGTAGAGTTCTATTACACAATTATAGCACTTAGGCTAGTATTAAAGGTGTCTGAGAGGGGATTTGCCCCTCTTTTTATATCTTCCCCTCTCCTTCGAAGGAGAAGGGGACACAGGGGGTGAGGGTAGCCAAAAACCTTATTCCTTTTCCCCGGAAATTCTAGTAGAATAACCCTGATGGCTAAAGAGGCTCTAACCCCGATACGGCAGCAGTACCTCAGGATAAAGCGCCGCTACCCCGATGCTATCGTCCTCTTCCGGCTGGGTGACTTCTACGAGACCTTTGATAAGGACGCCGAGATTGCCTCCCGGGAACTGGACATCGTCCTCACCTCGAGGGAGATGGGGAAGGGGCACCGGGTGCCCCTGGCCGGCATCCCCTATCACGCCCTGGACAACTACCTGGCCAAGCTCATCAACCGGGGCTACAAGGTCGCCATCTGTGAGCAGGTGACCAAGCCCGGCGAGACTAAGGGTCTGGTGGAGCGCGATGTAGTCCGGGTGGTCACCCCGGGCACGGTAATCGAGCCGGGCCTCTTGGACAGCAAGACTAATAACTACCTGGTGAGCCTGGTGCTGGGCGGCGATATGGCGGGCATCGCCTACGTTGATATAACCACCAGCGAGTTTGCCGTCACCCAGGTGGCTATCGAGCGCGCCTTCCCTGAGGTGGAGCGCCTCAAACCTTCGGAGATAATCGCCGCCGAGAGCTGCCAGCTACCCGAACTGGGAATACCGGTGACCCGACTTGAGGACTATTGGTTCGAGGCGGAGGCCGCCCGGGAGGCACTGCTCAAGCACTTCGGCGTGGCCGTCCTCGACGGCTACGGATGCAGCCACCTGTCCCTGGCGATAAGCGCTGCCGGAGCCATCATCCACTATCTAATGGAGACCCAGAAGGGGGTTCTGGGGCAGCTCACGCGCCTTTCCACCTACGCCACGGACTCGTTCATGGCCCTCGACCAACAGACCCAGAGAAACCTGGAGCTTTTCTACTCCAGCCGTCAGAGAACCAACGAGGGCTCGCTGCTTTCCGTTATCGACCTCACCCAGACCTCGATGGGCAGCCGTATGCTACGGCGCTGGCTGGGACAGCCCTTACTTGACATAAAGCTACTGAATAAAAGACAGGACGCCATCGACTGGTTCTATACTAATACCCTGGCGCGAAAGCAGGTCGCCACCCTGCTTAGTAACGTTAGTGACCTGGAGCGGCTCATTAACCGGGTGCGTAGCGGGGTGGCCATACCCCGGGAGCTGGTGAGCCTGAAGAATGGCCTAACGGCCATCCCCGAAATCAGGCAGGCTATCGAGGGTGGGGTGGGGAGCGACACCGTCGCCTGGCTCAGGGACGAGCTCAGGCCCCGTAATGACGTCGTCAGTCTGATTTCCGAGGCCGTAACCGAATCGCCGTCTTCGTCCCTGGGCGAGGGGGGCGTCATCAGGCAGGGTTTTTCCGAGGAGTTGGACGACCTACGCCTCATGACCAAAAACGCCAAGCAGTACCTGGCCAATCTGGAGCGCGAGGAGCGGGAGAAGACCGGCATCAAGTCGCTTAAGGTGGGCTTCAACAAGGTCTTCGGCTACTACATCGAGGTATCCAAGGCCAACCTGGCTCAGGTGCCGGAGAGCTATATCAGGAAGCAGACCCTGGTGGGCGGGGAGCGCTTCTTCACCCCGGAGCTAAAGGAGTACGAGTCTCTGATTCTGAATGCCCGGGACAGAATCAGCGAACTGGAAACGGATATCTTTCGGCGGGTATGCCGCCAGATAGCCACCGCCAGCGAGCCGATTCTGGCCGTGGCCGGCGCCTTAGCCCAGGTCGATGTTTTCTCCTCGCTGGCCGAGGCAGCCGTGCGCTACGGGTACGTCCGTCCCCAGCTTACCACCGGTGACGAAATCGCTATTACCGGGGGGCGTCACCCCGTGGTCGAGCGTGGTCTAGCGGAGAAGGGCTTCGTGCCCAATGATACCCTTCTCTCCAATAGTGATAGCCAGATTATCATCCTCACCGGGCCTAACATGTCGGGTAAGTCGACCTACCTGCGGCAGGTAGCCTTAATCGTGCTCCTGGCCCAGATAGGCAGCTTCGTGCCCGCCGAGGCGGCTACCATCGGCCTCGTGGACCGCATCTTTACCCGCATCGGCGCCGGTGAGGATATCGCCGCCGGTCAGTCGACCTTCATGGTGGAGATGGTGGAGAGCGCCAACATCCTGAATAACGCCACCCCCCGCTCCCTGATTATCCTGGACGAAATCGGGCGGGGCACCAGCACCTACGACGGGCTGTCCATCGCCCGGGCGGTAGCCGAATATATCCACAATGCCTCCGGGCTGGGCTCAAAGACCCTCTTCGCTACCCACTACCACGAGCTTATCGAGCTGGCCAGCATACTTCCCCGGGTGAAGAACTTCAACGTAGCCGTCACCGAGGAGGGGGGCCGGGTGGTCTTCCTCTACAAGATTATTCCCGGCGGGGTCGACCGGAGCTACGGCATCCACGTGGCGCAGCTGGCCGGGCTGCCCAGGTCGGTGGTACACCGGGCCAACGAGATGCTCGAAGAGCTAGAAGGGGACAAGCACCGCGGGGCAGAAAAGCCCCGAGGCCGCCGGGCGAAGAGGGAAGCCCCCCGGCAGATATCTTTCCTCGGGCAGAAAGCACCGGTGCTAGCCGAGCTGGAGGAACTTGACATAAACTCACTGACCCCGCTGGAAGCGCTCACCAGGCTCTACGAGCTGCAGAAGAAGGCTAAGGAGGGCTGATATGGAGAGTAAAGGCTACCTGGTAGCCCGCCGCCTGATACTGGCGGGGCGGATAATCGGGTTCGGGGTAGTCGGCTTTGTTCTCACCTTCCTGATTGGGGAAACCAGCCTCGAAGTTCTGGCCGAGGGCTGGCAGGCGGTCAGCATAGAACCTGTGCTCATAGGGGTGATTACCGGTATCGCCCTGGCCGGCTGTATCCTGTCCTGGTGGAGGCTGCGGCTCAGCGGTATCCTGCTCATTATAAGCGCCGTCCTGTGCGCTACCAATATACCGCCCCTCTCCCCGCTTATTCCCTATGACGTCGGCGTCTGGCTGATTGTCGGCCTACCGCGCCTGGTGGCCGGGGTGTTCTTCCTCGTCGCCTGGCGTATCTTGAGGGTAGAGGCCACCGGCATAATTACTATTTCTTAACCACGTAGTTTCTCAGCGTGCCCACCCCCTCAATCTTTACCTCAATAGTGTCGCCGGGCTTCATCGGCCCGATACCGCTGGGGGTGCCGGTAGCGATGACATCACCGGGCAGCAGGGTCATAATCCCGGAGACAAAGCTTATAAGCTCCGGGACGGGGAAGATAAGGTCACTGGTGTTGCCCCGCTGCTTTAGCTCCCCGTTAAGGTAGGCCTCCAGGTTAACGCCCCCGGGGTCGAGCTCCGTCTCAATATGCGGCCCGGCAGGCGCGAAGGTGTCGAAGCCCTTAGCCCTGGTCCACTGTATATCCTTCTTTTGCAGGTCGCGGGCGGTAACGTCGTTAAAGCAGGTATACCCCAGCACGTAGTCCAGCGCCCTGTCCGGCGCTACGTTACGGGCTTCGGTCTTTATCACTACCGCCAGCTCGGCCTCATAGTCAACCCGCTCCGAAGAATCGGGACAAACGATGTTATCCTCCGGGCCGATTATCGAGGTAGAAGGCTTGAGGAAAAGCAGGGGGCTAGCCGGAACGGGCATCTCTAGTTCCCGGGCGAGGCTGTGGTAGTTAAGGCCCACCGCCGCTATCTTAGAGGGGGTGCAGGGTGAGAGGAGCCTTACCTCGTCGATGCTGTACTGGCGGTTAGCTAATTTAAGCCTGGTGGCATTGTAGGGAGTACCTTCGATAGCCTGAATCAGGTCACCATCCAGAACCCCGTAGCTAACAGTTTCCCTAACCGCAAAGCGCACAATCTTCATAGCTGGCTTTGAGTCTGCTGCCGACCTCGATGCTGTTTATCATGACCTAATGGTGCGGCTTACACAGAATCTCCTTAATCTTAAGGTCGAAGAAGTTACGGCTGGTGGCTGGCCTCAACACCAGGGCGGTATCGGCGCCCTGCCC
>Ga0315537_1003985_pt1 | contig 10857 bp, 7 predicted proteins | sample SalMarSW160270MG_FD_203091 | JGI IMG/M metagenome (GOLD analysis project Ga0315537, IMG submission 203091) | Salt marsh sediment microbial communities from the Plum Island Ecosystem LTER, Massachusetts, United States - Salt Marsh Sediment SW1602-70 ... | reverse complement strand
GACGACGTTGTCGGGCCGGGAAGTGAAAGTATGACGAATCCAGTCGCCGTGTTCGTCAGTCCAGATGACCTTTATCTCGCTGTTCTCGAAATTGACGGTGCGCAGATAGTTACTGACCGACGCGGATTTAGGAAGATCGAGCTTCATCAGGAACGCCGGAATGGTGAGGTGCGGCTCGGTGTCCTGCTTGATCGGGCCTTCATTCATATGCTGAAGAGCGAGAGCGATGGCTTCGCTATTTTTCCCATCCAGCGCCAATTGCCTCACTTGCGGAAAAATATCCGCGACGTTTGGTGCCTCCAAGGGCCTCTTCCAGGGCATAAGCAGGCTTTCGTGGTGGAAAAGGATTTGCTCCGAGTATGGATCGCCCATCAACTCGATATTCATCGCACCATTGCCACAGGTGAGAGCCTCGCTGACCAAGTCCCCGGGGGCGATGCTGCAAAAGCCCCGCTGCGGCACGATCTTCCGGCTGACCCGTTCCGCCAGCGGCATCGGTGAGATCGGGTACGATCTCCCTACTTCCGGCAGTTTGGGCAAGAATGGATCTCCTTGCACGCGATCAAGATATTCAGCCGGACGATTGTCCTCCGACGGTTCTCCTGTTTTTGGTGATTCCTTTTCAGCCGCAGCGAGCAATGGCGATATCTCCAGAGAACCCAATAGGCCGGCAGCGGCCGCACTTGTTTTAACGAAATTTCTGCGTTTCATATTTTTTTTGATTTTTGCTTGTTGATTACACCCAATTAACCCAATCCAGCGGGTTGCGCTGGCCTATTTTCAAATGAACTTCCACCGGTTTTCCTTCCGGTAAGTGCAAATCGCAGGTAGCCTCGCCGGATTGTGGCTTCGCCGCCAAAACTCCGGAAGTCGCTGAAATTCCTTCGATACCATACCTGGCTATTAAAGTTACATCCTGTTTTCTAACTGAGGTGACGGTAAAGTCCACGGTCCCGGCATCCATGTTCCAGTCCAGTTTGTCCAGTCTCGCAAAGGTGCGAAGCAGCATTCCATTAATGGATCCCTTGATCAGCGAGGGAGGAAGTGCCGGAAGCACCTCAATCACACCGGGCCGGGAGTAGGCCAGCATTTCCATCATGATCGCGGGAATCCCGCCTTGTGCATCTGCTATTCGCATGTTGGCGTATGGGTCGTGAGGACAAATAAGTGTAGTGCCCACGAAGCCCTGTTCAAGCAGTTGCCGTAACTGGGTGTCCACAATAAAATTGTCTTTGAGCCTTGCTCCAACCAAACCTCGTTGGCAATGACTATGAGCAGCCAGGCGCTCCGGCACGCGCTTCCGGTCTGCTATCACCGCAGCCTTGGCCAGTTGCGGCGTGCGGTCCGGATCAAATTCGTCGCCGGGCCAGGCACCGTAGCATTGAGAGATATGCCGGTGATTATAACGATCTTCCAGATCGGGCCATGCCCATTCCTTCAAGGTACCATCCGGATTGAGCAAATAGGGCGGCAGCTTGGCCAGCATCGCCTTCCATTTCGGTATGCTGTCAGCCTCTATGCCCAGTAGCTCGCAAGACTCCACCAAATTGGCCAGGACTTCCCGGCACACCGAAATGTCCATGCTGGCGTTGATCACCGCCATGCACCCGGGGTTCAGGTTGCCGGGATTGTTCTCCGGTGAGAAGGATGGGACGAAGATGTAATTCCCATTTTTGTCCGTAACCGTCAGGAAGTCCTCGTAAAACAACGCCAGATCCTTATAAAGCGGTACCATACGCTTGCGGAGGAAATCCAGGTCGCCAGTTACAAGATAATGGTCCCAGAACGGGCGCAAAACCCAGCCGCCGGCGCTAATCCAGTAGGGATGCGGCCATGTCTCCCCTGTATTATCGGCGTAGTCGAACATGTTAAAAACACCGGAATCTTTGGACGGCGCGATAGGATAATGGGTGCCACGCATGCCGTAAATGTTCTTTGCATTGGTGCGGTAGTCCGGGACCAGACTTTCAACCCAATCGAAGTAGGCCATCTCTCCTTCGAGGTAATTGCCCAAGGATATTGGCGCAATTTGCAGGTTGATATTGACATTAGTCAGGGCCGACACGCTGCGATACTTACCGGTGGTGATGATAAACCAGTAGCGGCACATCTCGAAAAACGTCTTGAGAAATGCACCCGAATAGCCCGTGCTGGAATGCTGATCAGACAGAAGCTCCTCGGATGACAGGCCATACTTGGAGTTGTCGCCGAAATCCACGGTAACACGGTTGAGCATCTCGGACTGGACATTGCGGGCCCGCTCCAGTAACATAGGATAGTCCGGGGTGAGTCCTTCAAGCGACTGCCGGACAGTTTCCACCTTTTCTTCGCTGTAGTCTGGTAAATATTCAATGCGCGTGAGCAGCATCACGGACGACGCATTCTCGACCACCAGAGTGTCTCCATCCATGTGGACCGAGCCGCCGTCGCGGACCACGCGGGTCACGTTAGCATAGCCCCTGTTGTCCACCGAAGGGTCCAAACGGCCCTTGATAATCAGCCGCTGTTCGTTGAAGTCAATCTGTGTGTTGCCGGATCCGCCGCCTCCCCCCTGCGTTCCTCCGCGGCTACGTATTCCTGCAAAATCTTGCCCCCCTCTAATACCGCGTCCTCCTCCTCCTTCCGACATCTTGATACTGACATTCACTGACTGTCCGCTGGGGGCGGTGAGCCATTGGACCACGACATTGTCGGGCCGCGACGTGAAGATCCGGCGAACCCAGTCGCCATGCTCATCAGTCCAGTGAACCTTCACCTCAGTACTTTCGAAATCAACCGTGCGGAGATAGTTCCTGACCGATGCGCTTCCCGGATACTCCACAAGCATGGAGAATCTCCCGCCGCCGAACCCACCCATCCCCCGTCTGACGGGATTTTTTTGCCATTCGTCGTAAGCTAACATTACAGCTTCGTGGTATTTCCCGTCCAGCATCATTTGCCGCACCTTCGGGAACACATTTGCGATCTTAGATGTCTCTGAGGACTTCTTCCGGGGTGTGAACAGGCTTTCGTGGCTGAAAGGAATCTGTTCGGTGTAGGGATTGCCCGCCACCTCAATATTTATGGCTCCATTTCCGGAGATGAGAGCATCACCACCAGGTGCCAGACAGCAAAAGCCCCGCTGCGGCACAATCTTCCGCCTGATCCGATCCTCCAGCGGCATCGGCGAGATCTGAACGGCAGGCGTCAGTTTTGATTTGGCAAATACCGGCGGTCCAGGTAAATACTTATCTGCCCGCACCCTGTTAAGATATTCGGCTGAACGGATTTCTTTCTGTCCTGTTCCGGAAGATCCAGAAATTCGGGACGACTTATGAGGGGATTCCTTACAAGCCGTAAGGGGCAGAAACGAACCGGGGATACTAACCAGACTTGCTGCAACTGCACTCTTTTTAAGAAATATTCTTCTTTTCATAATTACATTATAAGGATTATAAGATCAATATGGAAGAGATATGGTGTAATGAAAACTTAGTCTAAATGATAATCAATTGAGCATTCAACTTCTCTGGTGGATTAACTATATTATTTTGATATAACCTTATAACCATACATTGCATAGTAAAGGATAAAGAGAAAAAATGGAATGGGAGCAAAGAAACCCACCGACATACTGGTTTTATCAGCAATCAGCCCCATAACAGGAGGAAAAACTGCACCACCTACTATTGACATAACAATAAAGGATGAAGCTTTTTTTGTTTTGGGTCCCAGGTCTTTTATTCCCAGTGCAAATATGGTCGGGAACATGATCGACATAAAGAAGAAAACTCCAAACAAGCTGATCAGAGAGATCCAACCAAGTCCGGCACTTACCAAAGGAAGCAGCAGGACACATATCAGGGCATAAGTGGCTAGCATACGTGTTGGTTTGAAAGACCGCATCAGGTAGCTCCCTGACATACGCCCGATCATGAAAAGGGCAAATCCTAAAGCCAGAAATAAAGGTCCATAATCTTTGTCGAAATGGACTTTCTGGTTTTCATCGGTAACAAAATTTATAAGGTAACTAAAAACACCTGTTTGTGCAGCAACATAAGAAAACTGTGCTATCACTCCCAATACAAAATGTCGTTGTGATATTAGTGGTTTACTGGTAGTTACAGGATCAGTGGCTCCGTCTGGCTTAACTTCATTTTCGTTTTCTTCTTCAGATATCTCAGGCAGGGGAGTCTTAATAAACAGGATAGCCACGGCAATAACAACGGATGCAATAACCACATATGGCAGTATCATGGAGCTTAGTTTCTCACCCTCTGCTACACTTTGTCCCTTATAAATATATAATCCGATCAGAGGGCCGATAACCCAGGCCAGGCCATTAAACGATTGAGAGAAATTTATGCGGCGTTCTGCAGTTTCCTTTGGCCCAAGCTTGGTGGTATAGGGATTAGCGGCGGTTTCAAGCGTAGCCAGTCCACACCCCAGGATAAATAGACAAATGAGAAAAATCCAGAAGGATTCGAAGGAAGTGGTTCCGGCAATCAATAAGGCTCCAACGGCAAAAAGGGATAAACCAAGGATAATTCCTCTTTTATATCCGAATTTTTTCATGAAGTATCCGGCAGGCAGTGCCATACTGAAATATGCTAAATATACCGAAAACTGGATCATTCCTGATTTAGCCTTCGACAGCTCCAGCATATCCTGAAAATGTTTATTCAATGTATCGAGCATGCCGTGTGCAATTCCCCACAAAAAGAAAAGTGCCGTGATGAGGATAAACGGTACCAGATTTTCTCTGGTTGTCAATTTCTCTGCCTTCATGCAAATAGATTTTGGTTAGTTTTTATGATAAAGTTACTTCTCAGATATACTCATTTAAACTGTTATTTCTTAAAAACTCAACAAGTGGTTTTACATTTTCACTTAACTCATAAACCTGTTCCCACCCGCTATATCATTCCAATGGAAGCTGCCTCTCACTACATATATATTATCCTTAGGTGTAATAGGAAGAAACCTGTTGATGGTGCTTTGGATAAGCGTCTCCATGCTAATATTTCACTTTAATCCTGACAGCCCCTTCAATTTCCTTTTCCGAAGCCACTACAACATAACCGCCACCGCTTCCTGAGGTAATGGCGCCTGGATAATTCGGAAAGTATTTAGTTTCCATTTCATGCATCACGTAATCGGGGACCGTATTCGGCAGCATTTTTCCCCAGGCCAGAAACGAATTGGTCATGGCCTTCCCCAATCCCTGAACTTCCCTTTTCAGTATACTTTCCCAGCATTCATTACCAGAATTTACCAGTTCTTTCACATACGACCTGTCAAGATGCTTCTCCCGGATGGGATCATAGCCTGCAGGTCGCGGATCGAGAGGTATAAGATATAGCACGCTGGAGAGCCAGTCACAAATGGCGGGATCAATACAGGACTCTATGTTGGCAGGCCAATATTCGCCTTCATAATAAAGCCGGTTGATGCCGGGAGCCAGGATCCCTATCTGATCCTGTGAACCGGAAATATATTCCGATCCGGGAGGATTTTCTGCTCCAAATAACAACTTAGCATTCATGATCGGGTCGCCTTCAGGTATTTTACCTCCCCATAATTCCAGCGCAATTTTCCTGGAACTGGTGGCCATACCCGACCGGCCATTGAATTCCAGGGTTGGCCATATTTGGGCAACAACAACAGAGCCGGGATATACCTCTGATACCCAGGGCTGATCCATCCAGCCTCCAGCTAAGCAAAGGCGGTAGGGGAACTGCATCTCACGCTTGGAATCCGAGCTTGATCGGTAAGGCAGTCCTTCTTCCGGTATCCGCTTCAGAACGATGTATTCCACTCCTAGTTGTTCAAATAACTTTTTTTTCTCAGGTGTATGGCCATCTTCATTTACTATGAAGATATCCGGTTTGATCCTGTGTATATCAGGTTCAAAATCAAGCATACTTTCTCCCGATGAAATAAAGGCTTCATGTACATACTTCACTGATCCTACAATATACTGTCGTTCTTTCTCCGAAAAATAGGGTGCCTTGCCCTTTAATTGCAAAAGGTTTTTATCCTGGCCCACAGCTACATAAAGCTTACCATAAGCTGCTGCAGTTTTGAAAAATGCAATATGACCTCCATGTAATAAATCAAAGCAGCCGCTTACCAGTACTGTCTTTTCTTTCATCAGTAATACAATTAGTGTAATTGTTTTACATGATTCTGAGATGCGGCCTTTATCGCTTTATCATTGATCATCTGTTCCTTAATCCACGCATAGGTCTTGCTGAGACCTTCCTTCAAGGATATCGAAGGCTCCCAACCCAGGTATTTCTTAATTAATGTATTGTCGCTGTTACGGCCACGAACACCTTTGGGAGCATTAAGATCATACTTTCGGGTAAGTTTGTATCCGGCAATGCCTTCAACTATGTCCACAAGCTGGTTGATCGAAACCATTTCACTGCTTCCCAGGTTGATCGGTTCTTCAATATTGCTGTACATTATGTCGATGATACCTTTGATGCAGTCATCAATATACATGAAGCTCCGGGTCTGGTTTCCATCACCCCAGACTACAATTTCATTCACGCCGTTTAATTCCTTATCAATCACTTTCCGGCAAATGGCTGCAGGAGCTTTCTCCCTTCCGCCGTCATATGTACCAAAAGGCCCATATACATTATGGAACCTTGCTACGCGGGTAATTATGTCATAATCTTCTGTAAAATGGCGGCACATCCTTTCGCTAAAAAGCTTTTCCCAGCCATATCCATCCTCTGCCAGTGCCGGATAGGCATCTGATTCCTTCAATCCCGGATTATCGGGATCATTCTGTTTATCTCCATTATAGACACAGGCCGACGAAGAATAAAAGAACCTTCCAATACCACAATCCCTTGATGCCATAAGCATATGTGTATTAATCAGTACGCTTAACATGCAATCTGCCTTATGGGTCTCAATGAATCCCATACCACCCATATCTGCTGCCAGGTTAAACACCTCATTATATCCGTTGACAACCCTGTAGCAATTTTCTTTAATATTCAGATCAAGGACAAGGTTATCTGCCTTTTCGGATACCTGGTACCATTGGTTTAATGGTTTCTTATCCACAGCCCTGACCTGATATCCCCTTTTTAATAATTCCAATACAAGATGTCCTGCGATAAACCCGCCTGCTCCTGTTACAACTGCTTTTTTCATTGCTCAATTCTTTAGTATTAATAATATTATTTGTCAGTTATAAATCATAATAGTAAACGATAATAATATCCCTGATTGCTTACCCGGTAACTTACGCGTGTAAAGATTCAAATTTATTTATTTGTCAGGAATTAGCAAAGAGAATTACTGATTTTATAGTAAAAAAAATCAACATAAGAATAAAGGAATTATATAGTGTTATCTTGATCAACAGGTAAAACCTTAACGTACTTGTAAGTTCTATTCCTTTTAATGATTCTGAACGATAATGGTGAATTTTCATGACATCCTTATAGAATCGAATTATTTATTATACGTTGTATGTTTAGAGTTTTCGCCATAGATACAGTAAACCTTATCAGGATTTTTAGTTACCCATGTATGAATGTTTGATCTACCACGACATTAATGAGACACATATAAGCAACTTGAAATACCATGTAGTTTGTTTAATTAATATTAGTTCAACAAGTTAGAAGAATACATTGATAATTTGATCTTGACAGATTAAATATTTACTATTTTTATTATTTATAACGTATTATAAATTCTCAATTAGGATTATTGACAGATAGTTAGGTTGGCAGTATTAAGTTATTAAAACAGTTTAATATGAAGCTATTTTCCAGTTTATTTTTTGTATTTGTGTCGGTAACATCTGCCATAGGGCAAAATAAGGATAAGGCGATAACACATTACCTTTTCCCCGAATTTTATGCCGGCAAAGTCCTTATGAAAACAGGCAATATAGAAGAAAGCAGGCTGAATTATAATTCACTGACGGAGGAAATGATATTTGAAACCAAAGGAAAGTATCTTGCACTGGCCAACGCGGGATTAATAGATACGGTATATATCCAAAACAGAAAATTCATTCCTGCCGGTAAAATTTTTTATGAGGTTCCTGTGAATGTGAAAATGCCGCTGCTTATAAAACATACATGCAGCGTTATACCCCCGGGTAAACCAACCGCTTATGGAGGGACATCGGAGACCACATCTGTTACCATTATTAATATGCTTTTTCAGTCAGGGAGGGCTTATGATTTGAAACTGCCCGACGATTATAAAATTAATGCCACCACCGATTTCTATTTAAAATCGGAGAATAATTATGTCAGAATAAACAAGGTTAAACAGGTAATTAAGTGTTTCCCCGAGAAAGAAAGGGAGATTATAGAATTTGTAAAGTTGCATAAAACTGATTTCGATAATAAGGAGGATCTGATTGACCTGATTATCTTTTGCAATAAATGACAAAAAAGTCTATGTATTATTCTAAGGAACTTAACCTGCCTGCATACCCTGTATCATACTATAAAAGTAAAAATTCTATTCTTCTTTTCCCGACAATATATTTTCAAGACGTTCGCGCTTTTTGTAATTTTTAAAGTTAAAAGATTCGGCAAGAGCTATTAATTCCTCTTCTGTTAAATCCTTAAATAAATTACAATATTCCGGTATCAATGCTTCCGCAAAGAGGATATGCCGAACCAATAAGGCTATATGGCTTTTTTGCCCTGATGGATAAGGATTGTATTCAGGAAATTCCTTTTCAAATAACTCCTCAATGGGTGACAATGCCTGTCTGATGCCTTCATCTGTAGAACCCCAGGCATCGGAACCCAGGTAGTTTTTCTTTTTCAGGAAATCGCCTATCAGCTTCATGTACGGGGTATTTTCATCCTGCGAAATGATTGCCTGAAGCCCCAGGTCCTTATACAACCAGATACACCAGCTTACATTATACTTATCGTAGATAGCCAGTTGATCTTTCAGTACCTGATACCTCATTTCGTCTTTTTCCGGGATACCGGTATAGACTGGCCCGAATTCTCCCACCCAAATAGGCACATTATGCCGGAGCATAAATTCACTCTTTTTAAGAAAGGTGTTCTCGAGGGTATCTTTGTCTACATACCTTCCCCTGGAATAGCCCGGATAATCTCCGCCATCAATAAATCCGGGATCAGCATAATCATGATTTGTGTAAACCACATCGTCCCAAATCTCAGTGAAAATGTCAAATTCAGTGGAATAACTGTTCCCTTCGATAAACATAATATGGTTCGGATCAACCTTGCGTACGGCTTCATATAGCCGTTTGTAATATGGAAATACCTTTTCCCTTGTGGGATCAGCAGGTTCGTTTATTAAATCATAACCTGCCACCCAGGGTTGATCTTTATAATGTTCGGCAATAGCTTCCCAGAGGGTCACCGCACGATCCTGAAAATCTTTATGGACCCACAAGTATGCCATATGTGTAGGATTGTCGCTGTGCCAGTGCTGATTCTGTGCACCCGGTAATGCATGAAGATCAATGATAGTGTAGATCTGGTGCTTTGCACAAAGTTCAATAACTCTGTCAAGGTATTCAAAGCCCTCCTCCTTAATCACTCCCGGATTCATATCATCTTCAAAACGGCGGTAGTTAACAGGAATACGGACCATATTTAATCCGAGGTTTTTAATATATTCGGCATCCGACTCAGTGAAATAATTTTTGTAAAACTCATTAAAGAAAAGGTCGTATTTCTCTTTTCCGAGCACCTTTAATAATTCTTCCCTCATCGCTTCTTCATTAGCAGGGTACCCATCAATAAAATTTTCAAAATGCAGCATTCCTCCTAATCCGAAACCCCGTAAATAAACAGTGTCACTCTTCTGGTTGACTATTTTATTACCCGATACTTTTAACAAATTCTCATTTAATGAAGTTTCAACTTCATTCTTGTTTTTTCCCTGATTTGAGCAACCGAATGTCAGCACCAGAATTGCAGTGCAGCATACGAAACAGATAATTTTTCTTTCCATAATCTTAGTATTGTTTTAGAATCCTGTAGTACTTATTATTTTATTCATTAATATATTATATTCAGTATCATATAAGATAGCACCTCACTTTTCGGCTGATTCACTGACATTTTTTCTAAGAGTCTTAACATCACGCAGCAAGATCGCCTGGTTGTCACTTTCATTCAAACTTCTCACACTATTCATCTGGAGTTGATCAATCTTTTCACAAATAAGTGCCGGACGTTCGTCCTTCTCAAGTTTGCTAAACCGTATATTTTGCATCTCAAGATCTTTTATATAACGACAATACATACCATAGCAATTCGGCAATTCGATGGGATCACCGACTCTTTCCGGAACAGGGTTGTCAACCATTTCTTTAGTGCCTTCGCTAACAGACTGGATTGTTATATTCGTTAGCAAAATATTTTCAATGGGCCTTTCCACACTTCCCTGTATAAGAGTAGCCACATTTGGCTTTCCGACACCTGTTGCGGTTAAATTATTTATATGTACATTCCTGATAGCAGCATCCTGACTTTGACTTGAAAATGACCCCTGGAGTGACATCCATACCGGGCATCTCAGGTCTCTGATAGTAACATCGGAAATAATAAGGTTTTCAATTAATCCGCCGCCGGCCAGCCAGAATCCCGACAACGAATCGTAATCACCGTGCCATGAATTATGGTAAATTAGATCTTCTCGTTTGGATGGTGTATCATGGGTACGATGATTGAAAATACCAGGACCGTTAATTAATATGTTGGAAAAAACCACATCTTTCAAACCACCCCTGTAATTTCTCATGCCATTACAGGTGGAGTTCAGTGTGCAGTTTGAAACCACGATCTTCTCCCATCCGCCACCGGCAACACAATCATCGCCAGTCGTAAACTGGCA
>Ga0315537_1003983_pt1 | contig 10859 bp, 15 predicted proteins | sample SalMarSW160270MG_FD_203091 | JGI IMG/M metagenome (GOLD analysis project Ga0315537, IMG submission 203091) | Salt marsh sediment microbial communities from the Plum Island Ecosystem LTER, Massachusetts, United States - Salt Marsh Sediment SW1602-70 ... | reverse complement strand
CCTTTTTGTGTGTCTTTGTGGTTCACCATGTCTTCAGACCGACCAATCCGTTTATGCGATTGGCCACTATCGTGATTGCCATGACCATCGGGTCAGTGAGTGGTAGCTTGTTGGGGTTTGTTGTTATAGGGGAAAAGCCCTTCCGATTTATCCACGAGTCAGGTTTTTTTATCCATATAGTAATCCTTGGAATCCTGTTTGGATCGATCATAACCTACTACTTCTTCTCCAGGGAGAGAATCCGTTCTACAGAAACCCTCATGCAGGAAGAGCGGATCAAACGGTTGACCAGTGAGAAAAAGGCTGTGGAGACCAACCTAAAGCTTCTCCAGGCACAGATCGAGCCCCATTTTTTGTTCAACACCCTGTCCAATATCCTCAGCCTGCTCGACACCGATCTGAAAAAAGGGAAATCCATGCTGATGGATCTCATCCGCTATTTGCGAACTTCCCTCGCCAAGACACGTGCGGAGGGAACCACCCTTGGGCAAGAAATGGAGCTGATCAAGGCCTATCTCAACATCTTTAAGGTCCGCATGGAAGGTCGACTGCGCTACAGGATTGATGTACCGGATAACATCAAGGAATTCCCCTTCCCCCCCATGCTGGTTCAGCCATTAGTGGAAAACGCCATCAAGCACGGGATCGAACCGAAAATCGAGGGGGGAGAGGTAATCATACAAGCGAAGAGCAATGGAGATATGATTAGTGTGGAGATTGCCGATACCGGTACCGGGCTCTATGAAGATGGCGAGGTGGGTTTGGGGCTCGCCAACGTCAGGGAACGACTCCAATCCCTGTATGGTGACCGAGGGCGATTGATTCTGGAAGAGAATCGCCCTTCCGGACTCAAGGCGATTATTGAGGTGCCCCATGGAACAGATTAAGGCGATCATCGCCGATGACGAAGATCAATTACGCAGGTACCTAAGATCGCAGCTCTCTGAGGTGTGGCCCGATCTCATCATATGCGGCGAGGCCAGCAACGGCCAGGAGGCCCTAGAGCTGATCGAACAATGCCGACCTGATATCGCCTTCCTCGATATCAGGATGCCGGGTTTATCCGGGATCGAGGTCGCCAAAGAGATCGCGGGGTCATGTTGGGTCGTCTTTGTCACCGCCTATGATCAGTACGCAGTGGAGGCCTTCGAACACGAGGCCATCGACTACCTCTTGAAGCCGGTAACCACTGAACGCCTTGAAAAAACCGTCATGCGCTTAAAAGACTGGACCACCTCCTCACAGAGACCCCCGCAAGAGATCGCAAAAATTGTGGAGCGATTGATGACCAGCTTGCCGCAGAGACAAGCACCGAAGTATTTGCAAATTGTGCGAGTCCAGAAGGGAGATGGTGTCCGGCTCATTCCCGTAGAAGAGGTGTACTATTTCAAGGCCAGCGATAAATACACCATGGTCATAACCAAAGAAGGGGAATCACTCATCAGGAAGCCTATCAAGGAACTGGCCGATGAACTGGATCCCCAGCAGTTCTGGCGCATCCACCGGGGAACGATTGTCAATATACATTACGTTGCTCAGGTAAGCCGTTCTGTGACCGGCAGGGGGGTTGTCAGGCTCAAAGGCCGGTCGGAATCGCTTGCAATCAGCAGGCAGTACATCCATCTCTTCAAGCAGATGTAGCGATCTACACGGTATCATGCAACAAGATACCTTATTCAGATGTTTTCCCTTTGATGAGGGCATGGACCCAGTCCAGGATGGGCTGCACCCGCGGTGCTAGGAGCTCACGGGCCTCTCCATAGCCTAGCCATCGATATTCATGGTGCTCCGGTCTGCCCAGTTCCTGGCTGATCGGCAAAACGACCTCGGTCTGGCTGGTCTCCGCCACATAGTAGCGGGCCACCTTGCCCGGACCGTACGGTTCGGTCTCCCGGTAATCATGACCCCAAGAAAAAACGAGATCGTTGAGGCCGGCTTCTTCCCTGACTTCACGACAGGCTGCCTCACGGGGCTCTTCGCCGCCCTCCACAATGCCCTTGGGAAAATCCCAGTAGTCGTAGGCGCGTAACAAGAGATACTGCCAGATATCCCCCTCGCGCCGCACCACGATCACCCCTGCCGACAAGGTCTGTGATCCCATCTCAGGACTCACGGAGTGGATGCCCCACCACGGTCTCTAGATCGTCTATGCACTGATCCTCGTCCAGAAATAGCACTGCTATAAGTCCCCGCGAACGCGCACGCTCCACATTGCCCGGATCGTCGTCCACAAAGACCACCTCCTGGGGGATAAGTCCGAGGTCGGCCACGACATCGTCGAATATGGAAGGATCGCGTTTGCCCTTGCCCAGGTGGTAGCTGTTGTAGACCTTGTCAAAATCTTGGGAGAGGTGCAGTTGTTCATCCAAGTAATCGAGCCACTCGGTTTGATCGCTGAGGATGGCGGTGATATACCCCTGTCGGCGCAGGGTGCGGACCACGGCACGCATGCGGGGGCGTGCTGCGAAGCGCGATGCAATGGCCAGAAACAGGGAGTCTAAATCACCGGCAATGCCGGTTTTGCCGCGCAGGATGTGCCAGAAGTCCTCCGCCGTTCCCTGGCCAATGATATAACCGGATTCGTAGATCGCATCATAGGCCGCTTGATGGACGGCCTGCGGATCGAGCCCTTGTTGGCGGGCTAAATCATAGAGCCCCTCGCGAAATCCCTCTTCCACCAAAACGCCACCGAAATCAAACAGAACCGCACGGATGGAGTCTTCTTTCATGACATTGTTGTTATAGTTCAACCGTGTAAAAAACTCAACCCTCAGGTGTCGTGTTCATCCGTTATCAAAGAGAAGTGGATGCCTTTACAAAAGGACCGTGCGATGGTAGCATAAACTCCACAAAAATCACTCAGCGGGGACTCATCCATGGCAAGACAAAAAAAAGGGGCAATCCTCTGCCCCAATTGTAACAGCCTGATCAGCAAAAACGAATCTCGGTGCCCCTACTGTGGGATAACCCATCCTGGATCGTGGTGGAAGCATAACATTTGGACCCGGGCATTCCGTGGTACGGACCAACTCCTCAAGGCCATCATCTACACCAACATCGGCATCTACGTGCTCTCTATCCTGCTGTATCCCCGGGGATCCAGCCTCTCTCTCAACCCCTTTACCCTCTTATCACCTGACATTGAGAGCCTGAAACTCTTAGGCGCAACGGGGACCTATCCCATCGACCATGGCCGGGGGTGGTGGACCCTCCTCTCCGCCAACTACCTCCACGGCAGCGTCCTCCATATCCTGTTTAATATGTTTGCGTTGAGATATGTGGGCCTTCTCGTTATGGAGGAATATGGAACCTATCGCATGTTCATCATTTACACTCTCGGTGGCATCTTCGGCTTCGTGGTCTCTTATCTCTTCGGTGTTCCCCTTACCATTGGTGCCTCTGCCGCCGTCTGCAGCCTGATCGGCGCGGTCCTCTACTACGGCAAAAGCAGAGGAGGTGCTTATGGCCAGATCATCTTCCGACAGATCGGCGGCTGGGCAATTGGAATATTTATTTTCGGTTTGCTGGTGCCGGGGATCAATAACTGGGGGCATGGAGGGGGGATGCTTGGTGGCGTCATCCTCGGTTTCCTCCTGGGGTATCAAGAGCGCAGGGGGGAGAACCTCTTTCACAAGCTCCTCGCCGGTGTGTGTATGGCCGTGACAGTAGTAATTCTGGTTTGGGCGATTGCCTCTGGCGTCTATCTGCGCATGGTGGGATAACAGGGAGGGGTGCCGTGTCGGAAGAGATAGATCAGAAGATCAAAGATGCCATTCAGCGCGCAGTACAGCAGGAGCCCTTTGCGCAGGCCCTCAACATGGAACTAGTCGCCCTGGAACAAGGCTATTCCAAAGTGGAAATGACGTACGACCCTGCGGCCATGAATAACATCTACGCACGGGCCCACGGCGGCGCCATCTTCGCCCTCATCGACGAGGCCTTTGAGACGGCCAGCCAGACGCGCGGGACCATTGCCGTGGCCTTAAACGTAAATGTCAACTATGTATCCAGCCCACAAGGGGGGGCGAGGCTGCGGGCCGAGGCACGGGAGGTCAGCCGGACCAAAAAGACGGCCACCTACGACATCAAGGTCACGGACCAGGATGGGGGGGTGATCGCCACCTGCCACGCCCTGGCCTTTTGCACCGGCAAACCCATCCCCTTTGTGTGACGGGAATTTCCTATGAGGATTGCACTGTGAAGGATGAAAGACGTTCCTATCCCATTACGGAGTGGCCGGAGGGTGACCGCCCGAGGGAAAAGCTCTTGGCCCAGGGATCGGAGTCCCTCTCTGACGCGGAGCTGCTGGCCATCCTCCTCAGGACAGGGGACGGGACGAGCGGCAAGACCGCCCTCGATCATGCCCGCCAGCTGGTAAAAAAATTTGAGACCTTTCGAGGCATCGCCTCCGCAGCGACCGCTGAGCTGTGTGACCTCAAGGGGATCGGACCGGCCAAGGCGGCGGCCGTGAAGGCGGCCATGGAAATCTCCCGCAGGTATGCCACGGAGAAATTCCCCCAGGGGAAGACCTTTAGTCACAGCAACGATGTCTTCGCCCATTTCCACCAGCGCTTGAGGGATAAGAAGAAAGAGTGTTTCTTCATCCTCTTGTTGGACAGTAAGAACAGGGCCATGAGAGAAGAACGAATCTCGGAGGGGACCTTGACCAGCTCCTTGGTGCACCCCCGTGAGGCCTTTACCCCCGCCATCAGGGAATCCGCTGCCTCGTTGATCTTAGTGCACAACCATCCCAGCGGCGACCCTACCCCCAGTCGAGAGGATGAGGAGATTACCCGTCGACTGGTGGAGGGGGGCAAGCTGCTCGGCATCGGTGTCCTGGATCACATCATAGTCGGGCAGGGGAGATACTACAGCTTCGCCGATGAGGGGCGACTGGGAGAAACGGCGAGATGAAACAAGATGCCTTGTTGCTGAGGGTGTGCACGGAGAAACGTTGTGATCCAGAGGCCCCCCTCAAGGCCGAGTTGGACATCATGCAGGAAAAGGCCGAGGCCTTAGGGCAAGCCGGGAGAAAGGTGGATGAAAGCCTGCTGCGCCTGAGGGCCTTGGAGGAACGGATAGGGATATTGGTGGAGGAAGGAAAGACCACGGCGGAGATAAATGCTTTGATCAAGGAATTCAACCAGTTGCGTGAGACGGCCCTTCAGCGCCTCCATCACCTGATCATCCACCGTGAGGCCATTGGGTTTCGCCGGCATGCACACGTGAAAAAGATGTACAGCATCCCCCTGAAAAAGCGACCTCTTTCTGATGGAGAAGTACGAGAGGATTATCACCCATAACGACATGGATGGCGTGGTAAGCGCCGCCCTCTGCTCTTATTGCTTTCCGATCGATGACGTTCGGTTCACGGGGCCCAACGCCATCACCAGAGGGGAGATCTCCGCCACTGAAAAGGATATTGTGTGCGACCTACCTTATCCCCTGCACTGTGGTCTGTGGTTCGATCACCACGAAGGAAACGCCGAGGATGTACGGTACAGAAATATCGACCTGGAGGCAATTGCGGGGAGGTTCGCGCCTCAGGCAAGCTGCAGCAGGGTGGTGTACGAGTATTTCGCCGAACAGGGGGTTACATGGCCCCGCTATTTCGAAGAAACGGTGGAAGAAACGGACGTGATAGACAGTTTTGCCTATCGTAGCGTTGAGGAGTGGCGTAGAGAGACCCCCGGCAAGCTGGTGGATTACTTTCTGAAGGCGGGAGGCGTTACCCAGCGCGAAAAACATCGCTCCATGCGAGAGCTGGTGGGGTGGGTACGAGATCTCCCCCTGGACCAGGTGGCGGCCTTGCCTGCGGTCCAAGAGGGGATTGCACAATACAAGCGGGAGGAAGAACGCATGCTCAAACTCATTGAAGAGGACGCCTATTTCCTTCCCCAAGATCGGCACAAAGAAATCGTCGTCATCGACCTCACCCGACACAATCGCCCTCCCCACATCATCAAAAATCTGGCCTTCCTCCTCTATCCCCAGGCCGTGGCCGTCTTGGAGATCCACTCGCTCTTCGACCGGGGGGTCAAGACCACCAACTTGGGATTCAGCATCTCCCTCGGCTTCACGGTAAACCAGCAGGAGTATACAAAGGACCTCGGAGAGATCATGCGGGAGTTGAATATGGGAGACGGCCACCGGGGGGCGGCCGGCGGAACCGTGTACGCCCATGCCAAGGCCGAGATGCTCACCAAGAAAGAAGAAGTGCTGCAGGGGATTTATAAGCTCTGGATTGACCAAGGGTAGGAATGGCCCCCATGGTTATCCTGACGTGAGAGATCAAAGGAAACGGTTGGAGATCGATCAATGAAGGATAAACTGGAAACAATGCATCAACTGGTGCAGAACAAACGCAAGGTGTTGATCGTTACACACACCAACCCTGACCCCGATTCCATTGCCAGCGCCTATGCCCTGCGCCACCTCTTTGCCTCATGGGGGATAAACTCGGTGCTCGTCTATGGGGGGATTATCGGCCGTGCGGAGAACAAGGCCATGATTACCAGGCTGCGTATCCCCATACGATCCATTCAAACGGTCAACCCCTTTAATTTTAAGGTGGTCTCTCTGGTAGACGCCCAGCCATTTTCGGGCAATACCCCGTTGCCTCCCTCCCTCGTGCCCAGCATCGTCATCGACCATCATCCGGCGAGAAAGACCTCCCGTTTGAAGAAGGTCCCCTTTGTGGATATCAGGCCGGACTATGGGAGTACCGCCACCATACTGGCGAAATATCTCTTGGAGGGGGGTGTTGAAATCAATCGCAAGGTGGCCACGGCCCTCTACTACGGGATCATGTCGGATACGCGGTACTTGGGCAGAAACACCAATGAGATGGATATAAAGATCTCAACTGATCTTTACCCCAAGGTCTTGGTGAAGACCCTTTCTCAGATCGAACATCCCCGCCTCCCCCGGGAATACTTTCGCATCCAGCAAAAGGCCCTCCAGAACACGGTGTGGTATCCTCCCAAGGGGGTCTTGATCAGCGAACTGGAGAACCTGGTGGACCCGGATATGGTGGCCATCATAGCCGATTTTTTGATCCGCATGGAGGGGGTTCGATGGGCACTCGTCCTCGGCCGATGGGATCATGCGGTCTTTTTCTCCCTGCGGACAACGGGGCACCAGAAAGGCGGCGTGGATAAACTGGCTCGTGACCTAGTCAAGGGGATAGAGGGGGGAAGCGCGGGAGGGCATGAGGCCACTGCAGGGGGGCGGTTGGAACTGGCTTCCCCAGAGAGCAGAGAGGGGGCCACACAGAAGCTGAAAGAACGGTTCCTCAAACTGCTCGATTGTGATATATCAAAGGGAATTCCTTTTGTCTAATAGAAGATAAGAGAGGAGGGAGTGTGTAATGGACATTAAGACGGTACGGCTCGAGATCCCAGAGGGTGCCAATATCATCTTGGGACAGAGCCATTTTATCAAGACGGTGGAAGACCTCTATGAAGTGATAGTGAGCGGTGTGCCGGGGGCAAAATTCGGCATCGCCTTTTGCGAGGCCTCGGGCGATTGCCTCATCAGGTCAGAGGGGAATGACCCCGATATGATCACTGTCGCCCAACAGAACGCCTCCGTGGTGGCGGCTGGCCATACCTTTGTCGTGGTGCTCAAGGATGCCTTCCCCATCAACTGCTTGAACGCCATCAAGATGTGCCAGGAAGTCTGCACCATCTACTGTGCCACCGCCAACCCCCTCGAAGTGATCGTCGCCCAGACGGAACTGGGAAGAGGCATTATGGGAGTGATCGACGGTGAACCGCCTAAAGGGATCGAGGGCAAAGAGGGGGTTGAGTGGAGAAAAAAACTGCTGCGTGATTTTGGCTATAAATTATGATTTCTTTTGACCAGCCTTTTTCTTGGCGGCCTTTTTGCTCGTTTTTTCTTTTTCCTTCGTGGTCTTCTTTATTTCCGGAGGAATTAGTTCGATAAGAGCAAGGGCCGCCCCATCTCCCTGACGATTTCTGGTCTTGTAGATGTGGGTATATCCCCCGTTTCTTCCCGTAAAACGGGGGGCGATCTCGGTAAAGAGCTTGTGAGCCACCTTTTTGCTGTTGATGACCCTCAGGGCCTGACGATGGGCATGCAGGTCCCCCCTCTTCCCCAACGTAATGAGACGCTCGGCAAGGCGGCGTACCTCCTTGGCCTTGGCCTCGGTGGTCTCAATCCGTTCATGGTCAAAGAGAGAGGTAACCATATTGCGCAGCATCATGAGACGATGGCTTGTAGTGCGGTTTAGTTTTCTCCCGGCCGTGCGGTGTCTCATGAATTACTCCTTAATCTTCGCTCTCTTCTTGCTCTTCAGGAGGAGCAAGTTCTTTCGTATTCATCCCCAGGTGAAGACTCATCCCCTCCAAGACCTCTTTAATCTCGTTCAATGATTTTCTGCCGAAGTTCTTGGTCTGCAGGATTTCCTGTTCCGTCTTTTTGACCAATTCTCCGATATATTGGATGTTGGCATTCTTGAGACAATTTGCCGATCTGACCGATAACTCAAGTTCATCCACACTCTTGGTCAGTCTCTCGCGCAACTCCTCCAATTTCTTCTTTTTTTGTTCCTCATCATCCTCGGTTGGGAGCTCCTCGGGGGGTTCCTCAAAGTTGATAAATATGGTCAGCTGATCCTTAAGGATCTTGGCTGCCAGCGCGACGGCATCATCCGGCTTTATCGTTCCGTTGGTCCAGATCTCGAGCGTGAGTTTGTCATAGTCGGTGATCTGCCCTACGCGCGCATTGGTCACGGTATAATTCACTTTCTTGATGGGGGTAAAAATGGCGTCGATGGGAATGGTCCCGATCGGCATATCTTCTTCTTTATTTCTCTCGGCGGTGATATACCCCTTTCCCGTCTTTACCGTCATCTCCATCTTCAGCGTAGCGCCCTTGCCGAGAATAGCGATGTGCTGCTGCGGATTGATCACCTCCACATCGGCATCGCTGATGATATCGGATGCGGTGACCTCTTTTTCACCTGCAATCTCTACGCGTACGGTCTTAGGCCCGGGACCGTGAAGTTTGAAGACCACCTCTTTCAGGTTGAGGATGAGATCAGTCACATCTTCCTTGACACCGGGCAATACAGAGAACTCATGCAGACTCCCGTCTATCTTGATCGCCGTGATGGCCGCACCCGGAATTGATGACAGCAGAATCCTTCTCAGAGAATTTCCCAAGGTTATGCCGAAACCCCGCTCAAGGGGTTCCGCGACGAATTTACCATAATAGTCGGTTAAGACCTCTTCATCAATCTCAAGCCTCCTCGGCTTGATCAAGGCCTTCCAATTTCTCTCGTTTATCTCCATAGCCTTTCGATTTCCTCCTGCGACATTACTGAAATCGCTATTTGGAGTATAGCTCGACGATAAGTTGCTCTTGGATGGGAGGGGTCGTTAATTCCGTTCGATCGGGCCATCCCTTAACCGTCCCCTTGAGCTTATCCTTGTCCATCTCCAGCCACTGAGGTAAGCCCCGTCTGGCCGATCCCTCTACGGCCTCCTTGATTCGATCCATCCCTTTGCTCTTTGCCTTGACCTCGATGACATCGTTGGGTTGCACGAGAAATGAGGGGATATTTACTGTGCGCCCGTTGACCACAAAATGGCCGTATCCCACCAGTTGTCTGGCCTCCTGACGGGAGGTGGCGAAACCGAACCGGTAGACCGCATTGTCAAGTCGCCGCTCTAAGAGGATCAGGAGGTTCGTCCCCGTAATACCCTTTTGGCTATCGGCCTTGTCAAAATAGTTACGAAACTGTCTCTCCGATACGCCGTATAGTCGTTTGACCTTTTGTTTCTCCCTCAATTGGATGCCATAATCAGAGAACTTGACCCGACGTTGGCCATGTTGCCCAGGCGGATAGCCCCGACGATCAAAGGCACACTTATCAGTATAGCATCGCTCACCCTTTAAGAAGAGCTTCATTCCCTCACGGCGACACAGTCGACAAACCGAATCTTTGTAACGCGCCACGTTAGACCCTCCTCCTCTTGGGAGGTCTGCAGCCATTGTGCGGTATGGGGGTGACATCCCTGATCATGTGGACCTTCATCCCCGCGGCCTGCAGGGCTCGCAAGGCAGCCTCCCTGCCAGCCCCTGGGCCCTTCACGTAAACATCCACCGACTTCATCCCCTGCTCCATGGCCTTCTTTGCGGCAGCCGATGCGGCCAGTTGGGCGGCAAAGGGCGTCCCCTTGCGCGACCCCTTGAACCCTTGAGTGCCTCCGCTGGCCCACGCAATGGTGTTCCCCTGTTCATCGGTGAAGGTAATAATAGTATTGTTGAAGGTTGCCTGAATGTGGACGATTCCCGAAGGGATATTCACCCGTGCCTTCTTCCGTGTATCTTTTTGATCCCGTTTTGCCATACGTCTCCTTATTTTTTCTTTCCGACCACTCCCCTCCGGGGGCCTTTCCGAGTCCTGGCGTTGGTATGGGTCCGCTGCCCCCGAACAGGCAGGGATCGGCGATGGCGCAGCCCCCGATAAGAACCGAGGTCCATAAGTCCCTTGATATTCATGGCTACCTCCCTCCTCAGTTCTCCCTCAACTTTATAGGCGCTGTCGATAATTTCTCTTATTTTAACCACTTCCGACTCGCTCAGCTCAGCAGCCTTCTTATTCCGGTCGACCTCGGCTTGATTCAAGATCTTCTGAGATGCAGAGCGGCCGATGCCGTAGATATAGGTGAGAGCAATCTCCACCCGTTTATCCTTCGGTAAGTCAACTCCTGCGATCCTGGGCACTGCTGTCTCCCTCCTAGCCTTGTCTCTGTTTATGCTTCGGATTTACACAGATCACCCTGATAACGCCCTTGCGCTTGATGATCTTGCATTTATCACAGATCTTC
>Ga0315537_1003979_pt1 | contig 10862 bp, 8 predicted proteins | sample SalMarSW160270MG_FD_203091 | JGI IMG/M metagenome (GOLD analysis project Ga0315537, IMG submission 203091) | Salt marsh sediment microbial communities from the Plum Island Ecosystem LTER, Massachusetts, United States - Salt Marsh Sediment SW1602-70 ... | reverse complement strand
AACTATAACTAAAAACGGCTTAAAGCTCTAATTATTTCTTAAGGCTCAGAAACGGTGAAAACAATCTCTCTGGGTACCTTATAGTTAGCCAGACGCTCCAGGCAAAACTTTTTTATCTCCTGTTCGGTAGCCACCTCACCCGGCTTTAACCTGATGATAGCCCGGGGCGTTTCTCCCCGCACTTCATCGCGCATACCCACCACCCCCACCTCAGCCACCTTAGGATGACCGGCCAGCACCTTTTCAATATCGCCGGGGTAGATATTCTGCCCCTTGGCGATCATTATATCCTTCTTCCTGCCCGCCGACAGAAACAGCCACCCCTCCTCGTCAACCCGGCCGATGTCGCCGGTATAAAGCCAGCCACGCTTTATTACTCCAGCGGTAGCCCTGGGGTTGTTATAGTACCCATTCATTATCGGACCTCGGACAATTATCTCACCCGGCTGGTTTGCTGGCAGTTCCCTGTTGTCATCGCCCACCACCTTCAGTTCCCAACCGGCCAAGGGCCTGCCCACCGAGCCCGGCTTTCCCCCGCCATCAGGGGACTGACAGGTAACATGAGCCGCCGATTCGGTCATACCCCAGAAATCAACCGCGGTGAAGCCCAGATACTGCCCGATTTTTTGCGAAATATTGGCCGGCATAGCCGCCCCAGCCGTACCCCACAGACGGATAGAACTCAGGTCATGCTTTACGCCCTCGGCCTCAATAGAATTAACTATCAAGGTATGGACAAAGGGCACAGCCATGAAAATGGTTGCCTTCTCCTTCTCAATAACCTCCATAAGGTTGCCGATGGATAGACCGGGCACTATTACCACGGTGCTACCCGTGGTAATTGCGGTCATTAATATTACCACCAGACCAAAGGCATGATGCATGGGCAGGGCGAACAGCACCGCTATATCCTTATCGGTCTGCCCAAAGCCATCGCCTGATATTGCGGCCTCCCTGACCAGAGCCTGGTGGGACATCATTACCCCTCTGGGGTTAAAGCTGGGCCCGGAAGTATAAGCAATATGGGCTATATCCCCGGGCGCCACCTCTACCGCCACCGGCTCCGCCGAACCGGCAGCCATAATCTGCTCATAACTAATAAACTGCCCTTCACCCTCAGAATCCACCTCTATAACGTGAGCGATGGACTTAAAATCCGGCAGCGACTGCGCTATAGGCTTTAAAAGAGGGCTCTCCGCCACCAGCACCCTGGGCTGAGAATCATCAAATAAAGAGGCTAATTCGGCAGGCTTATACTTAGTATCCAGAGGGACGGCAATACCGCCAATCTTGACCACGCCGAAATAGGTATTAACGAACTCCAGGCTATTGGACAGCAGCATAGCCACCCGGTCACCCCTGCCCACCCCCATCCCAATTAAGGCATTGGCTATCTTATTGGAGGCTTCATCCAGCCGGGTATAGGATAAACGGCTATCACCCATAGCCACCGCCGTTTTCTTTCCATACCTTTTCACTGCTTCATCAAGCATCAGCTTCAAATTCATTACCTAAGCTCCCTCCTGTACAACTAAAGCTCTACGGCTATGGCATCATCGCTATGGCGAAAAACTAGGTTGAAGAATTAACCTGTAGTGTAGCAGGATTTTGCCAGCTTTGCAAAGCAAAATGATAGCGCCACAAACCCTTTGCCGAAGTTTTACCCCCGTGCTAAAATAGTGGAAAGAGTTGAGACAGGAACGCGTCGTGGAAAATTCCAGAGTCTCCCTCAATTCTTAATAATATTCTAACATTTGGTTGCTATTTTTTTACTAAAGGCAAACTGAAAAGTCTATCTATGAAAAAGCTAAACCTGAAATACCTGCTGGCCTGCCTGGTCATAATTGTATCTCTTTTTATTACAAGCGGCTGCCTGCTGCCGCCGGTAGATACCACCCCACCCACCAACCCACCGCCAGCAACCTCTACCGCTAACCCTATTGACCCAGGCTGGACGCCGCCATCTACCGATGGGCAAAACCAGATATTACCCTCTATTGCCGATGTGGTGGCTCTGGTCAGACCCTCAGTAGTGGCCATCAATACCGAGTATACCAGCTATGATATTTTCAACCGCCCGTTTACCCAGCAGGGGGCCGGCTCGGGGTGGATTATAGATGAGGACGGGCTTATCGTGACCAATAACCACGTGGTAGAGAATGCTGACAGCGTCACCGTAACCCTGGTTGACGGCCGGACTTTCTCTGCCGAAACGGTGCGCACCGACCAGCTAAGCGACCTGGCCATAGTCAAGGTTAATGCCGGTAATCTGTCGGCGGCCAAGGTAGGTGATTCAGACGCGCTGAGGGTGGGTGACTGGGTGGTGGCTATCGGTAATTCGCTGGGTATGGGGATAAGTGCCACCAAAGGCATCGTCAGCGCCCAAGGGGTCTCTCTCTCCGTATCGGCGGGGCAAACCCAGGAAGACCTCATCCAGACCGATGCCGCCATCAACCCGGGTAACAGCGGCGGACCGCTGGTGAACATGTCCGGCGAAGTAATCGGCATCAACAGTATCAAGATTGCCCAGGTGGGGGTAGAGGGTATGGGCTACGCCATAAGCAGCAACACGGCCCAGCCAATTATCCAGCAGCTGGTGCAACAGGGTTACGTGATTCGCCCCTGGCTGGGGGTGGGGCTTTACACCGTGGACCAGTACGCAGTATTGAGATATAGCCTGGCCATAGATAAAGGGGCGCTCATTACCGAGGTGGCGGCGGGCAGTCCTGCCGATGAAGCCGGAATCCAGGCGGGTGATGTCATCACCGGCTTTGAGGGCGAAGAGATAACCAGCGCCGATGATTTAATCCAGGCAATACAATCACACGAAATCGGGCAGAGCGTGAAAATTACCTTCTGGCGGGGTGATAGCCAGAACACCACACTGGTCACCCTGGCGGAAAGCCCGCCGTCTTAACTAAAGCCGCTTAACCCCCAGTGCTATGTCATAGCCACTCAGTTTATGGCTTTCGGTAAAAACACCCTCTTCGGGAACCCCATCAACCAGCTCGCGGGAAAGCGTCTCCTGCTTGATATAATCGGTAAAATCGGCCATTACCTGCCCGATGTAAGCCTCCCCCTGATAGTACGTGATGATATGGTCGGCGATGTCAAAGCCGGCGGAGCGGCGCATGGTCTGCAACCTTCGTACGACCTCCCGCGCCATCCCTTCAGCCAAAAGCTCGGGAGGAATCTCGGTAGCTATTGCCACCGAGTAACCCCCCTCCGAGACCACCTCATATCCCGGTTTATCCAGCTCCACCCCCCCACCAACCGGCTCCACTCCCTTAACGTTAATCTCTTCCAGTATTTGAGCCGCCACCCTCTTTAGAGCCTCCCCTTCCTCACCGGACTGGAGTTTAACCAAAGCCTTGGCCAGAGGCTGGCGCACCTTGATACCGGCCTGGCTCCGGGCCGCCCGCCCCAGGCTCGATACCTTCATGGCCAGCCGTATATCTTCACCAAGCTGTTTATCAATCTTAGCTTCATCCGCCACCGGAAAATCAGCCAGGTGCACGCTATCCGGTGCCTCGGTAAACACCGAACAGACCAGGTTCTGGTACATCTCCTCAGCCAGGAAAGGAGTAAAAGGCGCCAGCAGCTTGCACAGCGTGGTCAGGCACTCATACAGCGTGCTATAGGCCGCCAGCTTATCGGCATCGCTCTCGCTCTTCCAGAAACGCCGCCGGCTGCGGCGCACGTACCAGTTGGACAGGTCGGCGACAAAGCCCTCTATCCTTCTCCCCGCCTCGGTGGGATTATAACCGTCCAGCCCGCTATCAACATCAACTATAAGCTGGTTAAGCTCGGAGATAATCCAGCGGTCAAGCTCCGATAATTCTACTGAAACCCCCTCCCCACCAGGGGTGAAACGGTCTATATTGGCATAGGTGACAAAGAAGGAATAGACATTACACAGGGTGGATAGAAAGCGGCGGCTCAGCTCGGCCACCGCCTCCTCAGAGAAACGGCGCACATTGCCCGGGGCGGTGGCGGTGAGACAGTACCAGCGCAGGGCATCAGCCCCGTAATTATTGATTACCGCCCAGGGCTCAACCACATTCCCCTTAGCCTTGCTCATCTTCTCCCCTTTGGCATCAAGAATGAGCCCCAGGCAGATGACATTGCTGAAACAGCGGCGGTCAAACAGCAGGGTAGCTATTGCGTGCAGGCTGTAGAACCATCCTCGCGTCTGGTCAACCGCCTCGCTGATATAATCGGCGGGAAAGCGTCCATCTTCAAGCAGGGTCTCATTTTCATAGGGATAGTGGTGCTGGGCTATGGGCATGGCTCCGGAATCAAACCAGCAGTCGATTACCTCCGGCACCCGCCGCATCTTGGCCTCACACTTGGGGCAATTAAAGGTCAGCTCATCGACAAAGGGGCGGTGCAGGTCCAGAGGCTCTTTAAACCCGGAAAAACCCGGCTTCCCCTCCAGTTCCTTTATGCCACCCACACATTCGTAGCTGCCGCAGGACTCACACTGCCAGACCGGCAACGGCGTCCCCCAGTACCTCTCCCGGGAGAAAGCCCAGTCAACATTATTCTGCAGCCAGTCGCCAAAGCGCCCGTGCTTGATGTGCTCCGGGTACCAGTTTATCTCGTCGTTACGGGCAATAAGCTCATTCTTTACCGCCGTGGTGCGGATATACCAGGTCTGCTTGGCGTAGTAGAGGAGGGGGGTATCGCAGCGCCAGCAGAAGGGGTAGGTATGGCGTATCTTCTCCTGTCGAAAAAGCAGCCCCCTTGATTCAAGGTCAGCGATAATGTCTTTATCGGCATCTTTAACGAATTTACCGTGACCCGGTAAAGTACCCAGAATATTGCCCTGTAAATCTACGGTATGAACAAAGTCAAGCCCATTTTCTACCCCGGCCTCATAGTCAACCTCACCGTAGGCCGGAGCCATGTGGACTATTCCCGTCCCCTCATCCAGAGATACGAAATCGGTAGCAATAACATGATAGGTCAACTTCTTATCGGCTTTTTGCAGCTGCAACTCTGAGCTTCCCTGAAACCTTCTTCTTCCCACCCCAAACTCATGGGGGTTAAACAATGGCTCATACCTCAAATCTAACAAATCGCTACCCTTAACCTTAGCGATTACGAGAGCATCACTCAATCCAGCCGCTTTAAGACAAGCAGCAGCTAAAATTAAATTCTCATCGCCCACATTCACCACAACATATTCAGCATCAGCATCCACCGCCAAGGCAGTATTACCAGGTAATGTCCATGGAGTAGTTGTCCAAGCTAATAAATAAGTAGGTTTAACTCGCGCAAACTCGTAGAGCTTCTTCTGTTTATTAGGTTTATCATAATCGTAATCCGATATTGGCGATGGCATAATCTTAAACTTTATGTAAACCGAGGGGTCTTCGGTGTCATCCTGGTAACCCAGGGCAACCTCGTGGGAGGAAAGCGAGGTACCGCAGCGGGGACAGTGGGGGGTGACTTTATAGCCCTGATAGACCAGGCCCTTATCCCACATCTGCTTTATCGCCCACCAGACAGTCTCGATGTAGTCGCTGTCCATGGTGACGTAGGCATGCTCCAGGTCAACCCAGAAGGCGATGCGCTCGGTTATAGCCTCCCACTCTTTGAGGTAGCTGAAGACGCTCTCCCGGCAGCGGGCATTGAAGTTATCGATGCCAAAATCCTCAATATCCTTTTTACTGGTAAGGCCGAGCGCCTTCTCCACCTCAAGCTCTACGGGCAAACCGTGGGTATCCCAGCCGGCAATGCGCGGGGCATAGTAGCCCTTCATAGTCTTATAGCGGGGTATAATATCCTTGAATACCCTGGCCAGCACATGATGTATCCCCGGCTTGCCGTTAGCCGTCGGCGGCCCCTCATACAGGACGAAACGGCGCCCGTCCCGCCGGGCCTCTACACTCCGCTTAAAGACGTTCTTGTTTTTCCACAAGACTAATATCTTCTCCTCAAGCTGAGGAAAATTCGTCTTACTGCCAACCGGCTCAAACATAAACACCTCTAATATATAAAAATCCCGTCCTCTAGGGACGGGACTCGTCAGACCCGCGGTACCACCCTAATTCCCCCACCCCGGGTGGGAGCACTCGTTCAAGGCACATATCATGCCCTCGTCAAAAATAACGGCTGACGCCACCGACCAAGTCTACTGGGTAGTCCTATAACCACCGTTCGGTTGATAGCTCAGGAGTGATTTTCAAGGGCACGGCCACATCTGCTTCCACCGTTCCAGACTCGCTTTGGTGCCCGCTCTCCCCCTACTCTTCTCCGTCTCCGCCTTTACCGCTAAAGGTTAGCACAGTTTGTAAAAGAAATCAATTCAAGCTAATCCGGCTCCGGCGGCCTGGGCATAATAATAACCTTACGGACCTCACCCACACCGGTGCTCTCGGTGGTAACATCGGGGTCCTCGGCCAGAGCCATGTGGATAATACGCCGCTCATAAGCCGGCATCGGCTCCAGGGCAAACTGCTTTCTCCTCTCCTTAACCTGCTCCGCCATCCGCTGGGCCAGAGCCTGCAGGGCTTCATAGCGGCGCTGTTTATACCCCTCCACATCAATAACTATAGGCACCCGAGCCTTCATCTGATGAGCCACGATAAGCCTGACCACATGCTGTAGAGCCGCCAGGGTCTGCCCTCGCCGACCAATCAAGATACCAAGGTCATCACCGGTCACATTAATAGTAATAACCTCGGGCACCTCCGCGCCCTGCTCCAACGAAGGTTCGGCTTCAAGAATCACCGATGCCTCCACCCCCAGCCGGACCAGAAGGCCCTCCAGGGCCTCCCTGGCCACCCCAACTACTTCGCTTCTCTCCTCCGGTCCCATCATCAAAGACCTCACCCTGACTACAGCCTCCTCAGACCCCAGCCCCAAAATGCCCGACTTACCCTCTTTTACGACGATTACTTCGGCCTCTTCTCGGCTGACGCCTAGCTGCTCTAAGGCTTTTTGTATAGCCGCCTCCACTGTCGGGGCGCTTACCTCCAGACTCTTCATCGCTCGAACCTTCTTCCCGTGTCGAACTCGGCACGACTATATCAGCACCAAGCGAAGGAAACTCCTCTACCTGGGCGATGCGTTCCTTATACTTTTTATCCCGGCCCGCCGGCTTCTTGGCCCCTGATTTAACCAGACCTCCCCACCCACCGATAAAATACTGCATGCCGATTCTAAAGATATTTGAAGTCACCCAGAAAATAGCCAGCCCGCTGGGAAATGTCATGGTCAACCAGGCAAACATAATCGGCATCATCCACAGCATCATACTGGACTGCGATTGCTGCTTGGGGTCAGCGGAGGGCGTCATCACCATCTTCTGCTGCACCCACATCGTTCCCCCCACCAGCAGCGCCAGAAATATATCGCCGGTAGCCAGGTTCAACCAGAGGAAATGATTCTCCAGCGGCAGCGTGGAATACACTATTGGCCAGGAATAAAGAAAACCAGATAGACCCACCAGATTCTCCGGTATTACCGCCAGCACCCGCATTATTGACTGAAACAGGGCTATCCAGATGGGCATCTGGATTACCAGGGGCAGCAGGCAACCGGCCGGGCTTACCCCCGATTCTTTAAAAAGCCTCATCTGCTCTTTAGCCAGCTTCTCTTTATCCTTGGCATATTTTTTCTGAAGCTCGGCAATCTTAGGCTGGAGGTCCTGCATCGCCTTGGAGGCGCGGACCTGCTTTATGGTGAGGGGGAACATCACGCCGTTAACCGCAATAGTCAGCACAATAATCGCCACCCCAAAGTTGTTGAACAGAGCATTAGTCAGCACAATGAGGGTGTTTATCATCGGCTGCATGGCTATTAAATTCCAGATATCCCCAATACCCACTAAAACCAGACCTCGCTTACTACTTAATAGTCAGATTCCACAAGTTCGCCCCGGAATCGGCATTCAGAGCGTAAAGGTTTTGCTCCTGGCTGTAAACGTAGATAACGCCACCCTCAGCAGAAAGCGGGGCGTACACCACTTCACCAATGTCAGATAATAAAGTCCCTTGATTGCTAGCCGCATCTATAGCGTATATCTCGCCCTCTTCCGTGGCGACAATAACCCTGCCGTCAAACAGAACCGGCCATGAATAAACCGCACTTCCCAGGTCAATGGCGGCCAGTTCCTGCCCGTTTTCCGCCCCCAGGGCATAAACCTTGCCGTCAAAACAGCCGGCATAGATGGTACCGTTATAAGCCACCGCCTTCGTCCAGAACCATTTCTCCGCCGGTAATTGCCACTTCAGGTGGCCACTGGCCGCATCCAGGGCATAAAAGTTCCGGTCAAAGGAGCCGATATAAACCGTATCGTTATAAACCAGCGGGGTAGAGACAATAGCCCCCTCCGCCACAAACTCCCACCGCTCAGTGCCATCGGCGGCACTCAAAGCGTATAGTTTCTTATCAAAGCACCCGATGTACAGCGTCTCGCCACTAACAGCCGGCGTTGCCCAGATTTTATCCCCGAGGGGAACCTCCCACTGCTTATCACCGGTGCCCGCATCCAGGGCATAGACCTTGCCATCAGAGCAACCAAAATAGACCCTGTCCATGGCAACAACCATGCCCCCAATAATGGGTTCCAGGTTGCCCTCACGGGGGTATACCCATCTCACCGCCCCGGAAGCGATATTAATAGCGTAAATCTTGCCGTTGTAGCCGCCAACATAGACCAGGTCCCCGGCCACTGCCGGACTGCCATAGATAGCGGCTGGTGTCGCCGTCGACGAACAGCCAAAGCCACCGCTTGACCTTGAGCCTTCCAGGGGGACCTCCCAGAAGCGGGTGCCATCGGCGGCACTCAACGCCACCAGCTTACCGTCCACAGCTGCAGGAGTACAACTAAAGCCGCCACCGGCCGCCTTTACCGACGGAGCCAAAAACAGGGTACCATCGGCTACCGTCCCCCCGGAACCACCCTCGGGGGAAGTCTTAGTGCCATAACAGCCCAAAACGGTTAGCCCCACCAGTAGCAAGACAACCAGCAGGCTAACCTTAGCTACCACTGCGTTATTATTTCTAATCCTCACTTATCTAATCCTCCAGGACGAGGGTACCGGGTCATAACCGCCGGCGTTAAACGGGTGGCAGCGGGCTATCCGCCTGGCTCCCAGCCACACCCCCTTAAACACGCCAAACCTGGAGATAGCCTCATAGGTATACTGAGAACAGGAGGGGGTAAAACGGCAGTTAGGAGGCATAACCCGGGACAGGGTAGACTGGTAAAGTCTAATTAACTCTAAGGCAAGCCTTTTCATTTTCCCTCATTAATAATCCAGCCCGGGATAACAGACCCCGGACCGATTTGTCCAGGCTGGCGAAGTCAGCAGCGGCAGCATGAGAGCGAGCGATAAAGACAATATCCCACCCCGGCTTTAATTGAGCCGAGCGCAATATTTCCCGGAGCCGGCGCTTCACCCGGTTTCTCACCACCGCCCCACCTACCCGCCGCCCCACCGACAAGCCATACCGGGACCAGGTAAGCCCATTGGGCAACGCCTTCATCACCACCTTACCATTCATCCACGAGCTACCTTCCTCATAAACCAAGCCGTACTGTTCTGACTTAGTAAGGTATTCTCTTCCCCGCATGGTCACACCACGGTCAATCGCTGACGTCCCTTAAGCCGCCTGGCTTTCAATACAGCTCGCCCGCCTCGGGTACTCATTCTCGCCCGAAAGCCGTGCTCGCGCTTCCTGGGAATCTTCTTTGGTTGATAAGTCCTCTTGGGCACAACAACTCCCTGCTAAATTAGGATGATTATACTTCTGCCATCTCTGAGGTGTCAATGCGAGGGGGATTCAAATACGGCGGCTGCCACCAGGCTAATCGCGTACTCCAACACCACCCGTTTTATGGATATGTGCGGGCACATACGGCAATAGAGCCAGGTGCCTCGCCCTCTTTATCGCCTCCGCCAGGGCACGCTGATGCTTGGCGCAGGTACCGGTTTTACGGCGGGGCTCAATCTTTCCCCTATCCGATATGTAGCGGCGCAGCTTAACCGGTTCTTTGTAGTCTATCGCCTCTACACTATCCATACAAAAAGAGCAATGTTTGCGCCTCTGTATATACCTTGACCTACCCCGTCTCCTCCCATCTGGCTCGGCAGAATTTCGTCCAGCCATAACTTATAAATCACCTAAACCCTTCTAATAAAATTACCGAACTCTAACTTTCTTCGGGAAATGTCATGTCTTCTGGTTCCGGTTCGGCGTGAGCAGCGTCCTCAGCTCCCTCAGCGGGAAGAGGGGCCAATACCTGCTTATCCAGAAAGAGCACCCGGTTAGCTATCACTTCGCTTCGCGAGCGCCGCTGTCCATCCTGACCTTCCCAGCTACGAGTGCGTAGCCTGCCCTCAGCGTAAACACGCTGGCCCTTAGCTAAAAACTGGTTGCAATTCTCGGCTAGCCGGTTCCAGGCGACCACGGTAAACCACTCCGTCTCCTGCTTGCGCTCACCTTCAGGGGTAGTATAGACCCAGTTAGTGGCAACGCGAAACGAGGTTACCGGATTGCCATTAGGGGTAAAGCGCATCTCGGGGTCAGTACCAACATTTCCTATAATCATCACTTTATTCAAGGTCAACATCACCCTAACTCCTTCCGCCCTCCTCCGAACCAGCCTAAAACAAACCCCCTATGACTGCCTACTCAAGATTAATCAATAAATGTCGCAGAACATCCTCGGAAATCCGCAGGCTTGCTTCCAGCTGTTTGCTAAATTTGGGCTGCATCTTAAACCGAGTCAATATATAGCTACCCTCAAGAAAATGCTTTATAGGATAAGCCAGCTTTTTCTTGCCCCATGGCTCAACAGCCGAAACAGTGCCGCCATTGTCAGTAATAAAGCGACCTACGCCATC